>WNFA01001860.1_pt1 | contig 17187 bp, 25 predicted proteins | sample 5400481 | NCBI WGS metagenome assembly WNFA01 (sample SAMN13153340, study PRJNA577476) | soil metagenome | isolation source: 120 cm saprolite under Douglas fir tree site 2 hole 1 replicate 2 | place: USA:California | collected 2015-04-18
CTGGGTCGATATCGCTCAGGTCGCGCCGCCGCTGGTCATCCGCGCAGCCGAGCCGCTAGTGACGCCGCGCGGCGTGGTGATGGTGATCATGTTCGTCATCGGGACGCTGGCGATCATCATATTCTTTCAACGCCCGTCATCGAGAAGAAACTGGCGTTCCTGACCGAGTAGGGGGCGCCGATGGCGGGGACCCTAGCCACCGCCATCATGATCTTTGAAATTGCGCCATATTGATCAGCGGCTCGGGAACCCCGAAGCGCATGATGGTTGCGTCGCCGGCATCACCCGGTGGTGGAAAGTAGGATAGGTGGCTGCGATGCCGCGCGTTCGTTGATCGCCCGTGAAGGCCGGCTCAGTGGACGGCCCGTCGCCCCTGGCGCGCTCGATCATCGTCATCGGCAACCAGGAGCCCGTTGGCCTCTTCTTCGGCCAATAGCCTCATCAGCATGCTGTGACGTATTTCATCTCCCGACGTGGCAAGTCGCGCCTCGGCTAGCAGCCGTCGATAATGCGCCAGGTTTTGCTGATGGACAAAATTTCCCATGACAAGGCTCCCCGATATCGCCGTCTCCTTACGCCGAACTGGGTTGACATGCTGAGCCATAATGCTCAGCGAGCGAAGTTTTCCCCGCCATTCGTTCCGCCTGGTTGGAAGGCTATCGATTACCGCCGTTGCGCCACCGGGACGACGGCAGCCAGGGTGTCTAACGCCGCCGTCATCGATCCCGCGCCAGCTTGCGACGTCCCCTCGTGCTAGTCGGCCGCCGAAGGTGCTTCTCGCCGTTTTGGGCAACTAGTGAAACGCGTAGCGCAGCTTTCGTTTGAAATTGAGAAGTGCGAAATGCAGGCGCGTGCGGATCGGGTGTCGCTGCATTTCTCTCTGCATGGCCATCTGCTTCCGCATCATCATCTGTTTTTGCATCATCATTTTCTGCTGAGCCATGCCTTGACGTTGTGCCGTGAGAGCGCCGGCATCGGGACGCTGCGCCGACGACGGCTGGCTCGATGCGGGAGCCCTGACATCGGCATTGGCCGCGGTGACGTCCAGCCCGGCATGAGCCGCCGTGGCAGACAATAGAACAACAGCAATCAGGAAAAACTTGCGCATCGTCGCCTCCATTTGATGATGGCGACAGTCTCTCCCATCCAGGCATGAAGTTCTGTGATCTGGCTCACCCCTTGCTGCCTTGGCGCGATGTCGGTCTATTCGCCGTGCAGGTTCCGGGACGCCGATCAATCGCTGGCCGGTGGCGCGGCGCGAAAGCCGCCGGCATCGATCCGATCGTGGCGGCAATCGGGCCCTGAAACCGTCCTGGTTCCATCCGGTCGCTTTGCGAACACAAAACCGGTGCACACTGGTTCGATCATCGTTCGCCCTCGGCAGTCATCGGTGACAGAGAGTGCTGCATGCTCCCGCCTTCTCGAAGGGAGCAGCCATGATCAGATCAGCACAGTGCAGGCTCTACGCCAAGAAAAGCCAACTACTTGGAAAGACCCTCGACGTTTCATTCAGGCGGCGCGATCAGGCTTTGATCATGGCGCTAAGGTGGAGCCGTCTGGCCGACCAGATAGATCGCGATGATGCGACGGCCGCGCCTGAATTGGAGACGACCATGCCCAAGAATCCCCCGCCCCCTAGATGTTCGCAGTGCAACAAGCCAATGCGATTCATGCTTGTCAAAATGGGAGGACGTAAATTCCGTTGCATCGACTGCGATGTACCAGACTTGCTGCGATTGCCGGAGGTAACAAAGCTTCTTGCGGGCGAACTACGGCCTCCGGAGTGAGGCGACCAGCCTCACGGGCGTCGCCTTTCGGCTCCGTCCCTGTGCGCTTGATTTAATTTTTGAAAATGAGCGATTTTGACTATGAGAAGCGCGCCAGCCGGTGCGATAATCAGGATATCACCGCGCGTGCCCTGGGCAGTTTCCGGTGACAGAGAGATCGGTAACGCTCCCGCCTGACCGGGGATGCGCCATGTCCGAATATAAGCTCGTTCCATCAACCGACTTTTCCGATATCAAATCCCATATCGAGCGGCCCCGCTGTCCAAGGTGCCACGAACCACACATGTTTCATTCGAAAACTGAGGCGGGACCGTCAGGTTTCGAATACCGCACGTTCGACTGCCGGAAGTGCGGTCGTACTCACACGATGATTATTTCGAGCGATCCGATGGATTCCAACGTGCGCGGTTGGCTCCCGGCGAAATAACGGCACGCCCACACCCCGCCACGATGAACCGCGGCACGGGCGATGTCTCCCGGCCCGGTCACACATGTTTGCGAAACAAGGACGGCCTCAGCTATCGCTGTCCCCCGCCAAGCTGAGGCCGTCACTTTGTTCGCATCGGTCGAAACGAGCCCAGGCTGCCCACGATCCGGATGACGACGCTGCAAAGCATGTATTTCCGGGACCGGGCTCGCTAGTCAAAATTGCTCACTCTCAGAAATTTGCTGATCGTTGGTGCGTTCGCCGTGTGGGTTCATCCGGACGATGGCGATTGATCCACAACGTCTTGATCAGGCCCGGCAGGGACCTCATCTGCGCAGGCGACGGGCGGCCTGTCGTGCTCCCGCACGATTGAAAGCCGACGCGCATGGTGTGACGCGAGAGCTTCCGTCAGTTGCCGCAGCCAATTCCTCTTGGGAACTCATATTTTTAAACCCGTTTTTTTGGACATCGCGCTGGTCGCGGCGAACAAGGTGATTGGCGCATAATGGCGCAGGAATGCCCCTCATGTCGGGCGTTGCGATACTCGCCACCCCGAGACGTGAGGGCAGCGTCCAGCGGTATCGTGCTACGGACCCTCAACTACCGGCTCTTGCTCGGCAGTTTGATCGGAACGTGCCGCGAGGTGCTGACGACGATCGAGCTTCCGTCGGGGCAGGTGCGGCTGATGATCGTTTCCAGGACCAGAAAAAACTTCTCCGCTAGCATGTGCGTTGCCTCGTTTGTTGGCTTCGCACCATAGATAGCCGGGATGGCGGCCAACAAACGTGACCGGGCTCACACCGCGGCGCGGGAATGTCAACCATGCCGGACGCCGCGATACGCACCGCCGGGTCAACATCATCAAGCTTACCAAAGAGCGGGAGATCGCGCCTGGGGGAGGAGCTTTTGTGATATCCTTCCGCTGCCTGGGCTTCCGGCGGGGATGGAACGGTTATCAACGCACTTGATAAGGCTCGAAAGCAGCTGCCTGACCGCCCGAGGATTATTTTTGTGAAAGTTCCGTCTCACTGGCTGGAAGAGCCAAATATAGGTCAAGGACTGAACGATATAGCCAATAACTTTCTGCGCGACATTGGCCGAATCGTTTCCGTCAGATATTATATTTCCAGACTGATATACCGCAATGGCGCACTGACCCACGACCATTCATTTCGGGAAATTTTCAAACCCAAATAATAGGTTCGATAAGGGCCGCGATCGGGATATTCTGCTTGAACCTGCGCCACGTGGTTCATGCAATGGCATGCCGACACGGTGGCCACGTCTTCTATTCTTTCCTAACGATGGGCCTTCTCAATGAACGCCAAGTACCTCGTGGTCGTCCGATGTCCTTGAGCGCAGGCGACCGGGAGCATGATCCACAATGCTTTCGCGCTGGCGGCTGGGGCACTAAAGCGCCAGAGCGTCGAAAAATCCGCTTTTGACCTAATACGAAAACGCTTGCTCTCTCGCTCTAGTTGAGTTTGGATTTTGTGGGCGAGGGAAAGCAGTTATGCGTCTCTTCGGAGCTTCTTGATGAACGCATCGATTTTTCCTTTGAAGAACATGCTCGGGGCGCTGGGGCTGATCGGGGCGCTATTCTCCGCCGCTCACGGACAAGTCCCCTTGAAGGTGGGGCAGGCCGAGGTGATCCGCAATGAAGTGGTCAGCGTCGGCGAAGCCGAATTGGTTCGGGTCAGTGTCGGCGATCAGGTGGTGCGCGACGAAACGCTGCGGACCAGCGACGACAGCCACGCCAGGATTCGACTCCTTGATGACACCAAACTATCGCTCGGACCCCGTTCGACCATCAAAATCGATCGCGCGGTCTATTCGGGAGAGACGAGTTATCGTGAGATAACGGTGAAACTCTCGGAGGGCGCATTCCGCTTCATCACCGGAAAGTCAGACAAGAAGTCTTACAAGATCGAGACGCCGCTTGCGTCGATAGGCGTGCGCGGAACGATACTCGATATCCGGATACAGCAAAATCAAACGTTGGTCGCCCTGCAGGATGGCGAGGCCAGCGTCTGTTCCGGCGGCCAATGTGCCCAGCTTTTGCAGCGCGGCCATACTGCGACTGTTTCACGCGACCGCAGCGGCGTCGTTCGGATCAAGCGCGACCTTGTCCCATCCTGGACATTTGCTTCGGTGTGTTCGGGAAATGCTTCGTTGTGCGCGCCGTTGCCGCAGTTGCGGAAGGCGAGCATTCCTGCCTTGCCCTCGCCCGCGCGCGGCCTCTCGAAGATCACTCGCTTCTGCCCGAATGGACAGCCGATGCGCGGCGGTTTATGCGATTTCTCCCGGGCCGCCGCTACGGATGCCTTGCCGACTGGCGGCTTGCCGAAATACGATCTGTTGCCGCCAGCGCCGCTAGATGTTCCGCGCGACAATATAGGATTGGACTCGCCCGGCATAGGATTGGGCTCGCCCGGTATCGGCTCGCTTCCCTCAACGCCAAACGTCCCCAGGGTGCAGTTGCCCGGGCTGAGGCGATAGAGCTTGGTTCAGCTGGAACGAGTTTGTCATCGCCATCCGGTCGGTACTTCCCATGGGCTTCCCAGCGCTCGCTTCAGCTTGCGCTTACCGCAATGTGTGTCTTTCCGCGACGAGGTGTCGAACACGCGTTCGACGTGGGGTTCAACGCCCTCATCATACCGATGCGCGCCATCATGGTCGGCCCGTCGAGCTCGACGACCAGGGCAGGGCTTCGCCCGCGGCCTGCCACTCACGGAGCAGCTGCTCGGCCTTCGCCAGGCTGGTGATGTAGTCGCCGGCATCGCGCAGAGTCAGCAGCTCGCGCCCACCCTGGTAGCAGGACAGGATCATCGAAGGGGCAAGCCCAGGCGGCAGCGGGCTTTGATCGCGCGATCAGCTATCCGCCATCAGGGACGTGCCGCGCGCTCAATCGGCGTTCTTTTCCGCTGCTTCGACTGCCGCGCTTTCTGGGCAGACTGTTCCGCTTCCCTGAGCCGCTCTCGGAGCTCGTTCAATTCGGAGATTTGAATAAGAAGATTGGTCGAATTATCGGTGAAAATTGAAAGGATCTGTTGAAAAGAGCGCATTTTTACACACTCACTGATTGACGCTGACACTCCATTGGTAGGGCCGGCCCATGTCGCCCTGGACGTGGGTCAAGGTGAGCACCTTAGTGTGCACATGTTACCTTTGAAAATCCCGTAGAAATACTGGTGTTCCCTACACGGAACACCCTGTGCTCAAAGTGTTGCTTTAAATCGTCGGCGTTTTCTACTCATGATAGTAGTCCATGATGACGGTAGCGTGATTGGAAACTGTCGTGAAGCAAAGCGACCTTGATTCAATGTCAATCGACGAGCTGTTGATGCTTCACGAACGAATCACGGCAACGCTTTCCGCAAAGATCACTGCCGAGAAGGAAGCGCTTGTAGATCGGCTGAAGCAGGCCGACATGCGCGTGCACTAGAGAGGCGCGGCCTGGCTCTCTGCGCGTGACGTTGACGATTGACGCCGTGGCAATGGCCCGGGCCGGTGACGCTGTCACCCGGATCGCCTCCATGCTCGACAGATGCGCGGGGACGGCACACTCCGCGAATTCAATTCCGCGTATAAAATCGTGGCGTGCCACGCTGGCGAGCGCTGCGATGGCGCGGACTGACCGGCACACATGACAGCCCGCAGAAAATCGAACGCACCAGTGGGGCTTCCTAGACTCGGGAAAAGGTCACATACCGGATCAGCCGTCCGTTTGAAGGGCCACGTAGATCCATACAGCAATGAACAGGGCGACTGCCGCAAACCAGATCAAGCCCGGGATGAAATATCGCCAGCGCCGGCGCGGTTTCCGCACCCAATTGGGCATCTTCATTCCTCCGCGCCGAGCATGCAGCGCTGGCGAGCCCTGAGGCGGTACGGTGACGCGTGGGTTTAACGCGGTGAGCACTCACCAAGACTATTTTCGAACCAGTATGGTCGGCAGCGGGGCTTGGGCATGGTGAAGGTGTGGTAGAGGCCGAGGAACACGAGGGCCGCAGTGAGGAGCACAAGCAACAATTTCATCCGGTCGTTGGATCACAGCCGAGACCCTCGAAGCAACTGGGCGCATGTTTCGAAATGTTTCAAGACATCATGGACGGGAAATCGACGTCGCCTTGATGCCGTCGACCGAGCGCGGATCATGGTCACCCGAAAGCGCGACAGAATACCCTGCAGCGATTTGTTGCGTTTACATCTGACATAGAGCTTTTCGCTATTTGCCGGCCGGCCGGGCCGCAGCTGGCCAGCCCAGCCCCGATCTCGACCAAGCGGCGGATAGCGTCTTGACCATGACCGACAGCAAGGGCGCTCCGGCTCGCAGCCTGAACACTGGCGAGAAGATCCTGCACAAGATGCGCGACGCGGACGACGCGCCGGCCATTGCGAAGCGCCTGACAAGGGAAGTTTGCCGGATGCTGCGGGGTGAGACTGCGCCGACAGTGACGGAGTTTAATCGTGCGACCGGCTATCCGCCTTCAAGGATGTGCTGAATGCTAATTTTCGTGTTCTTTTCCGCCGGTTCGGCGCCCGCAATCTCCGGGCAGATTGCTGCGCTTTCCTGAGCCGCTCACGGAGTTGATTCAGTTCCCATAACTGAATAACGAGATGGGCTGTATTATCGGTGAAAGTTGCTAGTCTTTGTTGAAAAGAGCGCATTTTGAACACCCCTCTCACTGACGCTGACACTCGCAGCGCACACGTCGCTTCCCTCGGCTACCTTAAGCTTCAAATATTACCTTTGAAACCCGTACCTACGTTCCTTTCTTGGAACACCCTGTTCCGATTTACTCATGATGGTAGTCCATGATGATAGTGGTCCATGATTGGAAACTGTCGTGAAGCAAAGCGACCTTGATTCAATGTCTATCGACGAGGTGTTGATGCTCCACGAACGAATCACAGCTTTGCTTGCCGCAAAGATCACTGCCGAGAAGGAAGCGCTGATAGATCGGCTGAAGCAGGCCGACATGCGCATGCACTAGCGGGTCCGCGATCTCCGGCGACCAATCAGCCATGATGTAGCCATGACGGGCTAACGTCGGCACCGCGATGATCGCACACCGTGCAGAGCATGCGTGACTGTTGGTCGTTGAAGGTCACGTCATCCGGAAGACGGCCGACGTCCGATTCGGCGTTGTGATGACAGGTCGGATTGCTGCAGCAGACGAGCACCGCCGGTTTCCACGTCCGTCAAACAGGATCAGGCGCGCATAGACCTAGGGGTATTCTGGCTGTGGAACACCCGGAACCAAGCACAACTTCCGGTGGACAAAAAGGCAGACGCCGTAAGATAGTGGAATGACTGTCGGGATTCGGACACTCAGTTTTGGCTTTCTTCGACCATTGAAGCGGCCCGGAATCGCCTAGAATTGGCCTTTGGGCGGAAGCAGCCTTTAACAACGACATATCATCTAGGTTTAAAAAAATGAAACCTCATGATCTCAACTCGATGTCGGTGGACGAGCTTTGGTCCCTTCACGAATTTGTCTCCGCGGCATTGGCTCGCAAAATACCAGCCGAAACGGCCAAGCTTGATCAGCGATTACGCCAGCTCGGCCTGGGCGCTGTGTCTCACAATGTAAAGAAGATGAGTCACGCGCGGCGCCCTTACCCGCAGGTTTTTCCGAAATATAGAAATCCCGCAGAGCCGTCCGAGACTTGGGCAGGCCGCGGGAAGAAGCCGCGCTGGTTAACCGCACAGCTTAAGTCGGGAAAACAGATCGATGATTTTCGGATCGATTTAGCGACGGCGTAAGCGCCCTCTAAGTTCAAGCCACCGAACGTGCGCTCTTTTTCTGCGGTCTACCCGCGGCGATCGGGCCAGTTCTGCTTTCTTGACCTGCTCGCGTAGTCGCTCCAATTCAACTAACAGAGCAACAAGATTCAATCTCTCGTCGATGGCGGCTGCAGCGCTCTGCAGAAAAGAACTCATTGGAACTCCACTAACTAGCCGTGCTACTGATAGCTGGAGCCGGAGAGCGTGCTGGTTGTCCCAATCAGGCACGGTGGCCTGCTCACCCTAGCGGGCGTCTAGCTTTCCTTTCAGGAACGGGCCAGATGCGTTGAAACAATCCAGGATTGAAGACGGTCCCGCGTCCTGTATATTCCAAGTCCCAAGGGAGGCGAGGCGAAAGCCTTTGATATCCCTCTTTCGCGTCCAAGTTGATACCGCCCTATCTGTCCAGAAGGGGGAATTGCATGGCGCAAAATCAAATCGGGAACAACACGACGGCGTCCAGCCCGTTTGTCACCGCACGCGACGTGGTCTACTTTCGAGGGACGGACGATAAGCTCTGGAAAGTCAATGGCGATGGCACCGGCCTGACGCAGATCGGTACCAACAAGACCAAGTCGACGCCGTTCGTCTTCGCCGACCCGCTCACCGGAGAGTGGGTCTATTTCCAGGGCACCGACGACAAGTTGTGGAAGGTCAGAGGCGACAGCGCCGGCACCAGCCTGACGCAGATCGGCACCAACAAGACCAAATCGACGCCGTTCGTTACCTTCGACAGCAGCACCGGCGACGTCCGGGTCTATTTTCAGGGTACCGATGACAAGCTGTGGAAGGTCAAAAGTGACGGCGCCGGCACCGACCTGACGCAGATCGGCACCAACAAGACCAAGTCGACGCCGTTCGTCTTCGCCGACCCGGTCACCGGAGAGTGGGTCTATTTCCAGGGCACCGACGACAAGTTGTGGAAGGTCAGAGGCGACAGCGCCGGCACCGGCCTGACTCAGATCGGCACGAACAAGACCAAATCGACGCCCTTCGTTACCTTCGACAGCAGCACCGGCGACGTCTGGGTCTACTTCCAAGGTACCGACGACAAGCTGTGGAAAGTCAAAAGCAACAGCGCCGGCACCGGCTTATTGAACATCGGCAGCAACCAGACCAAATCGACCCCCTTCGTGACCGCCGACGGTTGGGTGTACTTTCAGGGCACCGATAACAGGTTGTTGAAGGTTTTCAACGATGGGACCCAAGGATCCCCACTCGACAGCAACACCACCGCATCGACCCCGAAAGTGAAACGAATCGGACTCGCCGATGCCACCGTGGAAGAGTGGGTGTACTTCCAAGGCACAGACAACAAGCTGTGGCGATATTTCCAGTTAGTAGGAGGAAAACAGGCGGCGTTCACAGCGAGACAGAACGGCTGGCATTTCAACAATGACTTTGTCAACCGGCTGTTTGGTGGTCTCCTCGAAACGCAGGGACTCTGCGGCGGAATGGCCTACTCGGCCCTGGATTACTATTTCTCCGATCTGCCCATACCGACACACCGGCAGGGCGACTTTGGCACTCCCGATGCGACGGTGCCACCCGATGGTCGACTCCACACGATGATCTTTAGCCGGCTGATCGACAGTTTCGCGGATAATTTTGGCAAATGGTCCTGCGTCTATCCGGCATTGGATGCCGCGGTGGGGGCTGCGCTCGGGCTCGTGGTTGGGGGGGCTTGCTCGGCGCTGTGGTCGGCGCCGTGTGGGGAGGTGTCTACGGGGAGCTCCATGAGGTGTTTGAGTGCCCAGGCGGCGGAGCGGCGGGCATGACGCGCCAAGAACTCCCGAACCTCACGCGGAATTTCCTTGACAAGGGCATTCCCGTTCCGATCGGGCTCATCTTCGATGAGGATATCTTCCATATTGGCCAGAGCCACCAAGTAGTGGCCTATGGGTACTCCATGAACGGCACGACCATGACGATCAACATCTACGATAACAGATTCCATGACGAAGAGTGCACGCTGATTCTTGATGCCAGCAATCCGGGAACCATCGAGGAGTTTTCCACCACGAGGAAGGGGGCCTCCACCGGAGACAAATGGGCCGGCCTTCTGGTCGAAGACGGATATCGTCCGCAGTGGCCGTCGTATGGCCCGGATATTAGCATCGCTTCCCCCCAGTCTCTTCAGCTGAGCGGGCCGGTGGTGACGGAGCCCGTATCGGTCAGTGCGGGACCCACCACCGCCAAAATGGATTCGCGCCCCCGCCCCGGCTCACCGCGGGCTCGGCTGAACCAGATCCTCATGGTGGCCCAGCAACAACAGCCGATCGGAAACCTGCTCGTCGACACCTACTCAGTGCAGAACTACGGTGAATTTCCTGCGCACTATGCGTCTTTGGGTATCGAGATCGACGCGCCGGATGGCAGCCAGTCGTTCGCGCAAGCGCCCGCAGCGGCAACAGACAATCGACTCGCGCCAGGGGACACGATCGGGGTGACGATCAATGTCGCCAGCTTCGGGTCTGCGCCTGGAAACTATATACTGATTGCCGGGTTCAACAGCGTCGGAATCAACGGCTCATGGTTCCGAATATTGTACCCTCCGGCCAGCGTCAGCATTGCCTCAAATATCATCATCCCGAGGCCAATCGCGAGGCGCGTCTAAGAACGGAGGGCCTTCCTAGGGTCGTGGAGGGGCCGCAGGCTTATTTCCGCGCCAACGAGCGCCGGTTGACGCCGGCATCGCTTTTGCTCGAAAGCGGTAGTGATGAAGGCGGCGACCGCCGCTGCGAGCCGCCGCGGACAACCCAGTTAAATAGCTTAGCGCGCAGCTTGGGGTTAGGACGCCTGAACCAGAGGGCCGCGAAGAGCGCCGCGCTAAACGCAAGCCAAGCGCCAAAGAGGATACTCAGGACTGACATGATACATGTCCCTGAAGAGTCGCCACCCTCCCTAAACATCTGTGTACGCTTCACCTTCCGGCAATTGGTCATCACGGGAAGGTGACGCGTGCGGGTCCGGCTTGTTAGGTCAATTGTGCGGGTTTATTATTGGGGATGGATCCGATCATCCAACTTCGTTTCAGGCAAACTGTTGCAATTCTCATTGCAGCTCTGGTGACGGCTGCCGCGGTGCGCCATTTCGCTCACGTTGATTGGCGGCCTCTCCCGCGAAGAAATTCGCACGTGGGCTTTGATGGGCGCCGGAGCTTTCATTGGCGTATTACTCGCTACGCTTTTCTTCCAACGTCAGCGGTGAAGGTCGCGGGATCTTCGTATTCCAATGTGATGGAAAAACGCGGTCCACCGAGAAGCGACAACAGGTTTCGCGGCTCTCGCCTCATACGGACCTTGACAACTTTGATGGCGGGATTTCTGAAAGCCATAAGGCCATCCATATTCGCCGAATGACTTCGTCCGGGTCTGTCGCCGTTCGGGCATTATACGCTCTTAAGCCGTGCGTCGCCATCAGCGACACCGCGCTGAGGCGCGGCTCAACCCCATGTTGCGCGGGCTGAATTCCGATATAGTGCCCTGATGAGCGGTGACATTTTCAGAACGGCGATTGGGAAAGCATGAGGCTTTGCTGCCTAGTGATTGCACTGGCGCTCTCGCTAGCATTTGCACCGGATTCTTGGGGACAGTCGAAGCAGAATCCCTCCAAGGCAAGCCAACAAAAGACCGATCAGCAAGATCGAGGAACCGAGACCGCTCCTGTCGTTGTTAAGATAATACCAACCGAAAAGCCCAGGGATGAACTCGAAGCCGAAAAAACGAAGCTGGAATCCGATAGACAACTCGTGAAATTGACGGCTGATCTGGCCAATTACACTAAGCTCCTCTTTGTCGCAACGGCCGCCCTGTTTATCGCTACAGCCGGATTGGTTGTTCTCGGCTTTTATCAATCTCGCGATACTAGGCGATCTATCAGGGCAGCCGAAGCTTCCGCGCGAATAGCAGAAAGAGCGCTCACAGAACTGGAGCGACCATTCGTCGGAATCGAAATTATTGATACTGGATTTAAGGCCGAATTGGTCGCTGAAGACGATTACTACGTTACGCTCGAGGAGAATTTAACTTTCAAGTACGTGAACCACGGGCGAAGCCCGGCCACTGTCATTGAAACGTCCGATAAATTCGAAATCTGCGCTGCCAAGAAACTGCCCGATCCTATCGACCCCAACGCCCTTGGCAATCAAGTCCCATTCGGTGTCATTCTCGGTGCAAACGGCGGAACCTCTCCCCCATCGACAAGAGAGCAATCTAAGGGAATCGACAAACAAGAATTCATGAGGGTCACGTCGGGGGACGATAATCTCATTTTCATGGGCTACGTGAGATTCCGGGATATCTTTAACCGAACCCATGTCACTGGATTTTGTCTGCGACTGAGTAGAAGCGATGCTCGCTTCTACTTCGCTGGCGACCATCGATATAACTACACTTACACGGAAACTCACCATGACGACATGTAGGATGTTTCGCGGTGGCGTTCCCCGACGAGTCAAGGTTCGCGCCGGGTTGCACATGGTTGGCTGCTTTTCGTCGAAGCCGGGACGACCGCCGCTGCAAAATCCAGCTATTCTGCTTTGGAAGTAAGCAAGATAGGATCGGCGTAGAGTAAAAAATCTCGACGGGCCGGTGACTTTGCACACTGCGCCTCGCTCGCGTTCGTTGTCTCGTAGGAAAGCGCATCTAGACGCCGGATCCAACCAAGGTCGACGAGGCGCTGATAGTCGCGGCGGTCGGCGTTGACGTCCGGTTGAAATTGGAAGCGCTTGAACTCGATGGACATCAGCAAATCACGATCGACCTCCGTGGAAAGCATGGCCTTTCCTCTCAAAACAAAATTCGTGGCGTCTCATCCCATCGCTTTTCGGTGGGGCTGCGGATTTCCAGCTACTCATATCGCCGGGCGGGACGGTGTCGGCAAAGCCGCTACAGCTTGCGAGTTGACGTCGCAATCGGCCCCAAGGTGTTTGTTGAAACCGCCTTGCCGGTCTGCATGCAGAAAGCCGCCACCGCGCCGAAGCGCTGACGTTTTCGCGCTTTCGCTTCTATTAGTGCTTGGGCTGCCCGCTGTTGTTGTACTTTTTTTAATTCGTAAGTCAGCGGCTTTCTTTGCTTTTCGGCTAAAGCTGGACATTGGTAATCCGGTTGCGATCCACGATGCATCACAACCTAAGAGGTCGAACACCGGAGTCGAGTCGAATTACTACTTTGTCCGCCAAATATGTGACGAATTTCGGTTTGGGTTTTGGTCACTCCAAAACCTCATATTCGAATGCCTCGCCTTCGGGGTCGTTTTCCTCGAGCCACGTTTCCGCGGCGTCGACATTTGCAAATACCTTGAGATGCTCGGCATCGCCGACCTGTTTGCTTGTATTGACGTAAATGAAGACGCTTGTCATTGGTGCCTCTTAAGCTTCCGCCGCCCCCAAATGCGTTTCTTTGCGAGATGGATCAAACGTCCGTTCGACGTTACGGTTCAATGCTCTCAACAGGCCAATGCGTGCCATCATGATCGGGCCGTTGAGCTCGACTACCAGGGCAGGGCTTCGACCGCGGCCTGCCACTCCTCATGCATCTGCTCGGCCTCGGGGAGCTTCTGGATGTATTCGGCGGCGTCCCGCAGGGCAACGAGCTGACGGCGGTCGTGCCGACCGTCGGCGAGCCATCCCGGAGGCGCTTATGGACCGCCTGAGGGGGTCAGGGCCACAAGATCCACGCGATCCCGCGGCCAGTGAGCCATCCCAGGATTCCGGGAAATGGCAAGAATATGATGAAGAAAAAGACGGCGATTCCTGTTCCCTGGCCGGCGTGGGGAGCGGACGACATCATTTCTCCAGGCACTGCGACTAAGAACAGCGAACATGGTACGCTCATTGCGATCACCGACATGATCGTCGCCAGTCGGAGGGATTTCTCAGAAGACGGGTCTTCGATCAATGCGTCTCGAGCGAAACCATACAGCCACAGGAAGGGCCAACATGTAAGGCCCAGGAGAAGTGGATAGACTAGAATCGAAATGAGGTCGGGTGCCCGCTGCACGGGGCCGACGATCGGGACGTCAACAAGCAAGCTCAGTACAAAGAAGATCGGGGCGAGGACTGACGGCCCGACAGCGAAAACCAAAAAAGCGACGAGCGGAATGTAAAGCCAATGCCATCGGAGTGGCTCGTCATGGTGAGCTTTGGACATTTTCCGATGTCCTCCTCCCGGATACACGCCGGGCCCGCGCTTCTCAAATCGCCTTTGCAAACGGTGTTGCCGATCATGTCGGTGACCTTCTCGGCTGTCAGCAGCGGTGGACGCGCCCGACCATCAGCAGGATGCCGCCGATCTGCGGCAGCAATGCCAGTAGGACCAATCGCAACATCGCAAAATCATCGGCCGTGGGCCGCAGCGTACCCAGACTAGTCCACGCAACGATTCGGATGGCCGCTTCGGTCTGCGGGTCTGCGGTCTGTTCGACCGCGCGCATGGCCACGTCGACCGCTTGCCGCCGCTCGGTGACTGCCGTCTCCCGTTCCCGGCAAAACTTCCCGACGCCGCCTTTGCATTCCCGGTCCCGTGCCACCATCGCGTCATTGAGCGCGGCTTGCGCCGTCGCAACGGCTGGCGTTGCGCGTGACGCGCGCGCCATCGTCACGTCTGCAATGTTGACGGACGCGAACCCGATGCCAGCGGTGACCGCGAAGACGAAGGTCATCAGCCATACGGCCCAAGCCGCCAGCGCGGTGGTCCGCTGTCCGGCCTGCCAAAGCCCGGCCGCGCATGAGGGCATGACCAGCGCGACGAGATCGGCGGCCACGCCGATGACCAGAAAGAGCCATCCGGCGGTGTCGGTCGACCCGAGCGACCGGGCAAACCAGCCATTCATGGTCATCCCGACGACGGCGAGCGCAAGCGCGGCGACGGTCAAGAGGAGTGGGGCAGCGGATCGGCGCGACGGCGTGATCGCGCGCAACGCGACGGTCGGGGGAGGCAGTGGTGTGACCGGGGTCGAGACAGTGGCCGGGACGGATGCCGGGACCGGCAAATCCGGCACAGTGACGGATTTCTCCGCCTTCTTGCGCTGTCGGTATTCCCGCGCGCGTTCGGCCGGGGTCTTGGTGGTCTTCTTGGGCCTGGGTTGATGCAGGGTGATTATGGATGCAGAAGTTTCGTCAGCCAATGGAACCGCTCCTATCGGTTTCGGTGGTTAGGTGCGGCGTCGTGCTTCCAACGCGACGTCGCGCCGCTTTGCGAATCAAAGCCCCCAACAATCGCCTAGGACCGAGATTGAGGCAATATGCGTGCCTGCAACAGCGCGGCAATGAATTGCCCACACACAGCCCACACGAGGCTCTTGGGCAGTTGGCTAAATTTCAGCTAAATTATTGATTTTTTTGGTGAGCGCGGAGGGACTCGAACCCTCGACCCCATGATTAAAAGTCACGTGCTCTACCACCTGAGCTACGCGCTCACTTAGCCCGGCTGTGTAGGGGGCGGCTTGGCGCGGGTCAATAGCGCGGCAAACCGGAAATGGGCAGACGCTACCGCGGGGATTTCCGTTGCGGCCCCGGCTGTTACCGCAAAATCCTCACCCGTATGCGACCGGCAAAAACCCGTCTTGATCAGCTGGCTTCCCGATGAATCTCGGTGGCCACCGGCTGGGACGGGCCGACCGCGGTCGGCATCGCCACCGGGCGCAGCCCGATCAGCTCCAGGGTCCGCACGCCGGTGCTGCTCCAGAACGAAAACGAGTTGAGTCTCGAGTTTTCCAGAAGTGCGATGGCCACCGCCGACAGGAACGGCAGGCTTTCCAGCACCAGCACGGCCGCGAACACGTAGATCTCGCGGACCTGCTTGTCGTTGTTGGTGACCACCAGCACGACCGCGCCGACCAGCAGCAGGACGCCGATGACGGCCTCCCAGAACGCCTGGAATTCGACCGACATCAGCGAAAATCCGCCCTTGGAGGTGCGCGCGAAGGCGAGGTGCTCGGTGATCAGTCCGTTCGCCACCGCGCGCGACACCGTCCATTGCACCGACATCGCGGCAATCATGGCGCCCAGCATCTGTCCCCATTTGACCGGCACGCGCAGACGGTACAGCACCACGAAATGCACCAGCGAGACCACAAAGGCGGCGATAATCGGCAGCGTCAGGATCTTGTCGGGAATGGCGATGCCGGCGAACGCCACGATCGGCACCCAGATCAGATTGAGGATGGCGACCAGCACCCCGAGACTTTCGGCGCCGAGCCAGTTCAGCCAGCCGAGCGCGAATTCGCGCCGCTGATCCGGCAATAGCCGGCTCGCGCCGGGCAGAAAACGCCGCCAGTGTTTTTTGACGATCTGGAACCCGCCATAGGCCCAGCGGTGGCGCTGCTTCTTGAACGCCTCATAGGTGTCCGGCAGCAGGCCGTGGCCGTAGCGGTGGTTGGTGTAGTGGGTCAGCCAGCCGTGCTCGATGATGGCGAGGCCAAGGTCGGTGTCCTCGCAGATGGTGTCGCCGTTCCAGCCGCCGGCCATGTCCATCGCGGCGCGCCGGATCAGGCACATGGTGCCGTGGACGATGATGGCGTTGGCCTCGTTGCGCTGGACCATGCCGATGTCGAAGAACCCGGCATATTCGCCGTTCATGATGTAGTGCATCAGCGAGCGGTCGCCGTCGCGATGGTCCTGCGGCGCCTGCACCAGGCCGACGTGGGGATCGGCGAACACCGGCACCAGATCCTTCAGCCAGTCCGGCTGCACGACATAGTCAGCGTCGATGACGCCGATGATCTCGGCGTCGGCGGCGGTGCGGTCCATGGCAATGCGCAGCGCGCCGGCCTTGAAACCCTGCACCTTCTCGGCATGGATGAACTTGAATCGCTCGCCGAGCGTGCGGCAGTGATCCTGGATCGGCTGCCAGAATTCCGGATCGGGCGTGTTGTTGATGATCACGACGCATTCGAAATTCGGGTAATCCAGCCGCGCCACCGCATCGAGCGTCTGCTTGAGCATCTCGGGCGGCTCGAAATAGGCCGGCACATGGATCGAGACTTTTGGAAACGTCGCGGTAGCGGCAACGGCCGGCTCGGCCGGCTGCCCCTTTACCACCAGCCGGCGCGGCTTCTGGCCGAACGCAATGGCGGCGATTTCCTCGATCCGCGCCATCGCGATCAGCACCAGCGGAACCAGCAGGATTAGTCCCAGCGTCAGCGCAAAGGCCGAGCCGAACACGAAGTAGTGGCCGGTC
>WNFA01002928.1_pt1 | contig 17184 bp, 14 predicted proteins | sample 5400481 | NCBI WGS metagenome assembly WNFA01 (sample SAMN13153340, study PRJNA577476) | soil metagenome | isolation source: 120 cm saprolite under Douglas fir tree site 2 hole 1 replicate 2 | place: USA:California | collected 2015-04-18
CGCCGCCGACAGGCCGCGCGCGAGGCCGCGGGGAAAGATTCGCTCCGTCGCATCCACCACACCGATGGCCCCGACCGCAGTGCCGGCGTGGTCGAAGATTGGGGCCGCCGCGCTGGACTCGCCCAGCACGGCTTCGTCGCGCTCTGTGGCGATGCCCTGGTCGCGTATGGTGGCGAGCTCTTTGCGAAGATCACCCTCGTCGAGGGTCTGCTTGGTGAGGCGAGCGAGGGGCTCCCCCAGCTGGTCGTCGACCATCTGCGCGGGCGAAAACGCGAGGATCGCTTTCCCCAGCGAGCTGGCGTGCAGCGGCAGCTGCAGGCCGACCTCGAGGACGCCGAACACAGAGTCGGGACGGAATACGTGATGGACGACGACGACGCTCGACCCATGCATGACCCCGACCCTGACCGCCGCGCTCGCTCGCGCCGCGAGCCGGTCGGCATAAGGGATCGAGCGTGCGCGAAGCTCATTGAGGTCGAGGTATGAGTATCCGAGCTGGAGCAGGCCGGGCCCGAGCTGGTACTTGTCGGAGTGCCGGTCTTGTTCTACGAATCCATGCGACTGCAGCGTCTGGAGAAGCCCGTGGACTGTCGGCCGTGCCAGACCGAGCCGGTCCGCCAGCTCGCTGACGCCCAGCCGGCGGGGCCCGCTCGCCAGCGCCTTGAGGATCGCGGTGGCGCGGTCGATCGACTGTATGGACGAGCGCCGGCCTTTTGGATCATTCGGCATTGCTGAATTCCTGTCGGTAGTGTAGACTACGGCGGTCGTCCGTAAACGCGATTGCGAGGCGCGTGCACCCTCGCCGGGGAGTGTCGAATTTGGTCGGGATTGTACTTGTCTCCCACAGCCTGGAGTTGGCTCGCGGCCTTGCCGATCTGGCCTCCCAGGTCGCCGGGGCCGAAGTGAAAGTCGAGCCCGCGGGCGGTGGTCCGGACGGAAAGCTCGGGACGAATGGCGACGCGGTGCGGGAGGCGATCGCGCGGGCCGACAGCGGCCAGGGCGTGGTCGTGCTCGCCGACCTCGGCAGCTCGATCCTCACCGTCCGCCACTTGCTCCAGGGCAAGGCCAACGGCCACGTCCGATTGGTGGACGCTCCCTTCGTCGAGGGCGCGGTGGCCGCGGCCGTCATGTCGTCGGCCGGCCAGTCACTCGAGGACGTGGCCAAAGCCGCGGAGGAAGCGCGCGGTGCCAGCAAGTTCTGAATCCACAGTCGCGCTGCCTAGGGGAGTCGCACTCCATGCTCGGCCGGCAGCGACCTTCGTGAAGACGGCGCTGCGATTTCGCTCTCGGCTGACCATCGGTTCGGATGGGAAGGTCGCCGACGCCAAGAGCATCCTCGCCGTGCTTGCTCTTGGAGCTGTCGGAGGCACCGTTCTGCGCCTGAGCGCCGAGGGCGAGGACGCGAGCGACGCGCTGGCAGCCCTATCCAGCTGCGTCAGCGGGCTGACTGAGTAAGCGCCTCTCCGAAATCTCTCGGCACGCCGCGTAGTCAAGGCCGCGGACCCACGAGCGGACCTCGCCGACGCGAGCGGCCGCCACGCTGAGCTCGTCCACTCCGAGCCCGACGAGAATGGGCATTGCGATCGCGTCGGAGGCGGCCTCCCCGCAGACGTCGATCGGTATCCCGGCCACGCGGCCCGCGCGCACGGTCGCATAGATGAGCCGCAAGACCCTGATGTCGGTCACCGGCGCCGACTTGGAATGCTCGCGGTCGAGCCCGAGGACGAGCTGGGTGAGGTCGTTGGTGCCGATGCTCAGGAAGTCGCACTCCCTCGCAATCTCGCCAGCCCGATGCGCGGCCTCTGGGGTTTCGATCATCGCGCCGACTTGTGGTGAAGGCCGGCCATTCAAGACTGTCGTCAGGGCCAGCCGCACCGCCCGAATCTGCTCCGGATTCGTGACCATCGGGACCAGAATCCGGAGCCTCGTCTTGTCGCCGGCCTCCACGATCGCGGCGAGCTGCGCCCGCAGTGCATCGGGCCTTTCGAGCAGCAGCTCGATCCCTCGGCCTGTCGCGCCGCGAAGAAAGGGCGGAGTCTTGTCGCCGCCGAAGTCGAGGAGTCGCACTGTCGCGGTCTTTCCGCCGAGGCGGTCCAGGATTGGCTTCAAGAACGCGAACTGCATTCCGGTCGAGGGCCAAGCTGATGCGTCGAGGTAGGCCAGCTCGGTTCGTAGCAGCCCAATCCCTTCGGCGCCCAGCTCGCTGCCCTCAATCGCCTCAGCCATGCTCGCTGCGTTGGCGAGGACAACGATGAGGCGCCCATCTTTGGTTACTGCGGGATTGAGCCTCTGCGCCCTCGCTTCTTCCCGCGCGTTGTGCCGCCGATCTGCGTTTGCATTCGCGGCCGCCACGCGAGCTGCATTCGGATGTCGAACCAGCAAGCCGCCATCGCCATCGACGACAACCTCTTCGCCATCGTCTACCTCGAGCACATCGCTACCAAGCCCGACCACCATCGGGATGCCCAAGGAGCGGGCAACTATTGCCGCGTGGGCAGTCACGCCTCCGCCCGCGAGCGCAACTCCATTCGCGCCCAGCCCCAGGTCGGCGACATCCGCAGGGCCGAGGGTTCGGGCTACAAGAACGCCGCCTGCCGCCGCAGGCGTGAGCCCCATTGCATGAGCTGCTGCGCGACGGCCGAGGCTGCGCACGTCGTCCGCACGCTCGGCCAGTAGTGGGTCCGCCAGCTGCGCCAGCTCGTCGGCGCTTTGGTCGGCGGCTGCTCGCAAAGCGTGCCCGGCCGGACGCCCGGACCCGATCACGAGCGCCTCAACCCTTGCCGTCAACTGGGGATCGTTGGCGATCAGAATCCCGGTCTCGATGATGTCGGCGTCGTTGTGCAGGCCCATCTTCCGCAAGGTGGAGGTCATGGTCTCCAGCTCTGCCGCGGTGGTTTTCAATGCGAGCAGCGCACGCTCGAGCTCGTGGGGGCGCTGCTCCGGCAGTACGGCGGTCTGATCCTCGGTGCCGTCGCGGTCCAGTACGACCGCCCTTCCGCTCCTCACTCCGGGCGCGGCGCTGACCCCGCGCAGCGCGAGTTCCATCAGGGCTGGGAGGTGACCGCCCGCTGAAGCGCTCGCAGGATGAGGGCAGTCGACGTGGCGCCCGGATCCTGGTGTCCCACGGATCGCTCGCCGAGATATGAAGCCCGTCCCTTTCTGGCCTGGAGAGGAATGGTCGCGCGCATGCCCGACTCGGCGGCCTCGGCCGCGGCGTCCATCGCTTGTGCTACCGGCATGCCGTCCGCGATTCTGGCTTTCAGTGTTTCCACGGCCGGCTCGAGTGCATCGACCATCGTCTTGTCGCCGAGCGAGGCTGTGCCGAGGTCTTTGACCGAAGCGAGCGCCGCAGCCAGGACCTCGGCAAGCTGGGCGCCATCGAATGTGGTCTGGTCGCCAAGCACGCGTCCGCCGCTGCGGAGCGCGGAGCCCCAGAGTGGGCCGCTCGCACCGCCGACGGTCGAGACCAGCGTGCGGCCAGCGATGATCAGGAGGCGCCCGGGCGCCGATCCATTGTCGGCACCGAGGGCCTGGACGACGGCCTCAAAGCCCCTCGTCATGTTGATGCCGTGGTCGCCGTCGCCGATGGCGGAGTCGAGCTGGACCAGGTGGTCCCGCTCGACGCGCACCGACGCATCGATCTCACGCATCCAGGAGCTGATCGTGGCCGCGTCCATGGTCCTTACGGTTATCAAAGGTTAGTGTCAGATCCTCCAGCGCAGTGCGGCCGTGTGCACTGGCGCGTCCCACAGCTTGATGAGCTCCTCGTCCAGCTCGAGCACGGTCAGCGAGGCGCCCGCCATCTCGAGGGAGGTGATGTAGCTGCCGACCAGGTTCCGGACCGGCTCCACGCCCGCTTTCCGAAGCTTCTTGTCGACCTCGCTGTAGACGAGGTAGAGCTCGAGCAGCGGAGTGCCGCCCATTCCGTTGACGAATACCAGCACCTTCGCGCCGTGCTTGGCCTTGAGGTCGGACATGACTGCCTCGACCATCACGTCGACCACTTCGCTTGCACGTCCGAGCGGAGCGCGCCTGCGGCCTGGTTCGCCGTGGATGCCTATGCCCAGCTCGATCTGGCCTTCCGGCAGGTCGAAGATCGCCTTGGCCGAAGCCGGGGGGATGCACGACGAAAGAGCGACACCAAACGACCGCGAGCGCGCATTGACGCGCTTGATGAGGTCCGTCACCTTGGCAAGGTCGGCTCCGCCTTCTGCTGCGGCGCCGCCGATCTTCTCGGCCAGGACGGTCGCACCGACCCCGCGACGGCCCGCCGTATACAGCGAATCCTGGACGGCAACGTCGTCATCGATCACGACCGAGGTGACCTTGATGCCCTCGTCGGCGGCGTCTTCCGCGGCCAGCTTGAAGTTGAGAACGTCACCGGTGTAGTTCTTGACGATGTGAACGACACCGGCGCCCCCGTCCACGGCTTTGGTGGCCGCCAGCATCTGTCCGGGTACAGGCGAGGTGAACACCTCACCTGGAGCCGCCGCGTCGAGCATGCCGAGGCCCACGAAGCCTCCGTGCAGCGGTTCGTGTCCGGAGCCACCGCCGGAGAGCAGCGCCACCTTGCCCTTCCTCGGCGCGTCCTTGCGCACGATGATCTGGTTCGCCACGTCGTATCGAAGCAGGTCGGCGTGGGCCGCGGCCAGGCCGGCCAGCGACTCCTTCACGACCGCCGCCGGGTCGTTGAGGAACTTTCGCATCAGGTTGGTTTCGACTGCCATTCTGCTTTTCTCCTGTCGGTAAACGATCTAGTGGGCAGCGGCGCGCGCGCCGCTGTCTTCGTGGGTGACCGCCGCCACGATCGGGCGCTCGACCAGCCGCGGGTTGGCAAGAAAGTCGTAGAGGAAGGCCGCCGCGGCCGCGCCGACGAAGCCTGAGACCAGGTAGACGGGAACGTACTGGGTCCAGAAAGTGGCGCCGCCCGCGATCGCCTGCACCAGCTCGGGGCCGAAGGCACGCGCAGGGTTGAGCGATGCGCCCGTCACGGGTCCGAAGATGAGGATGATCCCGACCACCGCTCCACCGATCACGATGCCGGCGAGCTGCGAGGGAGACTTCGAGTCGACGATGCCGAGGATTGCGAAGATGAGCAGCCCGGTGCCGAGGGCCTCGGCCAGCATGGCCTGGATGTAGTAGCCCGTCGAAGCGTCGGCCGCAAAGTGCGTCTGGCCCATCCCGAACGCCACGGCGTTGTTTGCGAAGACTCCCCAGATGGCAAACGCGCCGAGCACGGCGCCGGCGTACTGGGCGACCCAGTAAACGGGGACTTCCTTCCACGGGAAGCGCTTGGTCACCGCCAGCGCGAATGTCACGGCGGGGTTGATGTGGCAGCCCGACACCTTGCCGATTGCGTACACGAGAGCCGTGATGATGAACCCGAAGGCGAAGCTGATGCCGAGCAGGTCGGCCTCGGTCACCGCGGGCACCGCCTTGCCGGCCAGCGTGAGCGTGGCAACGACGGAACCCGGACCGACCAGGACCAAGGCCGCCGTGCCGAAGAACTCGGCGATTGCGCGTTGTGGCATCGAATGCATGTCTCTCCGACCCCCTGTATCTGACTAGTGTTCGACAATGTCGAACTGATTTCACAAACCGTAGTCTGGTTCGAACAGTTTGTCAACAGCTAATTTGGGCGCTGCGGCCGAGTTCACCGGCCGGGCACGCCTGCCGGCCGCGCCGCTGTCGGGGGCACACTAAGCCCGCGACCGGGATTTGGCATTGGCAGCCAGGACGGCCCTTCGACAAATGGCCTACCCTTCTGCTTCCATGCGCAAGCAGATCGCGATTATCGCCATCGACACGCCGGGCGCGCGCAGGGCGCCCATTCAGATTATTCGGGGAGGTTCCCCGACTTAGCTTTTCCGCTGATGTCGTGGGACCTCCCGGCCAGATAAGGCCCGGAGGTTTTTTTATGTCCAGAGCAGCCCCCCAACTCCATCCGAACGGATCAGCAAGGCGGATCGTGATCTATGACACGACCCTGCGCGACGGCGCCCAGGGCCCGGCTGTGTCGTTTTCGGCGTCGGACAAGCTGCGCATCGCGCGCACGCTCGACGGCCTCGGCTTCGATTACGTCGAGGGCGGCTTCCCCGGCTCGAACCCGAAGGATGAGGAGCTCTTCGCCGAGCTGGCGGCACATCCGCTGAAACGGGCGCGCCTCGCCGCGTTCGGCGCCACCCGGCGCGCCGGCGGCACCTGCGCGGCCGATGCCAACCTCCAGGCGCTCGCGCGCAGCGAGGCGCCCACGTGGACTCTGGTCGGCAAGAGTGACACCTGGCAGGTGAGCACGGTCCTGCAGACGACGCCGAACGAGAACCTGGCGATGGTGAGGGAGTCTGTCGCCCACGGGGTGTCGCTCGGCCGCGAGGTGATCTTCGATGCCGAGCATTTCTTCGACGGCTTCGCGCGCGATTCCGAGTACGCGGTCGAGGTGTGCCTGGAAGCTGCCCGCGCCGGTGCGGCCTGGGTCGTGCTGTGCGACACGAACGGCGGGAGCCTGCCGGCCGAGATCCGCGAGGGCGTGGAAGCCGTGCGGCGTGCGCTCGACGAGCTGAAGGGCCCAGCCCGAGTCGGCATCCACTGCCACAACGACTGCGAGCTGGCCGTGGCCAACACGCTCGAAGCAGTCGCTGCAGGCGCCGACATGGTGCAGGGCACCATCAACGGATACGGCGAGCGCTGCGGAAACGCCAACCTGGTGTCGGTGGTCGCCAACCTCGTGTTGAAGCTCGGCATGGAGGCATTGCCCGCCGCGACGCTGGCGCGGTCCACAGACCTGTCGCGGACGGTCGCCGAGATTGCGAACGTCGCCCTTCCAATGCAGCAGCCGTTCGTCGGATACGGCGCATTCGCGCACAAGGGCGGCCAGCACGTGAGCGCGGTGCTGAAGCACCGTGATTCCTACCAGCACATCGAGCCGAGCCTCGTCGGCAACGAGCCCCACGTGCTGGTCTCGGAGCTCTCGGGTCGAGGCAACATCCTCGCCAAGGCGCGTGAGTTCGGGCTCGAGCTCGACCGGGACGACCCGCAGACACAATGGCTGGTCCAGCACCTCAAGGAGCTCGAGCACCGCGGGTATTCGTACGAAGCGGCGGACGCGTCCTTCGAGATGCTGCTGCGGCGACTGCAGCCCGGCTATGAAGCGCCGTGGAAGGTGGCGGACTTCACGACCGTCGTGCGCAAAGACGGAGATTCGGTCCACGCCGAGGCCACGGTCAAGGTCGAGGTCGGCGGGGCTGTGTACCACACCGCCGCGTCCGGAAACGGGCCGGTGAACGCGCTCGATGCCGCGCTGCGCAAGGCGCTGAGCCCGAAGTTTCCCGGCCTGCGTGGTGTGAGCCTTCACGACTACAAGGTCCGCATCCTGGATGGCGAGGCCGGCACCGCGGCGACGACGCGGGTGCTGGTCGAATCCGGCAAGGGACCGAAGCGATGGACGACCGTCGGCTGCTCGAGCAACATCATCGAGGCGTCGCTCGCGGCGCTGCTCGACTCGTTCGAATACGCGCACCACTCGCGCACCCCGTCGAAGACTTGACGTCGAGCAGGGCTTCGGCTCGCGAGGCGATCCCCGATGAGCTGCGTCGCGACGTGCGCATGCTCGGCGAGCAGCTCGGCCGGGTCATCAGGGATTACGGCGGCGCGGGCCTGCTCAAGGACGTCGAAACCCTGCGGCGATCAGTGATTCGCGCGCGCGACGCCGACGAGCACGAAAGGAAGACGGAAAGGATCGTGGCCGCGTGGTCGCTCGAGCGTGCGGAGCAGGTGGCGCACGCATTCACGTGTTACTTCCACCTGGTCAACCTGGCCGAAGAGCACCACCGGGCGCGCGTCCTTCGTGAGAGCGGTGGCCGGCCGGGGCCGATGCGGGAATCGCTGGCGGCCACCGTGCCCGACCTCCGCCGCAAGCTTGGCCGGCAGCGCCTGACGGAGGTCCTCGCCGGCCTCGAGATACACCCTGTTTTCACGGCCCACCCGACCGAGGCGCGGCGGCGGGCCGTGGTGGCGGCGATCCGCAGGGTGGGCGATCAACTCGACCGCATCGACGATCCGAGGGCTTCGGAGACCGAGAGGCGCGAGTCGATGCGAAGGCTCACCGAGGAGATCGACTCGCTCTGGCGAACCGGGCAGCTGCGCACCTCGCAGGTGACACCCCTGGACGAGGTCCGTTCGACGATGGCGGTCTTCGACGAAACGCTGTTTCGCGTCGTGCCCGAGATCTATCGCGCGCTGGACTGGGCGCTCGGCCCCGCGGACAGCGGCCTGCGGCCGCCGCTCGCGCCCGCGTTCCTCCGCTTCGGCAGCTGGGTCGGAGGCGATCGCGACGGCAACGACGCGGTCACGGCGAAAGTGACTTACGACGCGATGCTGATCCAGGCTGAGCACGCGCTGCTCGCGCTCGAGGCCGCGACCACTCGCATCGGGCGCGCGCTGACGGCCGATGCCGCCACCACGCCGCCACGGACGGACCTTCGACGGCGCATCGCCGACCTGCGGGCGGCCGACCCGCAGGGCTGGGCCGAGCTCGAGAAACGCTCGCCCTCCGAGCAGCACCGCCAGTTCCTTCTCCATGTGGCCGAGCGCCTTCGGGCCACGCGCATGCGCGCGCGGGCGGTCAGGAAGATCGAGACACCCATCGCGTATCCCTGCGCCGCCGACCTCGTATCGGACCTGCGCCTGGTCCAGGGCTCGCTCGCCGCCGCGGGCGCGCCGCGACAGGCCTACGGAGAGCTGCAGCACCTCGTCTGGCAGGCGCAGACGTTTGGCTTTCACCTGGCCGAGCTCGAGGTGCGGCAGCACAGCCACGTGCACGCGCAGGCTCTCGCCGCCGTGCGCCACCCAGGCAAGTTGCCGCCGCAGGCAAGAGAGGTGCTCGACACGCTCGGCGCGATCGCACGGCTTCAAGAGCGATTCGGGCCTGACGCGTGCCGGCGCTACGTCGTGAGCTTCACGCGCAACGTCGGCGATATCGAGGCGGTGTACGAGCTGGCCCAGCACGCCACCGGCGGCACTCCTCCAGTGCTGGACGTGATTCCGTTGTTCGAGACGGTCGGCGACCTGAACGGCGCGCCGGCGGTCATGGAGGAGATCCTCGGGCTGGAGCCCGTGAAACGCCGGCTCGCAGCCACGGGCCGCGCCCTGGAGGTGATGCTCGGATATTCGGATTCGACCAAAGAGGTCGGACCCCTGTCGGCGACACTTGCGCTGTACCAGGCGCAGTCGGAGCTGACGGCGTGGGCGGAGCGGCGCCACGTCCGCCTCACGATGTTCCATGGGCGCGGCGGAGCGCTCGGGCGCGGCGGCGGCCCGGCCAATCGCGCGGTCCGCGCCCAGGCCCCAGGATCGGTGGCCGGTCGATTCAAAGTGACCGAGCAGGGCGAGGTCATCTTTGCCCGCTACGGCAACGCGGCGATCGCCAGACGCCATCTCGAGCAGGTGGCGTCGGCCGTGCTCGAGGCTTCGATGGCGACCGCTCGGGCGGAGCCGGCCCACCGTTTCAAGCGTCTCGCGGTCGACGTGGACGCCGCCGCGCGCAGCGCCTATCGCGCCCTTGTGGAGACCAAAGGGTTCGCGGAATGGTTCGAGCATGTCAGCCCGATCGAAGAGCTGAGCCGGATGCGGATCGCATCCAGGCCGACCCGTCGCGGCAGCGGCAAGGATCTCGAGGATCTCCGGGCGATCCCCTGGGTGTTCGCGTGGTCGCAGATGCGCCTCAACCTGCCGGGTTGGTATGGGCTGGGCAGTGGTCTGGCGGCTGCCCGGCTCGAAGACCTTCGCCGGGCCTATGCATCATGGCCGCTGTTCAACGTCCTTCTCGACAACGCCGAGATGAGCCTGGCCAAGACCGACCGGCGGATCGCTTCGCGATACCTTGCGCTCGGCGGCCGGCCCGACCTCGCGGAACGTGTCCTCGGCGAGTACGACCTGACGAAGAAAATCGTGCTGGCAGTGACGGGGCACGCGCGGTTGCTCGAGAAGCACCGCGTGCTGTCATGGGCGGTGGAGCTTCGCAACCCTTACGTGGATGCTCTCTCTCATCTTCAGTTGCGGGCGTTGCGCGCACTGCGCGCAAAAGGCAGCTCGGCGCCGGAGCGAGCCCGAGCCGAGCGCCTCTTCTTGCTTACGGTCAACGGGGTCGCGGCCGGCCTTCAAAACACAGGCTGAGCCGCGTCGCTCAAAAGTCGAAGCGGCCGTCGAAGTGCTTGGCCACGTCGGGCCGGGTCAGCTCGTAGATGGCGATGCGATGGCCCGCCGGGAGGGTGAACGAGCAGCACGGCCCGATCGGTATCTCCAATGTCGATTTCTTTTTCCAGCCTCGCTTATTCAGCTCCCGCATCGCCTCTTCGAGGTCGGCCACGCGATAGATGAAGACCGGGCGGTCGCCTTTCAGGTGATCCGTCAGCAAGATGTGAGGCGGACCGTCGGTGAGCTCGACCTTCGCCACCCGCGCGCCCATGCCTTCGATCGCGAACGCCACCCGTCCGCCAAGAACGTCGCTGAAGTAGCGCGCGTCGGCGGCGACGTCTTGGCTTGGCGTGTACAGGTAATCGAGCTGCTCGAACGGTGACGCCGTGGCTCGAGGCTTGGGCCGGGGGGCCATCCCCGCCCAGGTTAGACCCCTTCCTATTGGAGGACGGGCGCCGGCCGCGAGGCCTCTTCGTCGAGTGATCTCAGGAGCGCGCTGACCACCACCGGATCAAGGTGTGGTCCGGCTGCGTCTTCGAGAACGCGACGCGCCTCCCGCTCGTTTTGAGCCCGATGGTAAGGGCGGTCGGACGTGAGCACGTCGTACATGTCGGCGACGGCGACCACGCGCGCCTCGATCGGAATCGCGTCGGCCACCAACCCGTGCGGATAGCCGGTGCCGTCCATGCGCTCGTGGTGGTACAGCACCGCGAGCAGAGCGCGCTCGACGTGGCCGGCCCACTGAAGGATCTTCAGGCCGACCTCGGGATGAGTCTTCATGAGCTTCCACTCAGAGTCGTCGAGCGGATCGTGCTTGTGGAGGATGGAGCCTGGGATCCCGAGCTTGCCGATGTCGTGCAGGAGCCCGGACCGGGCAAGGATTCGCTGCTCCGCCGCCGTCATGCCCAGCTGCCGTCCGATCCGGACGCATAGGTGGCCGACCCGGCCGTTGTGAGCTCGGATCTCACGGTCGGAGATATGCACGATCCGTGCGCGTCCGGGTCTGCTCTGGAATGCCCCCGACAGCGGGCCCGGGATCACGATTGCCAACCCGTTACCCCCTCTGGCTACTACTGGCTATTCAGACCAACAACGAAGCAGTCGAGGGGGTTGGTCGCTCAATCGGGGCTGGAAAGGCAGGCCACCACCGCGCTGCATGCGGTCTGCACCGGGATCCCGAGCGAGAGGGCCTCGACGCCAGACCCTTCGAACTTGGCCGATGCGACCGCCACCACGCGGCCTCGGGCGTCGACGACCGGGCCGCCGCTGTTGCCGGGACTGATAGGGGCGGAGAACTGGATGTAATCGCTCCCTTCCAGGCTGCGGAATCCCGAGATCACGCCCGCTGACACCGTGCCCCCCAGCCCCAGTGGCGAGCCGATGACCATCACGGCCTGAGCCAGGACGGGCCGGACGGGCGCAGTCCGCAGGATTGGCAGCATCTGGGCGACGTGGATGACCGCGAGGTCGTCATTGGGATCCACCCGAGCGATCGTGCCTTTGAGGTTCCGATCGCCCTGGCGAATGTCGACGGTGACCGTGCCGGCGTTCCATGCATCGGCGATGACGTGAAAGTTCGTCACCAGCTCGGAGCCGGCCGGCCCGGCGCGGGCGACCCAGCCGGACCCGAGGCCGTAGCTGGTCTCTATGGTGAAAACGGAGGGCTCGACCTTCCGCGCGATCGCGGTCCAGTCGGGCTGGGCGTCGACCTTGGCCTGAAGTGCCTGGACCTGAGTCCGAAATCCATCGACGGAACGCTGTTGCGAGCTCATCGCGCGCAGTGCCAATCCGAGTCCCACCACCGGCGCGACCACGATCAGCAGCACGATGGCAGCGGCCAAGACCCTCCACCGCCACAGGTCGCGCAGCGGCGCGCGGCCCGGCGCGGCCGGCCGGATCCGGTTTTCAGCCCGGATTCCAGCCGGCGCTTCGCGGTCGCCCGCGATCGTTTCCATTTCCGACTAGGTGAGCGGCGCCGCGATCGCCGACTCCGCCTTGGCAAAGCTGAGCATGGCCGCGTCGACCTTCTTGAAGCCTTCTTTGATCTTGGCGTCGTCGTTGGTGTCCATGCCGGTAATCAGCTCCTGGTCTGCCGCCATGCCGGCGCTGAGCGAGTCGCCGAGCAAGGTGTCGGCGTTTGCGAGCGCCGCTGGGACCACAGCACTCGAGCGGGCCGCCTGAAATGCCTTCATGTCGGTCAGCAGGTCCTGCGCAGAGGTACGGCAGGTGACATAGGAGTCGCAGGCGGTTACGTTCTCGTAGTCGGTCGTGACTTTCCCGCTGTACAGCAAGTAGAGCCTTACGTAGGCATCAGTGGTCTGACGAGCAGCGAGCTGTTTCTGCGTGTCGCTCAGCGTGGCTTGCGTCGACGCCAGCTCATGCCTCGCGGTATCGCGCTGGCCGATGGTCGTGTAGAGAAAACCACCCAGGGTGCCCGCCGCAATGAGGCCGATGACGGCGATTCCCGTCGGCACGATCCATCGGGGGCGCCTGCGCGGCGCGGCCGACGCGTGTGCCGGAGCAACCGCGACCTGCGCTCCCCATGGGGGCGTTGGCGGCGAAGGGGGCAGCTCATACGTGGGCTGGACGGCGACCATTGGCGCCGGCTCCGCGATCGCAACCGTGGTCCCGATCTCCCCATCGCCCCCGACAGGCGGGATACCGAAGGATCCATTTTCCGGGTTGATAGACATCGTCTTGATCTCCTGCTAACGCGTGGCCTGCAATGTGGACCACCGTAGGCAGGGGGCGGCCTGGTGTCGTCAGCGGATGTACTGAGCTTTAGCGACCTAAAGGGGTGCCTGGGCGATCCTGGCCCTGGCGGCGGCGCCCGGAAGCGCGATGAAGCTCACCAACCAGCCGACCACGCCGGTCACGGGCACGGCACCCGACCAGACCGTGGGCTCCCACCAGACACCGGTGGTCGCCCCCAGGACGACGAGGTAGGCGACTGTGAGGAGGGCGGGCACGCCGAACATGAAGGCGTGAAAGGCGTACGGCCGAGCCGGCGATGGGCGCAGGACGTACAAGAGCAGGTCGCCGGCGACGCCGGCCAACAGCGCCACAATGACCAGCTCGACATGGTTGGCGACCGGACTGACGAGGAGCGCGTTGATTGTGAGGATCACAGTCACGGTGCCGATCGGAAGCTCGAACCTGCGCAGGAGGATCACCAGCAGCCCGGCCACAATCGCGGCGTACAGGATGAGACCGATCATCCCGAGCTCCTCCTCCATCCACATCGGACCGCGCGGATCCGCCACTGTGCCGGCCGCCCACCTATCGATGAACGGCTGGTCGAACTGCAAGAAGAAGGTGAGCATCGACAGCGTGAGTGCGCCGGAGATGATCGCCGGCCACGTCGCCCACTTCCCTCCCCGGCGTGTAGCCGCACGGAGCGGACCGCTCACGATGAGCCCGCCGGTGAGCATCAGGAACAGGTGCGGTGGGCTGAACAGGAGACCCATGCTGACCTCGAAGCCGAAACGGCTGTGCCACAGGAAGTCGAAGCCGCCGCCGACAGCGAAGAGCACGGTGCCGAGGAGCGATACGCCGTAGCCATCGGGAAGCAGCTCATCCCACGTTCCGTAGCGCCGGTAGTTGCGAATGACGTTGAGGCCGAGAAAGATCCCGATCGCGGCCATGCCGGAGTAGAGCACGTAGTGGTAGGGGTTGAGGAAGTTGGTTTCGGGACGAGCGAGGTTGTGATGGTGCCAGGAGTCCAGGTATGCGCCGGCCATCAACCAGACACACAGCACCACAAACGCCCACGTGAAACGGCTGCTGGCCACTCCAGGCTGCCGCGACTGGCGCGGCGGTGTCGAGATTTGGGTCGCCATCACGATCCTCCTTCCTGCTCCTCACCAACTGCGCTCGGCCAGGTTTCGATTCGCAGCTCCGCCCGAAGGCGCTGAAGATCTGATTGCACAGCGGGGTCCAGGTCGAGTACGACCGGGTCGCGCGGCTGTGGCTGGCCGACGCCGCAGGGCCAGGCCCGCCAGATGGTCCTGGCCATTGGCCAGGGCTGAGGCCGCCCGATCCCACAGCGCCGGCAGCCTGTGGCGAATCGAAGCCAGCCTGAGCTCCACTCCACCGAGCGCTCTATCGGCTTTCAAATCGACTGAATACTAGGTGCGGCGTGGGCGCGGGTCATCAGTAAGGCCACGGAGACTTAAGATTCGCGCGGGCACGCGGTGTTCGAACGGGAAGGGGTACTGGCGGCTATCGCCCTCGTCCTCGAAGGCGCGCGCGCCGGGCAAGGGCAGGCTCTGTTCGTGATCGGCGAAGCCGGGCTCGGCAAAACGAGCGTGCTCGAACGGGCTCGCGAGCAGGCTGCCGGGTTCGTGGTTGGAGTAGGCCGCGGACAGGCCATCGAGGCGACGCTCCACTTCGGCATCGTCAGCGAAGCCCTACGAGGGGTTGGAGCCGGGACCCCGCTCGACGTCCCCAGGAGCGCCGCCTCGGCCGGGCTCGACGCTCGAGCCGCCTATTTCTACGCCACGTTGCGCCACCTCGAGTCGATCAAGCAGCCGGCCCTCATCCTGCTCGACGACCTTCATTGGGCGGACCCCGACTCGCTGGCACTGGTCTCCTTTCTCAGCCACCGGCTGGGCTCTGTGCCGGTCGCCGTGGTGGCGACTCTCCGGCCCTGGCCGCGGGGCGCCCTCGACCTCGCCCGCCACCTCGCCCAGCAGGGACAGGCTCAGCTGGAGCAGCTGATGCCGCTCAGCCCGCCGGCGGCGACGGCTTTGCTCACCGAGCAGACAGGGGCCGACCTGCCGGAAGACACCATCGACCGGGCCTGGGCAGCGAGCGGCGGCAACCCGCTATTTCTGGAGGAGATCGCACGCCACCTGCGAGGCGGACGCAGCCTCGAGGAGCTCGATGAACGCGGGAACGAGGCCACGATCCTGCTGTCGCGAATCGCCGGCCCAGGCGCTGACCTTCGCTACGCACACGCCGCGAGCGTGTTCGGCATCGAGTTCCGGCCCGTGCTCGCGGCACGAGTGGCCGGCCTCGATGAAGGCGAGGCGACGGAGGCGCTGGGGGTTCTGGTCGACACCGGGCTGGTCCGACCCGGGCTCGCGGGCTGGGCGCAGTTCACCCACCCGCTGTTTCAGCAGGCGCTTTACGAAGACATGGCCCCACCGGTGCGAGAGCGCTGGCACGCATCGGCCTTCCGCCACCTGCTTGCTCACGGCGCCGAGCCCGCGGAGGCCGCCGAGCACGCGGTGAGCGGGCAGCTCCTTGGCGATGCGCAGGCAATCGCCGTGCTGCAGCGAGCGGGACGGGCCGCGATGGCAGACGGAGCGGTTGCGACTGCGCGCCACCGCTTGCAATCCGCGGTCACGCTCGCCGGTGAGAGCCCCTCCGCACAGCTCTTGATCGGGCTGGCCGAGACGCTGCTGTCGACGGGTGAGCCGGCCAAGGCAGTCGCCATCTACAACCGGATCCTCGAGAGCTCCGCGTTGGATGGCGAAGCCCAGGCCCACCTCCACCGCATGCTCGGTCGCGCCCTCTTCGCCAGCGGCGACGCCCGAGCCGCGGAGGGGCAGTTCGCTGCCGCGACCGAGCTAGGGCTCGCCGGTCCGGATCCAACGCCCGCCATCGAGGCGCTCCTCGACCATTCCACCGCCTCCTGGATCGCCGGCGGAATCGCGCGCGCGGTCGAGTACGCGACCCGTGCGAGGGAGCTCGCGCTGGGTGCAAACCCGGACGTCAGACGGCGAGCCGACTCGACCTGGGCGCTGGTCACCTTCATCTCGGGGTCGGCCGAGGGCTTGCCGGCCGCCGCAGCCGCGGCCGCAGAAGCGGAGCTCAACCCGCTGTTGGAAACTGTCGATCCCACCTGGAGCTGGGGATCGCTCGGCAACTACATGTTCATGTCAGAGTTCGCGGAAGCATACGACGAGGCCCATCGCGTGCTCGACATCGCCTATCACGCGGCCGAGCAGCTGGGCGCGCCCATGGCGATCGGCCTCCTCGACACTGTGCGTGCGAACGCCCTGATCCGGCGCGGGCGGCTGGGCGAGGCAATGGTCCATGCGGAGCACGCACTGACGATGGTGGATCTCGTCCCATCCTTGGCCGGCTACGCCTGGATCGCGAACGCCGCCACCGTCCTCGAGATGGGACGCATCGACGAGGCGGCCGCTTGGTGCGACCGATTGGAAAAGCTTCCGCAGGCCTTGATCCTGCGGCTGTGGGTTCAACGCATGCGGGGCATCATCGCCGGCCGCCGCGGCCAGCAACAGCAGGCGAGCGACCTCTTCCTGGTCGCGGAGGCAATCGCGAACCAGGCGGGGCTGTTGGAGCCCTGCGTGGTGCCATGGTCGCGAGACGCCATCACCGCGCACGTGGCCTGCGGGCGTCTCGATGACGCCGAGCGGGTAGTCGCCTGGCTCGAGGCGAGACGCACGGACCTGCCATGCCGCTGGCCGCTTGCCACCGCTGTGTTCGGGCGCGCCCAACTGGCAGAGAAGACGGGCAAGAACGATGCCGCTGAGACCCTGTACCGCGACGCACTCGAGATCTATTCGGAGATCAAGCAGCCGCTCTCTGAAATCCGCACCATGATCTATTTCGGGCGTTTTCTTCGCCAGGTCGGTAAGTCCGTCGAGGCGCGGCCGTATCTGAACCGAGCGGTTGACGTCGCGACTGAGGCCGGCGCCATGTGGCTGGCCCAGCAGGCCATGGACGAGCTGCACGCGGCGGGCGGCCGCCAGCGAAAGCACCTGGGCCCTGATGACCTCACGCCCCAAGAGCGGCGGATCGCGAAACTCGCCGTCGACGGACTCAAGGTCCGGCAGATCGCCGAGTCGCTGTCACTGTCGCCACGCACGGTGGAGACCCACTTACAGAAGGTCTACCAAAAGCTCAACGTCTCCTCGCAGATCGAGCTGATGAGGGTCGGCATCCCGGCCGCCAACGGCGACTAGCGCTCCCCTCACCCCCGCTTTGCGGGGGAGCTCCCCGCGTAGCGGGGAGCCCAGA
>WNFA01002623.1_pt1 | contig 17181 bp, 18 predicted proteins | sample 5400481 | NCBI WGS metagenome assembly WNFA01 (sample SAMN13153340, study PRJNA577476) | soil metagenome | isolation source: 120 cm saprolite under Douglas fir tree site 2 hole 1 replicate 2 | place: USA:California | collected 2015-04-18
CGCATCTTTGCGCGCAGGCGCTTGGCCACCGCGGCGATCACCTCGTCGGCGACGTCGAAGCCGTAGGCCTCGTTGACGCGGGCGAGGTTGTCGATCGCAACGATCAGGAAGGCGCACGACGTGCGCTGGCGGATCGCCTCGTCGAGCGTCGCCGCGAGCACGTCGGTGAGATGCCAGCGGTTGAGCTCGCCGGTGAGACCGTCGAAGCGCGACAGATAGGCGAGCCGCTCCTCCTTGGCGCGGCGCTCGTTGATGACGCGCACGATGCCGAGAGCCCGAGCGGGCTGGCCGTCGGGCCCGGCGAACCAGCGGCCGACGTCCTCGATCCAAAGTTTTGCGTCCCCGCCGGGCTGCGGCCGCAGGCAATACTGCACCTGGTAGGGCACGCCCGCGCCGGTATCGACGGCCGCCGATCGCGTGACGGCATCGAAGCGCGTCTGCACATTGTCGGGATCGAGCAGCATCGCATAGGCGCGGCCGCTCGCGATCAGGCTCGTGTCGGCGACCTTGAGCACGTCCGGCGCATTGCGGCCCCAGATGAGAACATCGCTGTCGATCTGCCACTGGTAGGGCACCTCGCCGACCGCCGCAAAAATTTCCGACGCGTGCGAAGCGGGATCGGTGTGCCCGGCATTGCCGGCGGCCGTTTCATTTCGGGTCACGTTCGAATCCTTGGAAGGCGCTCGGGGCGGGCCCGTCCGGTCTGCCGGGTCTCGTTTCGCGGCAAGCTGCCCGAAAAACACTAAAGAATGCGGAAAATCCCGCGGCCGAACGGTGGTTAACGAGGTATTTCGGCGATACCTCCGAACGGCACGCCTCTTGCGACGTTGTCTCCATGACATCGGCCGATGTGCCGGTTCGACACAGGAGACGGCGATGACGCCGGTCGGCGGAATCTTGGGAGCGATGTGCGCCAATGCGGGGCCGCCGCCGCGCCGCGAAGACGCCTCCTCGCACACCGCCAAGACCGAGACAGGGCGTGCGCTGATCGTGCTGGCGCCGGCCGCACGCACCGAGACCACGTCGCAGCACCGCCCGCAGGCAGGCTTCCTCGCCCATCTGATCGCGACGAAGGATCAGCTCCCGCAGACGCGCGAGCGCCGCCGCGCCGAGCCCGAGCAGGCCGTCGCGCTCTACGCCGCCGCCGGCGCCGAGACGCCGCTGCGCCCCGGACGCAAGCTGCGTCGCACGATGTGATCAATACCCGATTGCGCAGCCGTCCTTGCGGTGGTCGGAGCCGCCGATCAGCACGCCGCGCTGCCAGTCGATGCGGATCGCCTGCCCGCCGCCGAACGGCTGCAGGCGCAGCGCCACGTCGTGGCCGCGGCTCTTGAGGCCGGCGACCGCCTCGGCCGAAATACCGCGCTCGATCTCCGTCACTTCGCCGGCGAAAAATACGCGGGGATGCTCGATCGCCGCCTGCACGTCCATGCCGTAGTCGACCAGATTGACGATGAAGTGCGCGTGTCCCATCGACTGGTAGCCGCCGCCCATCACGCCGAAGGCAAGATCGCAGCGTCCGTCGCGCATGGCGAGCGCCGGGATGATGGTGTGCATCGGCCGCTTGCCCGGATCGATCGTATTGGGATGCGCGGGATCGACGACGAAGCAGGACCCGCGATTGTGCAGAAGGATGCCGGTCTGCTCGGTCGCGATCGCGACGCCGAACGGCGAATAGAGTGAGTTGATCATCGACACCGCCGTGCGGTCGCGGTCGACCACGGTCACCAGCACGGTGTGGCTGCCGGGCGTCGGCGCCGGCGGCAGCGGCACGCGCTTCTTGCGGTCGATCAGGGCCGCGAGCTTGCCGGCGAACACCTTGTCGAGCAGCGCGGCGACCGACACGCGCATCGACTTCGGATCGGCGATATGGGTGTCGCGCACCGCGTAGGCGAGCCGGCCGGCTTCGAGCTGGAGATGGAAGCGCTCGGCGCCGAGCGGATCGAGCGCCGGCATGTCGAAGCGTTCGAGGATGTTGAGGAGCACGAGCGCCGCGAGCCCCTGCCCGTTCGGCGGCAGTTCGACGACGTCGAGGCCGCGGTAGTTCGACGAGATCGGCTCGACCACTTCGCCGCGATGGGCGGCGAAATCCTCGCGTGTGAGGAACGAGCCGCGCGGCCGAAGCGTCGCCACGATGTCCGCGGCCGGCGCGCCCTCGTAGAAAGCCTTCGGTCCGCCCGCCGCGATCGCCCGCAAGGTGGCGGCGAGCGCCGGATATTTCATCTTGTCGCCGATCGCGGGCGGCCGGCCGTCGAGAAGGAAGTGGCGCGCCGTGCCCGCGTCCTGCTTGAGCCGGTCGGCTGCAAGCTCCCAGTCCCAGGCGACGCGCGGCGCGACGGGAGCGCCGGTCTCGGCGTAGCGGATGGCGGGCGCGAGCGCGCGGTCGAGCCCGAAGCGGCCGTGCGCCACGCGGATGCCCTGCGCGATCAGCGTTTCGGCGCGCGCGGTCGCGCCCGAGCGTCCCGAGCCGTTGTAGCCCCAGGGCGGCGCGCCTGGCTTGGCGACGAGGCAGAAGCAGTCGCCGCCGATGCCCGTCATCTGCGGCTCGAGCACGCTCAGCGTCGCGACCGCGGTGACGGCGGCGTCGGCCGCCGTGCCGCCGGCGCGCAGCGTCTCGACCGCGGCCAGCGTGGCGAGCGGATGGGAGGTCGCGGCCATGCCTTCGCCCGCGACGACGGGCGAACGGCCGGGAAGGTGGAAGTCGGATTTCATGGGTTACGCAACACGAAAGCGGCCTTCAGGCCGGGTGGTGAATATTCTCCACGCCTTCGACCGAGATGTCCCGCGTCGCAGTGCGGATCGTGATGATGAAGCCGCCCACCACGTCGACGAAGCTGATCACGAGGAGGAGGAAGAACGTGCCGGTGGCGGCCTGCCGCACGAGCAGGAACTCGACGATCATGCCGATGAACAGAATCGTGGAGAGTGTGTGGTCGATGATCGTGCGGGTGGAGAGCCGCGTCGATTTCATCATCTCCACGAGCAGCACCATGATGGAGAACACGAGCAGGAGTTCTCCGGCGGTGAGCGACCAGTCGGTGCCCGAGAGCATGTGAACGCGTACCACCTCGTTGGTCCACAAGACCCCCGGCGTCAGGAACACGACCATGTTGTAGATCGCGAACGGGATGACGAGGAGCGGGAACCCGAGCAGATACATGGCAGCCTCCCTGCGCAACGCCGGCCGCGCCGCCGCGACGTCCGGAATCGCCCATGTTGCAATCTAACGTGCCGCTGATGGGGGCTCCAGGCAGCTTGCGGACTGTCCCAAGCTTTTCTGCGCCGGGCGACGCCGCGCTCAGACGTCAGACCTCGGCCTTGGGCTTGAGCACCTGGCGGCCGCGATACATGCCGGTCTTGAGGTCGATGTGGTGCGGACGGCGCAATTCGCCGGAGTCCTTGTCCTCGACATAGGTCGGCTGCTTGAGCGCATCGGCGGAGCGGCGCATGCCCCGCCGCGAGGGCGAGACCTTTTTCTTCGGCACAGCCATGGCATTGTTCTCCTTGAAGGATTCACGGCGCGCCGGGCGCCTGAAGAGGCTGATGGGTTCGGAAGCCGGGCTTATAGAGGAAGCCGCCGCGGGGCGCTAGGGGGAGCGGCGGAACGAACGCACGCGTCGAGCGCCCGCGACGCGATGGCGCGCGCCTCGTGGATGGCGGCGAGGCGGCGCAGGGCGGGTCCGGGCGCCCGCGCGTCCCGCCGCGCCGGATTGGGCAACATGGCGGCGAGCAGCGCCGCCTCCCGCAGGCTGACATCGCGCGCCGGCTTGTTGAAGGCGCGCCGCGCCGCCGCCTGCGCGCCGAACTCGCCGTTCGGTCCCCATTCGGCGATGTTGAGGTAGATTTCCATCAGCCGGCGTTTCGGCAGCACCAGATCGAGCCAGAGCGCGAGCGGCAGTTCCAGCGCCTTGCGCACGAAGCTGCGGCCCTGCCACAGAAACAGATTCTTCGCGATCTGCTGGGTGATGGTCGAGCCGCCGCGCACGTCGGCAAGGTCGTCGACGTCATCGATCGTTTCCATCACCTCGCGCAGTTGCGCGAAGTCGACGCCGTGATGCGCGCAGAAGCGGGCGTCCTCCGAGACGATGACGGCAAGCGGCAAGGCGGGCGCCATGCGCTCGATCGGGGTCCACACCCGCTCGACGCGAGCGCCGGTCGCCCATCGCCAAGCCATGAGGGTCGAGACCGGATTCACGACGCGATAGAGCGGCGCCAGCAGGTAGGGCAGCACGAGCAGGATCGCGACCACGACGAGAAGCGCGCGCACCAAGCGCGCGGCGCGCGGCCCGATCTTGTCGGCGAGGCGAAATCTGCGGGGCACCGTTTTGCCTTCACGTCGTGGGCGGGCTTGCCGGCCGCTGCCGTTCACGCCCATCATAGGATCGGAGTGACGCTCCGACAAAACGGGGGACCACATGCAACGGATCCTGCTCGGACTTGCGCTGCTGCTCGCGGCCGTGCCGGCGCGCGCCGACGATGCGTCCGACCGAGAGAAGATCGTGGGCACCTGGAAGCTCGTCTCGGTCGTCTACGAGGACCAGGAGAGCAAGGCACGCACGCCGGTGCTGGGCCAGCATCCCAAGGGCTACCAGATCGCGACCCCGGAAGGCCGCTGGCTCGCCCTCGTCACCGCCGACGGCCGCAAGGTGCCGCAGACCGACGAGGAGCGCGCGCAGGCGCTGCGCACGATGATCTCGTACTCGGGCCGATATCGCGTCGAAGGCGGCAAGGTGATCACCAAGGTCGAGGTGGCGTGGAACGAGGCCTGGGTCGGGGGCGAGCAGGTGCGCTTCATCCGCTTCGAGGGCGATCTCCTCCATATCGAGAGCCCGCCCATGCCGCACCCGAATGTGGGCGGCAAGGTGGTGCGCGTCATCGTGACCTGGCAACGGGACAAATGACCGCGTCGGGACGCCCGCGAAAGCCCCCGCGGATCGTGCGCATCGTGCGGGCGCGCCCGCGGCTTTTTCTTTGCGCCTTGCTGAGCCTCGTCGTCATCGCGCTGCTGCCGCGCGACTGGCGCGGGGCCACGCGCTTCCTGGTCGGCTGGGATATCGGCGTCCTGGTCTATCTCGCGGCCGTCTTTCCCCTCATGGCCGGCGCCGATGGCGCCCACATCCGGCGGCGATCGGTGCTGCTGGACGAAGGCCGTATCGCGATCCTCGTGCTGACCGCGGGGGCCGCGCTGGCGAGCCTCGCCGGCATCGTCATGGAGCTGATCGACAAGGACGCCGCCCGCCAGCCCTGGCACCTCGGGATTGCGGTCGTCACGCTGGCGCTCTCCTGGGCGCTCATCCACACGATCTTCGCGCTGCATTACGCCCACGAGTTCTACGCCGAGCGCCGGCACGAGCGCGGCGGCCTTGCTTTCCCGGGCAACGACGAACCGGACTATTGGGATTTCCTCTATTTCTCGCTCGTCATCGGCATGACGTCGCAGGTCTCCGACGTGGGCGTCACCGCGAAGGCGATCCGCCGCACCGTCTCGGCGCATGGCGTGGTGTCGTTCGTGTTCAACGCCGCGCTGCTGGCGCTCACGGTGAACATCGCGGCGAGCGCGCTCGCGGGGTGATTCCTCCTGCCTCATGGTGAGGAGCGTCGCGGAGCGACGCGTCTCGAACCATGGGCCAAGTGCGCCAGTGGCGCCACAGCGGCCGCCACGCAAGTCGGGCTTGCCCGACTTGCGCATTAATAGTGCCGATCTCGGGTAAACCCGAGATCGGTGTCCTTCGAGACGCTTGCCTTCGCTGCGCGAAGGCAAGCTCCTCAGGATGAGGGCGGATGGGGGCTCTACTCCGCCGCCGTCCGCCCCGCGCCGCCAGTGCCGAAGCGGCGCTCGATATAATCGACCACCATGGTCTTGAAGTCGGCCGCGAGCGTCGGGCCGCGCAGGGTCGCGGCCTTCTTGCCGTCGATGAAAACCGGCGCGGTCGGCGTCTCGCCGGTGCCGGGCAACGAAATACCGATGTCGGCGTGCTTGCTCTCGCCCGGTCCGTTGACGATGCAGCCCATCACCGCGACGTTGAGCGTCTCGACGCCGGGGTAGCGCGTCTTCCACGCCGGCATCGAGTCGCGGATGAATTTCTGGATATCCCCCGCGAGCTCCTGGAACGTGGTCGAGGTGGTGCGGCCGCAGCCCGGGCAGGCGGCGACCAGCGGCACGAACACGCGGAAGCCCATGGTCTGCAGGATCTCCTGCGCGACCTTGACCTCGACCGTGCGGTCGCCGCCGGGCTCCGGCGTGAGGGACACGCGGATGGTGTCGCCGATGCCCTGCTGCAGCAGGATGCCGAGCGCCGCGGACGAAGCGACGATGCCCTTCGAGCCCATGCCGGCCTCGGTGAGCCCGAGATGGATGGCGTAATCGGAGCGCTTGGCGAGATCCATGTAGACCGCGATCAGGTCCTGCACGGCGGAGACTTTCGCCGACAGGATGATGCGGTTCTTCGGCAGGCCGATCTCCTCCGCGCGCTTGGCGGAGAGGAGCGCCGACTGCACCATCGCCTCGCGCGTGACGCTGCGCGCGTCGATCGGGTTCGGCTTCTTCGCGTTCTGGTCCATCAGGTGCGTGAGCAGCTCCTGGTCGAGCGAACCCCAGTTGGCGCCGATGCGCACCGGCTTGCCGTGCCGGATTGCGGTCTCGACGATCGCGCCGAACTGGCGGTCCTTCTTCTCCTTGAAGCCGACATTGCCGGGATTGATGCGGTACTTGTCGAGCGCCTCCGCGCAGGCCGGATGGTCCGCCAGCAGCTTGTGGCCGATGTAGTGGAAGTCGCCCACGATGGGCACGTTGACGCCCGTCTTGAGGAGCCGCTCCTTGATGTGCGGCACCGCCGCCGCCGCCTCGTCGCGATCGACCGTGATGCGCACGATCTCGGAGCCCGCTGCCGCCAGCGCCGCAACCTGCCGCGCCGTGCCCTCCACGTCGGCGGTGTCGGTGTTCGTCATCGACTGCACGACCACGGGCGCGCCGCCGCCGACCTGGACGTGGCCGACCCGAACAGCGACGGTCTTGCGCCTCGGCAATGGCGCGGCAGCATCGATCATTGGGATCTCCTCGGCGCCCGAATACAACGCCAATTTTTCACGCTCAATCTAATCGCTCGCGGCCGCACGGTCACCCCTTGCGGCAATGGGAACAGACGCCGGTGATCTCGATCACCGACATTTTTGGCACGAAGCCCGCGCTTTTGACCGCGGCCGCCAGCGTCTGGCCGACCGCGCCGGCGGGCGCCTCGCCCACCGCCCCGCAGCGCTCGCAGATCAGGAACGCGACCGCCGCATCCGACCGATGGTTGCCGACGCAGGCCAAGAACGCGTTGCGGCTCTCGATGCGATGGACGAAGCCGTTCTCGCGCAGGAACTCGAGCGCCCGATAGACCGTGATTGGCGCCGGACGCGGGCCCGCGTGCGCCGCCTCGTCCATGATCTCGTAGGCGCCGAGCGGCTTGTGGCTAGCGGCGAGGATTTCCAGGACCTTGCGGCGCATGGGCGTGAGCCGCTGCCCGCGCTCGGCGCACAGCGCCTCCGCATGCGCGAGCGCGTCCGCGCTGCAGCGGGCGTGGTCGTGGTCGGGCGCGGGAAAGACGTTGGCCATCGGGGTTGGTTCTAGCCCTCGCGGTCGCCCTTATCAAAGGTGCCGGATGCGGAGGTATTTTGATAGGGCTCGCAAAGCCCCCGGTTCGATTTTATATTGCAGTGCAGCATTGCGGGGCGCAGCGTCAGGACGGGCACACATGCTCAAGGGAAAATCCGCCGTCGTCACCGGCTCGACCTCCGGCATCGGCCTCGGCATCGCCAGGGCGCTCGCCGAAGCGGGCGTCAACGTCACGATCAACGGCTTCGGCGATAAGGACGCCATCGAGGCCGAGCGCGTCGGCATCGAGAAGAGTTTTGGCGTCAAGGCGATCTACTCCGGCGCCGACATGACCAAGCCCGACGACATCGCCCACATGATCAGGCGGACCGAACAGGCCTTCGGGTCCGTCGACATCCTGGTCAACAATGCAGGCATCCAGCACGTCGCGCCGATCGAGGAATTCCCCATCGAGAAGTGGGACCAGATGATCGCCATCAACCTCTCGGCCGCCTTCCACGCGATCCGCGCCGCCGTGCCCGGCATGAAGACGCGCAAATGGGGCCGCATCATCTCGACCGCCTCCGCCCATTCGCTCGTGGCCTCCCCGTTCAAGGCCGCCTATGTGACCGCCAAGCACGGCCTCACCGGGCTCACCAAGACGGTCGCGCTCGAGCTCGCTACCTTCGGCGTCACGGTGAACTGCATCAGCCCGGGCTACGTGTGGACGCCGCTCGTCGAGAAGCAGATTCCCGACACCATGAAGGCGCGCGGCCTGACCGAGGAGCAGGTCAAGCGCGACGTGCTGCTGGCGGCGCAGCCGACCAAGCAGTTCGTCACCGTCGAGCAGGTCGCGTCGCTCGCGGTCTATCTGTGCTCCGATGCGGCGGCGCAGATCACCGGGTCCAACATCTCGATCGACGGCGGCTGGACCGCGCAGTGAAGCTTCCCTCGCTGCTCGATCCGCGTCGCGTGCTGCGGCGCGCGAGCGGCTCCAACAAGAAGAAGATCAATCTCGCGCTGCAGGGCGGCGGCGCGCACGGCGCCTTCACGTGGGGCGTGATCGATCATCTGCTCGACGACGGCCGCGTCACCATCGAGGGCATTTCGGGCGCCTCGGCCGGCGCCATCAACGCCATCATGCTGGCGGACGGCCTTGCGCGTGGCGGACCGGAGGAAGCCAAGAAGCGCCTCGCGGACTTCTGGCGCGCCGCGAGCCTCGGCGGCGACCTGCCGCCGCTGCAGCGCGCCGCGGTCGAGCGGCTGTTTTCGTTCCTGCCGCTGGAAGGCTCGCCGATCCAGGCTTGGTTCGACGCGCTCTCGCGCTATCTCTCGCCCTACGACCTCAATCCGCTCAACATCAACCCGCTCAAGGAGCTGGTCGAGCGCTTCGTCGATTTCGAGGCGGTGCGGCGCTGTACGGATATCCAGGTCTTCATCACCGCGACCAACGTCCACACCGGCCGCCTGCGCATCTTCCGGCGCGAGAAGATCACTGCCGACGCGGTCCTGGCCTCGGCCTGCCTGCCGTTCCTGTTTCGCGCCGTCGAGATCGACGGCGTGCCCTATTGGGACGGCGGCTACCTGGGCAATCCCGTGATCTTTCCGTTCTTCTCGCGCACCGAGAGCGAGGATGTCCTGATCGTGCAGATCAATCCGCTCGAGCGGCGCACCGTGCCGACCTCCTCGAAGGACATCATGAACCGGGTCAATGAGATCACCTTCAACTCCTCGCTCTTCGCCGAATATCGCGCCATCAACTTCGTCACCCGCCTGATCGATCAGGGCAAGCTGCCGCGCGGGACGGCCAAGGGCCAATACCGGCGCATCAACGCGCACCGCATCGTGCTCGACCGCATGGGCAAGACGCTCAACGGCGACACCAAGCTCTCGACCGACTACGACTTCTTCGAGCTGCTGCGCCGTGACGGCAAGCGCGCGGCGCGGCGCTTCCTCGACGCCCATTTCGACGATATCGGCGTGCGCAGCACGTTCGACCTGCGCGAAGAGGCGCATGCCGAGTGGGCGTGATTTGAATTCGTCATGGCCGGGCTTGTCCCGGCCATCCACGTCTTTCATGCTGTGAGGCAGCCAAGGCGTGGATGCCCGGCACCATAGGCGAACGAAGCGACGCCGTTCTTCGAACGGCTATGGCCGGGCATGACGGAAAATCAGGGTCAGCGCCTCATGCCCCTCCCCAAGCCGCTGCTCACGGCCGAAGTCGACAAGCGCCACCTCGACATCGTGGTGGCCGACATCACGACGCTCGACGTCGAAGCCATCGTCAACGCCGCCAACTCGGCGCTGCTCGGCGGCGGGGGCGTCGACGGCGCGATCCATCGCGCGGCCGGGCCGGAGCTGCTCGAGGAATGCCGCAAGCTCAACGGCTGCCCGACGGGCGAAGCCAAGATCACCAAGGGCTATCGGCTGAAAGCGCGCCACATCATCCACACGGTCGGGCCGGTGTGGAGCGCCGGCAAGGCCGAGCGCAACAAGGAGCTCCTGGCGTCTTGCTATCGCAATTCGCTCGCGCTTGCCGGGAAGCGCAAGCTCCGTTCGATCGCCTTCCCGGCGATCTCGACCGGCGTCTACCGCTTCCCGCCGGATCTCGCGGCGCGCATCGCGGTCGAGACGGTGGTGGCGGCGCTGCCGGTCGAGGCGCCCTCGCTCGAGCGGGTGATCTTCTGTTGTTTCAGCGCCGACGCCGCAGTGCATCACCGGCAGGCGTTCGCAGAACTCGGATTGGCCTAGGGTGGGCAAAGGCGCGCCACAGGCAATTCCGGGTGAGGGGGCGCCGCCGCGGGCCTGAGCGCTGAGAATTGCGGCGACGCCCCCTCACCCCGACCCTCTCCCCGCACGCGGGGAGAGAGGGGCGCAGACGCAGTGCCTGCGTGCCTTTGCCCAGCCTCCGGTTCCCGTCGCCCCCAAACACGCCAACGCTTTCCAGGCGGTTTCTGAATACTTTTTAGCGATTGCCTTAGCGCAACGTCAAAACGGTCCCACTAGGCTCGACCCTGGGAATGCAAGCACAGGCCACAGGTGTACAATGAAAAAGTACTTCTTCGATGTCGTCGGCCAGCGCCGGTCAGAGTATGACTTCCGTGGACGCGAGTTCGCCGAGCCGCAAAAAGCCTTCCAATTGGCGCAGCTCCTCGCGCTCGACCTCGGCGTCGCAAGTGAGGACGAGTTCTCCGGCGGCAGCATCAATGTGCGCAGCGCGGACGGCCAGAAGCTCTTCTCCGTATCGATCCACGGCTGCGACCTGATCGCGGCCTAGAAACTTGGCGCATGTCCTTTTCGGCGAACAGGTAACCACTTCGCCGGGACATGCGCGGGCCTCCTCGGCGGATGCGCGCAGCGTCATCCGCCGCTCCGCACGGGGGATCAGCATCTGCGGCCGACGCAGGGGGCGCCGGGTCCAACGCCGGACCTCGCGCGGCCGAATTGACTAGCGAACATATCGTGAAAGAATGGCGGCGCGCGTCGATCGCCCGAACGCAAGCCCGTGTCGGCGCAGATCCACCGAGGGGCACGCCATGCGCTCACGCTCGCATTTCCTCATCGCCGGTTTCCTGTTCGCCTCGACCCTGTTGGTCTTCGGCAATGCACCGTTAACCGTCCACGCGCAAACCCAGCCGCCCTCCGCGCTCACCGGCCGCGTGTCCTCGGCCGAAGGGGGCGCGATGGAAGGCGTGGTGGTGAGCGCCAAGCAGGCGGGCTCGATCGTCACCGTCAGCGTGGTGAGCGACGACAAGGGCCGCTTCGCGTTTCCCTTGCGCAAGCTCGGCGCCGGCGACTACGCGCTGAGCATCCGCGCCAGCGGGTTCGACCTGCAAGGCCCGAAGACGGTGACGCTGACCGGCCAGGCGCCCGTCGACCTCGAGCTGAAGCTGGTCAAGGCGAAGAACCTCGCGGCGCAGCTCAGCAATCAGGAATGGATCCACAGCGTTCCCGGGCCTGACGAGCAGAAGAAGGTGCTCTCCGGATGCACCAACTGCCACACCCTCGAGCGCATCGCGACCACGACCTACAGCGCCGAGGAGTTCGTGCAGGTCATGCGCCGCATGGCGCAGTATTCCAACAACAGCTTCTTCAAGAAGCCGCAGATGCGCGCGGTCGCGCGCGACATCGAGCGGTTCGCGCCCAACGCCGAACGGACCGCCGCCTTCCTCGCCACCATCAACCGCGGCCCGGCCGCGCAACCTTACGACCTCAAGACGCTGCCGCGGGTGAGTGGCGCCGGCACGCGGGTCGTCATCACCACCTACGACCTGCCCAGTCAGGAGACGCAGCCGCATGACGTGATCGTCGATGCCGACGGCATCGCCTGGCACAGCGATTTCAGCGGGCAGATTCTCGGACGCTTCGATCCGGCGACGCTCGCCTACAGGACCTACGCGGTGCCGCTGCAGCGGACCGGCTGGCCGACCGGCGCCCTCGACCTCGAGGTCGATCCGCACGGCAATCTGTGGCTCGGCCTCATGTTCCAGGCCGGCACGGCGAAGTTCGACAAGAAGACCGAGACGTTTCAGATGTGGCGGCTGCCGCCCGGCGTGCTGAAGGACGATTCCCAGCAGGCGCTGATCGGCCCGCAGAACTGGACGGTCGACAACAAGATCTGGCTGCAGGATCCGAGCGTCCCCGGTATCTACCGGATGGACGTCTCGACTCGCCAGACCGAGCTGTTCAAGCCGTTCGAGAACATGAAGGGTCCGCATTCGGTCTATAGCATCCTGGCCGACCCGCAGAACAACATCTGGTTCATGGATTTCGGCGGCGAGAACGTCGGCAGGATCGACGCCAAGACCGGTGAGATCAGCCTTTATCCGACGCCGACCAGGCGCTCACGGCCGCGCCGCGGCCGCCTCGACGCGCAGGGGCGGCTGTGGTTTGCCGAATTCGGCCAGGACCGCGTCGGCGTGTTCGACATCAAGACGGAAAAATTCCAGGAATGGGAGGTGCCGAGCAAGTTCTTCGCGCCCTACGACGTGGTGCTCGACAAGAACGGCGACCTGTGGACCGGCGGCATGAATGCCGACCGCATCCTGCGGCTCAACACCGAGACCGGAAAATTCATCGAGTATCCGCTGCCGCACCAGACCAATATCCGGCGCGTCTTCGTCGACAACCGCACCACGCCGCCGACCTTCTGGATCGGCAACAATCACGGCGCCGCGCTGATCAAGGTCGAGCCGATGGATTGAGCCGGCCATTCGTCGGACGCATGGCTCGCACGCCTCACGGCGGCTCGGTGCTTGATCAGATCAGGCAAAGAGCAAGCGCTGGTATCGTCCAGCTGCGCGCGTGCGGCATGGCTCACGGCGCATGATACGGTTTGACCCGCCAGTGCAGTTCCGATCTAAACGCCCGGACGACATCGACATTCTGCTTTCACCGCTCTTTCTTACTGCTCTTACGGCGAGTCCGGGCGCTATTTAGCACGCGACTCCATGCCGAACGTGAGGTGGTTGCCGTCGAGGTCGACGACGTCGAAGTCGCGCATGCCGTAATCGTAGTCCTTCGGCGGTTTTATTATCTTTGCTCCGCGCCCGGCCAGCTCGGCGTGAACGGCATCGACGTCCTTCACGAACACGCAGACGCCGCCCTGACCGGGGAGCCGCTTGGTTTCCTGAGCGGACAGCAGGTGCAGACTCACTTCGTCGCGACACAGGCACACGTAGAAAGTCGGCTTGCCGTATTGGAAGGTGACGCCAAAGCCGAGCGCGTCGCGGTAATACTCGGTGCTCTTGGCGATGTCGCCGACGGTGAATACGGTCGCGGCGCCTGCCATCATCGGACGTCCTCATCGATGCTTTGATCGAAGCTCTCCCCGGGTTTCGCTGCCGCTCAACCCGGGCTACGCGGCAGATTACTACGCGGCAGATTACTTTCCCGCCAGTTTGGCCGTGATGCAATCCGGCAAGTTTTCCTGATCGGGGCGGCCCTCGCGCCCCGCGTTTTGCTTGTCGTCCGGCCGGCTCGGCGCGCATTCGCCGCGAAACGCGCTGCGCGCGTGATCGTAGGTCAGCTTCGCCGCCACCGCGATCACCGGAAGGATCCATGGCGAGAGGCCGAGCACGACCCTCGCCGCCGCATCGCCAACGAACAGTGCGCTCATCATGGCCGTTTCCTTGCTCATGCAGCACGCGCCGAGCGTGACACGGCCGCCGTCAATGCGGCGTCAGGCCGGTGTCAACGGGATTCCTCCATCGGATGAGGCGCTTAACCGCCTCTTGTGTTGGCGAGGCCGGGCAGCACCTGATCGGTTGCTTGTCGGGGTCAAAGCGTGAGAAATTAGTGCTGTTCGCCGACCGTGCGCAGGGCGCCCGCGACGATGTCCAAGACGAGCATTGCGATTTTGAGATTGCTTGGCGCATTCACCGTCGAGGTGAATGCGGCCGGCTCCGTTTCGGTCGCGGTCAGGTCGAAGAAAGCACGCGCGCTCCTCGCCTACCTGGCGATGAAGCCCGACGGGCGGGCGAGCCGCGAGGAGCTGGCGACGCTGCTGTGGGGCGACACTCCGGACGCGCAGGCACGCCACAGCCTGCGGCAGTGCCTGGTGTCGCTGCGCCAGGACACCCATCATCTCGCGCCCGATCTGCTGCTCGTCGGCCGCGAAACGATCGAGCTGCGCGCAAACGGCCTCGCCGTGGACGCGCGCGAATTCATCTCGCTCGCGACGTCGTCCGATCCGGACGGGCTTGGGCGCGCCGCAAAGCTCTGGCGCGGAGCTTTTCTCGCCGATCTCGCCCTGGACATCGAGGAATTCGATGCGTGGCGCGCGCGCGAACAGGACCGGCTCGCGGACGCGGCGGCGCGCGTGTTCGAGCGGCTGTGCGCCAGCGCGGACGTAGCCGGCAACGGCGAATGCGCGATCGCGGCGGCCGAGCGCCTGGTGGCGCTCGACCCGACGCGCGAGGATCGCCAACGCGTGGCGCTGAAGATTCTTGCGCGTCACCGCGGCCGCGACGCGGCGCTCGACCGCGCGCGGCAGCTCACGAACCTGCTGCGCAGCGAGCTCGCGGTTTCGCCCGGCGCGGCGACGCGCGCCCTCGTCGACGACATCAGGAATGGCGCGGTCGGGCCGGCAACGCAATCGAGCCCGCCTTTGGCGCCCGAAACAGCGGCCATGGACGGCGGGTCCGAGGCCGCCTTGGTTTCGACCACCGCCATTATCGCAAGCGCACCGGCGGCCGCTCCTGCGGACGAGCCGACAGGCATCGTTGCAATTCCGGCGTTGGCCGTGCATCGCCATCGTTGGCGGGCCCCAGCCGTGCTGGCGGCAATCGGCGCCATTGCGATCGGCGGGGCCGCGGCGTTCTGGCTTGCGACCGGGCCCGCCCAGACGCTGGTCGCCGCAAAGCCATCGACGAGACCGGGACTTGCGAGCGCCGTGGTGCTGCCGTTCTCGGTCGAGGGGCCGCGCGACGCGCAGGACCAGGCCTTTGCCCAGCTGCTCGCGCACGATCTCACGGCCCATCTCGCGCGCTACGACCTGCGCATGATTTCCCACCGCACCGCCGATCTCTATCGCGATCGCGCCGACGTGGCGAAGATCGGGGCGGAGCTGGGTGTCCCCTATGCGATCGTCGGCCGCGTGCAACGCAGCGCCGGCGGAGTGCGCGCCGAAGTCCAGCTGATCGAGGCGGCAACGCGCGTGACGCTGTGGTCCGATCAGGTGCAGCGCGAGCCCGGCGAGCCGGCGACGCTGGCCGACGAAGTTGCGCGCGGATTCGCCCGGCCCGTCCTGATCAACATCGCCTCCGCGGAGGCGCGGCGCCTGCGCCGCGATCCTGACCGGCCGGTGGAAGTGAGCGATCTTCTCCTGCGCGCCCGCGTCGTCGAAATGCGCGGCCATTTGCGCGAGAACGTCTCCCAGGCTTTACGGCTTTACGAAGAGGCCCTGCAGCGCGCTCCCCAGAACTTGGCCGCGATGCACGGGGTCGCGCGCATGACCCTCACGTCGGCGATGAACTTCATCGATCTCGACACGCCGCCCAGCATCCCCCGCGCCGAAAAGCTGCTGAACGAGGTGCTGGCCAGGTCGCCGAATTCGGCGCCCGCGCACTTCACGCTCGGCCTGTTGCAAAAGTACCGCCGTCAATTCGAGGCGAGCTTGCAATCATTTCAGCGCAGCCTGGAATTGAACCCGAGCTTCCTGCCGGCGCGCGCGCAAATGGGTGTCGTGCTCTCGCGCATGGGGCAGCCGCAAAAAGGGTTGGACCTCATCCAGGAGACCATGCGGCTGGCGACGCCGAACGATCCGAGCATGGGGTTCTGGTGCCTGTTCGCCGGCGAAGTGGAGCTCGAGCTCGGCCACGAGGAGGCGGCTTTGCAGTGGATGCTGCGCGCCAACATGCTGATGCCGCGCGCGCCGCTCGTCCAGGCGTGGCTCGCCGGCGTCTACACCGTCATGGGCGACGGCCCGAACGCCGCGAAATACGTCGCCGAGCTGAAGAAGATGGCGCCCGGCGTGACGCAACGGTTCGTCGCGCGCGCTTCCGAGCCGGTACGCCCGAATGCCGGCTACAGCTCGCGACTCCTGCAAGGATTGCGCCTCGCGCTCGCGGGGTGAGGCGTCCGGTGCGCAATCTGTAGGGCGGATGAGCGCAAGCATATTCCGGCGTTCGATCTGCAAGTGGGGGGCAGCGATGAAGAGATTTCTTGGAATCGCGCTCGCGGTTGCGATCTCGGCCAGCATCAGCAATTTGGGAGCGGCGCAAGCCGGCGAAGTGAAGCTTCTAAGCGCACTGGTGATGAAGCCAGCGCTCATCGCGCTTTCTGGCGATTTCGAGCGGATGAGCGGTCACAAGCTGGTCATCAGCTACGATTCCGCCGGCGCAGTAAGGAACCGGATTCAATCAGGTGAGGCAGCGGACGTTGCGATCATCCAGAAGCCTGCGGTTGAGGCGCTCATCAAGGATGGAAAGATCAACCGCGGTAGCAACGTCGTTCTGGCGCGATCGGGTGTCGGCGCGGCAGTGCGTGAAGGTACGCCCAAACCCGATATCAGCTCCGTCGCCGCGCTCAAGCACGCTTTGCTGACGGCCAAGTCGATCGCTTACCCGGTTCCTGATGCAGGACATGCGAGCGGCATTCATTTCCGCGGCGTGATCGAGCAGCTGGGCATCGCCAAGGAAGTCAATGCGAAGGCGAAATTAATGGAAGGCACTGTTGCTGAATTTGCGGCTCACGATACCGCCGAAATCATCATTTCTCAGCCGATGGAAATTCTTGCCACGCCGGGTTACGAGCTCGTCGGTTGGTTGCCGTCGGAAGTGCAGGATTTCGAGAAATTCACCTGGGCCGCAGGGGTAACAACCAACGCCAAGGACCCTGTCGCGGCAAACGCCCTCGTGCAGTTTCTCGCCGCGCCAGCGGCAGCAGCGGTGATCAAAGCCAAAGGGATGCAGCCGGGCGCTAGCTAGCGCGAAGGGCGGATTAGCGCAGCGTAATCCGCCCTCCTTTAGAAACGGCGCAATACGGTCACGCCGGAGAGGCGAGCGGTTTGTCCTTCTCCACCACGTAGGTGATGATCAGTCGGGTCTTCGCGGTGGCGGCCGAACCACCCGCATGGGGCGTATTGGCCGGGACCTGGAAGGACT
>WNFA01003434.1_pt1 | contig 17176 bp, 21 predicted proteins | sample 5400481 | NCBI WGS metagenome assembly WNFA01 (sample SAMN13153340, study PRJNA577476) | soil metagenome | isolation source: 120 cm saprolite under Douglas fir tree site 2 hole 1 replicate 2 | place: USA:California | collected 2015-04-18
GGAGACGGGCCTGCCGGTGTTCCTCGCCGAGGACCCGCTCAGCTCGGTCGTGATCGGCGCGGGCAAGGCGCTCGAGGAGCTGGACATCCTCCGCCAGGTCTGCTCGCCGGCGTGATGCCCGCCTAGAACTCGAAGCCCTCGGTTCGACGAAGCTGGTGCCACTCGTGCGACCCGGAACCGACGGCAGGCGAGACGGCTGTTACGACGCGCGCTTTGGATCTCGCCCGCCCGCGAGCGCGGCACCGCTGGCGACCGGAGGCCCGGCGTGCTGCCGAGGCCGACGGGTGGCGCCTCTTCGGAGGCCATCAGCTCGAGGACCTTCTCGTACTCCGCCGGCTGGAGCCCCTTCTGAAGAGAGGGTCGAGGGGTCACCACGTCAATGGTGGCCAGTTACTTCATCCTATCTATCGCCCCATTTTGACCAGGGCTTCGCGGAGCAGTGCTCGCCCAGCTCTGCAAAGCCTCCTCCGCAGGGCCGGCGAGGAGCAGCCACGAACGCGAGCGTACGGAACACCGGGTTCGAACCGGCGACCTTCGCCTTGGCAAATCCTCTCGGTTGTACCAACCGTGTCCCATCGGGCCACGGTGCGCGCGTGGAGGCGCTTGCGCATCGAGGCAAGCTGCCGAAATCGCGGGCGTTCGGCATCGGAGCCCCATTCCGCGACTCGGACGGGTACCGATCCAGCTTCGTCTACCCCATGTTCTGCATGATCGCCTGCACGAGGACCGCCAGCGCGCTCCGCCGCCGTCGTGGCTTTCCCGGCCTGGGTTGGTAGTAGGTGTCCTCCTGCGCGCCTTCGAGTTGCGACTGATCAGCGGTCAGCCTGAGCCCATCGACCTCGACCAGCTCACCTGCTGTCAGGCCCATGCTCCTCAGCGGCCGCACCAAGATCACCCCTCTGTCAGTCCTCACCCACGTGCGCTTCAGCGTGCCGTCTCCAGCTCGCAGCTCTACCAAGAGCCCGCCTTCCCTGTCCTCCTTCACGCTGAATCCAGCCTTGCCGGTCAACCCACTTAGGGCCTCAAGCAGCGCGGCGGCAGCTGCGGCACGCGCGGGATGGTGCTCGTTGCCCGGCATCGCCGCGGCACCTCGCGTGAGCAGCTCGATAGCCTCGCCCTCGTCGTAGGTCGCCATCGCGGCGGCCTCCTGTGTCCCCCTCCGGCATTGCGACACAATAACCGCGGGCAGGAGCAGATGCTCGAGGATGCGCCTGACGACGGCGGGTTCGGTGAGGAAGGTCCTTGTGCGCGTCGTCCTGCAGGTGATCGGGGAGCGTTCGCGCCTCCCCGCAAGGCGGGGCTCCACCCCGCGCTGGCCAGCGAGATCCTGCTGCCCGACGACACCTGAGACACGGCGTCGACCTGAATCCATCCTTCGAGCGAGCCGAGCGGGACCTATGCCCGATCAGCCGCGTTGGCGAGGGGATCCGCGCCACTCCGCGCGCAGCAGAGCCTCTCACGTTCCGATTCGGTACCGAACTCGCCTGAAACGACACACGAGCGCAGGCTTTCTCCGGGTCCGTGTAGCGATCGAGTCGCGACGACCAGCGAACTAAGCACCCGATTCGGCTCAGTAAGCGCCGATCATCGGGGTGTCGAGAAGCGCGCTCAAAACACCGCGTTTCGTGCGCGGCGGATGTAGGAAGAACCGCGCTTAAGGTTAGACGGACAGCCTATCCACCCCCAGCACGTCCTTCGCCAGCTCGTAGTAACGCAGTCGCGACTCGATCCCCGTGAGCCCGCCATTGACGATGCCCGTGCAGCCGTCCAGGTCTTCCTTGTCCGCGGGCGCGTTGCAGCCGTGCGTCTTCCAGAACCAGGCGGCCACCCGAAAAGCGTTCTCCGGCTGCGCTGCCAGTTCCGGGTGCAGAAGCAGCGGTAGCCCGAGCGCCTCGCCCGCGGTGCGGTAGTTGTTGCGCCCCATGATCTGCGCGGTCGTCCCCCAGATCTCCTCCATCACCCTGAATTCCTCGCTCTTGTGCGCCAGCTGCGCGAGGTACATCGCGCCCCTGCGCGGCGTATCCACCTCCGCCTCCGGCAGCGAGGCATTCAAGCGCGGGAACATCACCGCGAGCCTGGCCGTGCGCGCGTAGCGGCAGACCGAGCCGAGTTGAATGATGGTGTAGGAGAAGGTCACGTCACTTCACCATTCGTGATGAAGCCGCGCCAGCAGGCGCGCGGTGTACCGCCGCCAACGAAGATGGACGGCGAAAGCGTCAAATCGTGTAGACCAGTGCCGTTGACTAACGCCTGACACGGCGGTGCGCCAATGATACCGGAACCGACCTGCGGGCGGATGGAAGTCGTCTTCCTCGGCACCATCTTGCGGTCGCTACGGTGCGCGACCGGCACCGATGGCGCGCCTTCCGGCGTTGCTCTGCCCGCTCGAGCACGTGGACCCCGGCGAGCAGTTGTCGAGGTCCACCGGCCGATCCCGTCATGCTGCCACGCCCTGCCTCGGCGGCGGCGTGGCAATACGGGGTGCCATGCGGTATCAGGCACGCCCGGGCGCCGACGCTCGTGCAGCGCAGCGCGCGGTGGCTGCTCGCGCTCGCCGGCTGGAGCGTGGACCTGCCCTGGCCGCCGGAGCCGCGCGGCATCATCGTGGTCTACCCGCATACCTCGAACTGGGACTTCGTAGTCGGCATGCGCATACCTCGAACTGGGACTTCGTAGTCGGCATGCTCGCGCTGCTCGCCACGCGTCTGCCCGCGCAGTGGGTAGCCAGGGACACCGCTCTTTCGCTGGCCCTTCGGATGCCTGCTGCGGTGCCTGGGCGGCATCCCAGTGAACCGGCGCGAGCACACCGGCTTCATCGAGCAGTTCGCCGCCGAGTTCCGTCGCCGCCCGTGGATGTGGCTCGCGCTCGCGCCCGAGGGCACGCGCGCGCGCACCGAACACTGGAAGTCGGGCTTCTACCACCTCGCGCTCGCCGCCGGCGTTCCGGTGGGGCTCGGCTTCCTCGACTACGGGCGGCGCATCGCCGGCGTGACCAGCTGGCTGTCGCTCAGCGGCGACCAGGGCCAGGATCTTGCGCACATCCGCGCGTTCTACGCCGACAAGACCGGGCTCCACCCTGCGCTGGCCGGCAAGATCCGGCTGCGCGACGATATCTAAGGCCGCGCTTTAGTTCATCCGCGAGCGGATCGTGCTGAGGGCTTGGTGGTGCCCAGGGGCGGAATCGAACCACCGACACGGGGATTTTCAGTCCCCAGGTCAGGTACACGCGGACCAAAATAGCCGGCTCGCCGGAGCGTCGAAGACACTCTCGCAGACAGTCGCGCCTGTCAATCGGCGGGAGAATCTCAGGCCGACCGTTTCGCCTTCCACGCAGGACGCGGCCCGCAACTTCGAGGGTGTCTCTCAGTCGGACCGGGCATGGATGCACTTTCCGATCTGTGATACTTCGCTAGCGCGCCCTCCGCGCGAAGGAACTCGATGGCGGGTACTGACAAGAGGAAGCAGAGTCTCTACTTCCCCGAGGACATGCTGCGGGAGATCCAGGAGGAAGCGAACCGTCAGGACCGCTCTCTCTCTCTCTCTCTCTCGTGAATCGTCCAGCAGGCGTGGAAGATTGCTCGTGGTGAAATCACGCGTTTCCCATCGGTGAACGACGTGATCGGTGGAGAGGGGCGCGGCAACCAGGGGGGCGAGTAGAAATGTCGGCCAACGACGCCCGCAAGCAGAGCATCTATTTCCCGGAAGACATGCTCGCCGAGATTCAGGCGCAGGCGCAGCGGCTCGATCGCTCTCTTGGGTCGTGCAGCAAGCGTGGAAAATCGCTAAGGTTGAGCTACACAAGGTCCCCTCGCCGAATGACATGCTTGCTGACGATCCGGGGTCGCGGCCCGGGTCGTGGGGAAAATGAAAATGGCGCATTCTTCCGGTTGGGCGCGCGCGCCGCCTTCCCTGAGCCGGCACCGGAGGTCGAGCAGGAGCGAGGATCTGCACCTGGTCGTGCGGGAAGACCACCGCCAGGAACGCGTCGTGCTCGCCGGAGCCTCCCTTGCGCAGCGCCGCCACGCGCGCGACGGCCGCGGTGCGGTGATGTCCATCGGCCACGTAGAGCGCGGGGACGGAGCGGAACAGGTCCTCGAGCTGCGTCTGCTCCGGCGCGAGCCACAGCGCGTGCTCGACGCCGTCCGGCGTGGTCAGGTGGATCTCAGGCAGCGCTACTTCACTTTGGGACTTCGGGTTTTCAGCGACCTGCTAGACAGAGCAGCAGCCTGCCTTCGTCGCCGTTGTAGTGCATTGCGCACGTCGAGCGGGGTCGTGCGCCCATCCTCGACGAACTGCCGCCTCAGGGCCGCAAATAGTCCTTCCCCTGCGAGGGTGTCGGAAGCGACGTTAGCGAGGATATCCAAGAGCAGCACGGAAGGGAGGATAGCCTGACTCAGCGCCGCTTGGGAATGGGCAACACGTGCACGTCGAGATTCACTCACGTCTGCTCCATCCTGATCAGATCTTCGCCGGCTTGAGGGGAGGGGATCGAGTAGTCCTGTGGCTCGCCATTGTCCGTCCGGGCACGTCGGGCTCGGGGGGGCCGCTGCGATCGGGCGCATCTCGGGCCCGAGGTCGCAGAGCTCGGCCCTGGACGGGGGGGGGGGGAATCGACCACCCAGGCAGAAGTGAGAGTCGTCGCGCGCCCGCTCGGCGAAACTCGACGAGATTCGTCTCGAGCACCGAAACGATCCTACGCCGCTACTTCGTAACGACGATGCAGCCCGCCGAGTCGCGGCACGGCTACGACGGCCCAGACGGAGTTGACTGGCGCAAGGGCCCTGCGACCTGCAGGCGTCTCCTTGGCAAGCGCTAAGTGTGTTCGGTCGTCGTGGTAGTAGGTGATGTATTCTTGGAGGAGTCGTCGCAGATGGAGTTCGCTGAAGACGACGACGTGGTCGAGCAGTTCGCGTCGGACACTCCCGATCCAACGCTCGGCGACGCCGTTTTGCCAAGGACTGCGATACGCCGTCCTCGCCGGCCGGGTGCCGAATGACCTCACGGCCGTGCCGCACCGCGAGCAGCGTAACGAGCGAGCGTCGCACCACTACCGATGAGCGCGCCGACGGCGCCTGACCCGTTGGAAGCCAAGATCAAGCTCCTTGAAGCACAACGACGAATCGCCGGATGGACAGCTTCGTCCAGGACTTGAAGTACCGCATTACCGGGGCCGGGCCTGGACCAGCAGGTTCATGACCAGCACCTGCACCGGCTCGCCATTCTGGTTCAGCGTGGTGGTGCGGCACTTTACGAAGCCCTGGCCGGGCCGGCTGAGCGGGACCGACTACGTCAGCAGCGGCGTCGACTTCCGCCTCTTCGCCGACGCGCACGCCCGCGCTCTCTTGCGCGAGAAGAAGATCGGCATCTGGGGCACGAGCGAGTCGCGCACGATCCGACCGGGTATCTGGGCTGGTGGCGGAGTGCACGGCGTGGCGTGCTGCCGAGCTGATTCACGAACCAGGTCAGGTGGATGGCCCGTGCGACGGCTCGAACTACAGCCTGATCGCGGGCACGTCCCAGCTGGCCGTATCGGCCGGTGACACGGCCGATCTGCAGGGGCGCTGGTCAGGAGACGTGCGCTGTCAGACGGGCTGTCATACAACTCCAGCCATGGCAACCACGCTGAGCGTCAGGCTGGACGACGCGGACGAGCGCGACTTGCGGTCTATCGCCGCCCGGTTGAACGCGAGCGCGAGCGACGCCGTGCGCCGCCTGATCAGGGCGGCCGCGCAGCCCGAGGGGCTGGAGGTGATCAAGAGGCTCAGCTGGCCGGCCGGGCCGCCCGACCCGCAGGTGAAGAGGTTCCGGGTGGCTCGCTCCTGGCGGGGCTTTCTGCCGCAGATGGGGAACACTCCGGCGGGCGAGGCCGCCTTCAGGGCCGGCACCGTCCTCCAGCGCAGCGACACCATGCCCGACCTCATCTCGACGCTGCACGCGCGAGGCGCGTTGCTGGAGCCGTTGCCGGACTGACCGCAGCGCCTCGCTCATCATCCGCTCGATACCGGTGCGGGAGCCATCGACCGCGCGAGGTAGGTGCGCCGCCCGATGGCGAGGGCCCGACCCGAGCGGGGAAGTCCAGCTGCGGTGATATACTGGCCTTTGTGGACCCGACGCACTGTCACGTCGACGAGCGCGGCATCGCAAGCTGCGCCCGATGCTACGGAAAAGTGACCGAGACCAGCCGCCACCCGAGCCACATCGAAGAGCGCGACGGAAAGCGGATGGATATCGACCGCGTCTGGGGTCAATGCGAGCATTGCAACAGTGAAGGCTGGTGGAGAGCCGCCTCCATCCGAGACGCGCACTGACGCATCGGCGAACAACGCGATAGCCCTGGAGGGCGTAGGCCCTTGCGCGGGTCTCTATTTTGCCCGGGCGAGCCGCAAGCCTGCTCGACGCTTATCCTTGGTCGCGCCCGAGTGAGGAGAGAAGCATGCGCGAATTCGGAGTCCGGCGTTACGGCGACACCCTCTACCATCACTGCATGGCGGATTCAGCCGCCGATGCGGCGAACTGGTTTGCGCAGTTCCAGACCGGCATCGAAGGCAAGGATTTCCAGGCGCTGGTGAAGGACGTCGCGCGGCCGGTCAGCGACGAAGCCGGTATCGGCGGGAACCCAGAGGTGGTCGTCGTTCGTCACGGCCCACTCACGCCTGGAGGGCAGGCAGCGATCGACTTGAAACGCACCAGCTCGCTGCGCTGAAGCTTCTCCTGCGATCTCGGCCGCCGGCGCGAGCTTTGCGCGACGGGATGCGGGCCGAGCGCCGGCACTCGATGCTGCTGCCCCGGTTGGAGCAAACGTCGTCGGCGCGAGGACGATTTCGCAGACAGTGCTCCCTCTGGTGCGCGCGCGAGGTCGCGCGAAATGCGGCGACGGAACCAGGTGCAGCAAGGTCCGCGCGGAAATGTTCTTTGCAAGAACGGTTGCCTCTAGCTCGAGGGAGTCGGCACGCTCTCACCGCGGCTTGTTCGAAGCGGACTCCTTCCCGGGTATACTATCTGCAGGCCAGCCGCGGTGCGCATGCGGTGAAAGGAACACCGTGAGCGGGACCGACTCAGGAACACCGCGGACCAAGTGGAACCGATCGCAGCGCTTCCAGCTGTCGCCAGCCGGCAGGGAGGCGGGGCTCAACTACCGCCAGGTCATCGTCGGTTCGCGGGCCGAGGCGGGTCGCAAGTCCTTCGACGTGGCCCGGACCGAGTGGGCCGCGCGGCTGGGGCTGGAGCCGACCGACGGCCTGTACCTCGGTGAGTTGCTCGAGGCGCCTCGCACCATCCCGGAGATCGCTGCCTCGCTGGATGGCTGCGGGCCGCAGCGCAGCGACGTGCGCGCGGCGGTCGAGCGACTGGTGCAGATGCGGATGATGGAGTTGGTGGTCCCGCCGCCAGCGCCGCCTCCACCGCCACGACGCTGGTAGGAAGTTGTTGTTGTTTTCCTTCGCTGCCGATAGGGACCTCCATGATTACCGGCGCTCACTCGATCATCTACAGCACCAATGCTGAGGCTGACCGTGCGTTCCTTCGGGACGTGCTCAGGTTCCCGAACATTGATGTTGGCGACGGATGGTTAATGCGCCGGTTCCGCACCCGGAGCCGCCGCCGATCGCAGCGCCGTTCCCATCCGATACTTGCGAGCGTCGCGGCCCCGGTCGAGTCGATCAGCGAGGCGACAGCCTGGGCGCCCGGAGCGAGCCGGACCGCGTAGTCGAGGGAACCGCCGGCGTCCACGCGGTCAGTGACCACCGAGCCGAGCGTGAGCTGCACTGGGTTCGAGGGCTGCGTCCCGGTGGCGGACTTTTTCGAGCCGCCGCAGCCGGCCACTGCCAGCACCGCGTCCAATCGGAGATTCCGTCTCTCCGTGTCGCCGGCATCAACGTTCGCGCAAGCTCGAGGACGACAACCTGCGACGAACCGGGGCGGACCGTGCTTCGAGAGGATACGCTCGAAGCACGTTGCCGATACTGAATCGATTTTAGCTCCAGAAGATCTGCGTGATTTCGTCGGCTTGAAAGTGCCCAGGGGCGGAATCGAACCACCGACACGGGGATTTTCAGTCCTCGCGCTGGAATTCTGTCACCCGGCTGCCGCCGGCCTCGGATCGGCCAACTGAGCCCTTCGCAGCGCGTCGGGCATCATCCTGGCAAAGCATTCGCGTTGGCCCACCCAGCTTCTTGCGCGGCAGACTGCCCGAAGATCGCGCTCCCGCATCGGCTCGACCGAATTGATCGCTTCCGACGTGAGGACCAGTTCCTGAATGTCGGGGGCGAGCAGCAGCAAGTCGAGGAGTTGAGTCACGCGAGCACGGCTGAGTCCAAACGCACGAGCGACCGTCGCGCGGTCAGCAAGGACACCGTTGTCGATGGCGCGCTGGAGGTGATAAGCTAGAGCGAGCATGCGCGCAACGCGCGACTGCTGTCTCAAGGTCTGCAGCGATGCATCGCTGCGCCGCCTACGCGCGACCGTACTGACGAAGACGGTCGTTTCTGCTTGCAAGGCCGCGGTCTTCAAGCTGCAACTCCGGCGTTCATTTCCGATGCTCTTCGGGCGCGGGTTTTTGAGTCGAACAGATGCATCTCGATCCTGCCGCTCGAGGTATCGACGACGATGCGATCGACCACGACGTGGAGCACGCGCCGTCGATCGGCGAGCGGCAGAAGCAGCCACGCCTGAGCAAAGTTGGCGAGGACGGCTTCGATCCAAGTGGCCGCTTCCTGGGCACCGACGCGCAAAGTGTCGGCGCGAGCCTTTCCGATCTGTTCGATCACATGCTCCTCGAGTGCCGGAGCAGAGATGGGCTTGGCCTCACATGCTCCCCGCCCGTTCCTGTCGCGCTTGGCACAGCGGTAGTAGCGATACTCTTGTCCGTGAAGACGAGTGGATCCGGGAGCGAGTGCCCCGGTGCATCGGGCGCAGCGGAGAAGTCCCTTGAGAACATACGCGGCGTTGCCTGGGTGCGCCCTGAGTGGATCGCGTCTAGGCTCGGCAATCAGCGTTCGAGCACGCTGATGCATCTCGATTGTGACGATGGGCGCGTGCTCTCCTGAGCTAAGCTCGGTCCCGCACTTCACTTGCCCCGCGTAGATCGGATTTCGCACCATCCGAGCCACGGTAGCCTTGGTCCAATGTCGCCGCGCCCCGCCCGAAGGCGCTCGTGGCAGATGTCCTCGCTCGTTCAGGAACTGTGCAATGACAGCCGGGTGCCGGTGGTCCAAGAAGAGGTCGAAGGTTTCGCGTACGATCGCTGCTTCGCTTTCGTTCACGACGAGGTGCTTGTTCTTCACCTCATAGCCGAACGGGATCGGGCCGCCGGTCCACTTTCCTTTCCTCCGTGCGGCGCAGATCTTGTCGCGCGTGCGCTCGGCGATCATCTCCCGCTCGAACTCGGCGAAACTCATCAGCATGTTGAGCGTGAGCCGGCCCATCGCATCCGCCGTCGAGAAGTTCTGCGTGACCGATACGAACGAGGCGCCCCCGGCGGTGAGCCGCTCCATCACCTTGACGAAATCGAGCAGCGAGCGCGAGAGGCGATCGACCTTGTAGACGACGACGATGTCGACGCGGTGCCCGTCGACATCGGCGAGAAGCCGCTGGAACGCCGGTCGGTCGATGTTGGTCCCGGTGAATCCGCCATCGTCGTATCTCTCTTCGACCGGCTGCCAGTCAGTTCGCTTGGTGATGTAGGAGAGGCAGGCTTCGCGCTGCGCATCGAGCGAGTTGAATTCCTGCTCAAGGCCAATGGTGGTCGACTTACGGGTGTAGACCGCGCAACGCTTCTTCTCAACATGCGCATCGGTTGCGGAGAGCCGTTTCACCTCTTCGCTCCGCCTCTCGTCTCAAGTCCGAAGAAGAGAAAGCCGTTCCAGGAGGTCCCCGTGATGAGTCTGGCGATGGCGGAGAGGCTCTTGAATTCCTTTCCCCCATAGACGAAGCATTCTTCGCGAACGCTGACCCGGTGCCGCCGGCCTTGGTACTCGCGCGTCAAGATGTTTCCCGCAGCCGGCAGCCTCGAGTCACGCTCGGGTACGGTGCTGGTGGCCGCCAGTCGCCGCCGCCACTTCTCCGGGAGCTGATCGCCGAGCTCCGCAATCTTCGCGAGCGCGCTCTGCGACAACCCACCCTCGGCGAGTTCCTGGACGCGAAAGGCAAGCCGCTTCTGCAAGTAGGGCTTGTTGCGCGAGCGCGTCGGCTGGCCGAACAGCTCAAGAAACGTCTCCGCGAGCTGGCCGACCGTCATCTTCTGCAGCGCCGCCAGCTGCTGCGGCACTCCGCCCGAGGCGTGCACTACATTCGCTCGTCCGTTCTCTGCTCTGGGCATCTCTGCCTCCATTCCCGCGGGGCAATGCCCGCGGTCTTCAGCATGGACGCTCTGTCTCAAGACACTAGCAAGGCCTAAGAGCAGTTATTCCAGCCTCTGGGAAACTGCGCCAAATTGCCGCTGGGACGCCCTTACCGACACACGCGAGGGGGGGGTCCGCCTTCGAGGCGGGGACGCCAGGCAGAAGTCCTAATTCCACGCAGCGAGCATCCGGAAGTGCTCCACGGCACTCATCGGCGCAAGTGCGGTAAACGCGCCGCTGCTCGTGTCCACCTGATCGTCGTGCACGCCGTCAGGAAACGCCTCGTGCTCTTGAAGCCAGGATTCGTTCCAGGTTCCTCGGACGAGTTTGACGTTCCCCCGCTCCGCCTGCGCCGACACGGGCCGCGCTCGGGTTTCCTTGTCGCCCGTCTCCCGAAGCGCGTGGATATTGAAGCCGGCGAGCAGTCGGATATACGAGTCCGCTTCAGCGATGCCGGCGGCGCCGGGATCCTGCGGGATGTGAATCTCTACCTCGGGTCCGTCGCGCTCGGCGGTCCGCTTGATCGCCTCTTGGACCTTGAGCGGCCGGCCTCGAAGGCGCACCACATCTTCAACGTAGAAAGTCCCGTCTTTCGCTCGCGACCACTTCGCGCCGACCGTCCAGTCTGGATCGCGACCGCTCTTCGCTTCGCTGGCTGCGAGGTCCCATCGCCGGACGCGGCCGGTGACTTCGCTTGGAGGCGCGCCGACGATCTCGAACCAAGCGCGCTTGAACAGGAGGCCGGCCGCTGGCTTCACCAGCCAGTTGCCGTCGCGGAGCCGGGCGCGCTCGACAGGATCGAGCCCAGAGAGACGCGTCTCGTATTCCGGATCGTTCCTGGCCAAGGTCGGGTTGTCTGCCAGCCGAGCGGGAATGAAGACCCTGCTCAACGCTCGCGGTGTTCCTCGTTCGACCCACCTGTCCGTGCCATCGGCCTCTGGGAGGTAGCATCGGGCGCGCCCTGGCTCCGCCCTCGCCCAGCAGTTCGGATCCAGCCAGGGTGCCCACCGCCGGAAGACCCAGTCGTGCCCTTCTCCACCGGGGTTGGTGGCGGAGCGAATGTAGACGGGAATTCCGCTCGGCGATCTGGCCCTGCTCAGCATGAACACGTATTGCTTCTCGGTGAACGTCGTCAGCTCGTCGAAGCCGATGTACTGATATTGAGCGGACTGATGTTCGTACACGTTTCTCTCGTGCTCGAGATGGCCGAAGTGGATTCTTGCTCCGGAGGGGAAGAGCCACGCTTTTCGCTGATCACTATACTTGGCGCCTTGAAACGCTCTGCGAAAGAGGTCATGCGAGCGAGGAATGAGGTTCTTCTCGAGCTCGGGAAACGTGCGCCGAAAAAGGATCGCGCTATAGCCTGGCAGATGCACTCCCCAAAGAGCCCCCATCAGCAGCGCGTCGCTCTTGCCGCCGCCCGCTGCACCTCCGTATAAAGCCTCGTAGGTAGTGCTGTGAAGAAACGCGGTCTGCGGTCCCGGATGAGGCCGCCAGATCGTTCTCTCAGGTAGGTCACCTTCAACCGTGAGCATTGCCTAATCCTCCGTGATCCCGCTGGCAATCGGCAGCGGGTCTGAAGCAGGGTCCATTTCCTTCACCGGCAACGCGATGACGCCGCCGCTCTGCAAGAGGCGCAGCCCCTCTGGGACCGGTTCACGTCGCAGCGCCTCGAGTTCCCTCTCCGCTAGCCGCTTGAGCCTCGGATACCGCTTCGCCCCCGAGCCTCCAGAGGGTTCTTCGAGGAGGGCCTGTAACGCTCGCTCGTATTCGAATCGATCGAGCCCTACCTTCAATCGATTGAGAATGATTTCCAGCTTCGACGTCTCGAGCTCCTCGCTCTCGTTCGCCTTGCTGCCCTGATCCATGATCGTCCGTGCAGCAGAGATCCGAGCCGACGGACTCCTGGTGTCCTTGACGCCATCCTCGAGCGCGCGCACAGCGAGCGAGCCTGCTGCCAAGATCCGGGCGTTCTGGCGCTTGCGCATTTCCTCGCGTGCTCTCTCCAACTCCTCAGCGAAAGCCGATGCGGGGTTGTTCCTCCACTTCGTCACCGTGGAACGGCTCACCTCGGCCTTCTCGGCAGCCTGCTGATCGGTTCCCCCGATCAGGAGCACCTCAATCGCCTGCTGCTGCCGGACCGTCACCTTCTTCCTTCCTTTCGCGCCTCCGCGCTCATTCGTGTTCTCAGGCATTCGCTACGTCACCTCCGCCTTGGTCGCGTTCTTTCCCGTCAATGATTCCGAGCGTCACCATCACAGGCTCCTCTCCCACGCCTCCCAGCGGCGCCGGATCACGTCGGCGAACGCTGGCGACAACTCCATGATGCAGCACCGCCGTCCAAGCTTGTCCGCTGCGATGAGCTGCGTCCCTGAGCCGCCGAAGGGCTCGTAGACGAGCTCTCCCGGCTTTGTGTGGTACTCGATCGGCCGCTCGAAGATGGGCAGTGGCTTTTGCGTCGGATGAATCCCGTCGTGCTCGCCGGCGATTTGCCACACGCTGGAATGGTCGCCCGAAACCGGCGGACGCCGCTCCTTGTCCGGCTGCTTGCCGTCGAGCCATCCGTAGAGACACGGCTCGTGCTGCCACATGAAGTGGCTGCGCGTGAGGGTTGGTCGCGGCTTGACCCAGATGAGCTGCTGATGCACGAGCAGTCCGGCGCGCTTCCACGCCTCCTCGACGAGGACATGGCGGCGCGATGCGTACCACTGGTAAATGAACGGCCGTTCGACGAGCGCGACCTCGAGAGCGACCTTGATGAACCGGTGGAAGAAGTCGACGCTGGTCTCGGGATCGATGTACGCGTCCCAGCGCTGGTTCGGATCGACGTCGCGGGCTTTGCGCTCCGCGCTCTGCGGCTGGTTCGTGCGGTCGTAGTCGACGAGGTACGGCGGATCTGTCGCGCACAGCAGCGCGCGCTCGCCGCCGAGGAGCGCGGCAACGTGTTCGGCGTTCGTCGAATCCCCGCACATCAGCCGATTTGGTCCGAGTTGGTAGATGTCGCCGAGCTTCGACTCCGGCTCGTCCGGCGGCGTGAGGTCGACCTCCGGCTCTGCATGATCGCGCTTGCGCTCCGCACCGACCTCGAAAAGGAGGCGCTCGACGTCGTCGTCGACAAAGCCGGTGCCGTCGAGCGCATCTGCCGCGGCGAGCGACTGGAGCATCTCCGCCAGCGCGGCGTCGTCCCAGCCACCGAGGTCAACGTGGCGGTTCGACGCAACGAGGTACGCCTCGGCATCCTTATCGCTCTTCGAAGCCCAGCCCCGGACGACCGGGACCAGCCAGTCGTTGTCGCCGCTGCGAACGCCGCTCGGCGGCATCTCGCCGGCCGCGCGCATTTTCAAGAGTGACTCGCGGCGGCCATGGCCGGCGACCATGCGGCCCGTCCGTTCGTCGAGGATGATCGGCTCGACGTAGCCGAAACGGCCGATGCTCGCGCCGAGCGGCTCGAGCGCGTGCTTTTTGGGGTTGCGGGCCGCCTCCACCAACTGCGACAGCGGGAGATACTCGATGTGGAGTTCCGACACTCTGACCCTCCGTTCGTGAGGACCGATGCGCCGTTCCAGCGGGACAGACCATCTGTCCTTGGACGCGCTCGTCCTCACTCGATGCGCACGGGGAAGAGTGTCGGCGCAGCTGTTTGTGGGCATCAACGGGGGTCGTTGCCCACTCTTGCTTCCTTCGAAGCAGGGGGCGGACGCACCCGCACGGGAACAGCAGGAACGTGGCGGCCGAACTATCGACGGCGCCGCGGCTGGCCGCGCCGAATGTCGTCCTTGGACAACACCGGCATCGCTCGCTGCACGAGCGTCGCGGCGATTGCCGCAGGAGTGCTGGCGCCGCGAGCGGCACCCTTGCCGATGACCATCGACACATCCTTCGCGGTGCACACCGGCGCGAGACGCTTCCGCTTGAACTCGCGGTTGACTGCTGTCACCCACTCCTCGATGCCCTGCTTGCTACCGCGGAGGTCGTTACGCGCACGCTGACACTCAACCCTGGTTCGCTGAAGCTCACGACGTACCGCCACGAAGAGCGCGTGCCCGATCGGCACCGCAAAGCGCCGCGCTGATTCCAGTGGATGTCCTCGCCTGTCGGCGACAGACTGCTCCACGGTCTTTGCCATGCTGCCGACGAACGCCCGCGCACGCCGCCGCGTGGTTTCTGGAGCCTCTGGATCGACCAGATCGTGAACTGCGTTCTGCAGCTGAAAGACCTGCGCCAGCGCCGCCTTTATCGTCTGCCGATCCTCTGCCGTCACGGCCAACCACTGCTCCTTGCCAATGCGGAAACGGTGCAGCAGCTCCCGCGTTGGACCGTCGCCGAGATAGACCCCGGCGACGTCGACGTGGCTGGGCGCCAAGTCTGGCCACGGCCCCATGTCGGTGAAGTACATGGGCAGTGGCTCGCGGACGAGGTAGGGAGCCGTCGGGTCGAAGCAGAGGTAGCCGCGTAGGCTCGGTACCTCATCGATCCGGTCCGCGGCACCATGTTCCGCGCCGCTCTGGTTCGTGCTCGGGGCGCGAGCGGATTTCCCGTCTCGTGGAGGCTGGGCGGTCGACATCGGCACGGATCTCCAGTTGTGGCGGCGAGCGGCGCCGCACCGCGGTTGGAACGACGTGCTCCGCAATTCACCACCCTACTCTGCGCTTCCGACATCACAGCCCTTTTCGCCGCGCGCGGGCGAGTCCTTCGATGAACTCACGAGGCCGATGTGAATCAAAATCATAAGCATTTACAGATGGTTGTGGTGGAAAATTCACACCGACGGCTCGGTGAATCGCACTTTATTTACGTAATTACGATAGGTTAGGCAGGGATCACGCGGTCCGAAATTTGTGCGGTTTTGTGAATTCTCACTCTGAAAGGAGAGAGCGCATTTACAGGTCGATTCGAGTGGGGAGCCACTCCCTCCGTCCAGTAGAACATCGCCCGGTCGGCGCTTAACACAGCCGCACCGGCCTGCTCCTCGCGCGAGCCACACTTTCCGCCCTGAACTCCGCACGCTTGCGCTGGGCGCGGCCCCTGCCCGCGCATTCTCTGTCTGTTCGCACTCGTTCTGGGGGACCGGAGAACACTGGGGAGTGTCCTGCGGTGCACCGGAGGACACCGATTTAGAACTCTCGCGGGGAGAGAAAGGCAGAGAGCGAGTTAACACAGGCTCGGAACTCCGCCAGTCGGCAGCGACGCCAGTCAAAGGCGGTAACTGATCCGGCCCTCTACGTGGTCGCGTCCCGGGTGATGTGGAAAATGAAAATGGCGCATTCTTCCGGTTGGGAAACCACCAACCCGTCGCCGGCCAAGGCGACGACCGGAGGAACGCGCCGTGGACAAGGCTATCAAGAAGCTGAAGCTCGTGCATGATCCGCCGATCAGCGCGCCCCAAGCCGCGCGCTTCGAGGCGCCATATTTTCGCGCGAACCGGAACCCCAGCCACGTCTCGATGAATTCGCCCAGAAGTGCAAGCGCGAGGACGAGCGTAGTGGTCCAGAAACCCACGGTCTGGAAGTCGGTGAACCAGCCGTAGCCCAGAAGGCCCATTATCATGACCCACAGTCCGGGCAGTCCCAGCGGCACCATCAGGAGGCCGGCCAACTCGACGATGGCGAGGAGGAGAATCGCGACGGTGTCTGTCACGGTAGCCTCGAAGACCTGCCGGCCAAATCAGCGCGTTCCCGCCGGCGCGCGCCTGGAGCGTGACGAGGCGCGCCTACTGCATGCCGAGCTTGAGCTCCTGCTCGGCCTGCTCCCAGTCCTCGAGGTGCCGGCCGTGCTCGCCGCCGCGGGCCTGGAAGATCTGGTAGGCGCGCTTCGCGACTTGCTCCTGCGAGGGCGACCGGTTCGGGTTTTCCGTCCGCGGCTGCGTCTGGGTCTGCGAAGGCGTCTTGCCCTGCGCCGGAGGCTGGGCCTTGCCCTGCATAGAGGCCGCGGCCGGGGGTTGGGCCGCGACGGGGCTGGCCGCGGCGGCCTGGGCGCCCGGCTTGGCCGTCTGGGGCGGGGCCGCGTTCGCGGGCTTGCGGCGCTTGTCGTTCCGCGTGGTTTTTTTCGAAGGATTCGCCATTGCGTGCCTCCAGGAGGTTCTTGAAGAACGTCGATCACCTAGCGAGCCAGAGCCGTGCTCCGGATCTTCCCGTCGCGGCCGGCCGCGACGCCGTGCGTAGCACGGGGCGGGAGCGGGTCAACTTTGCGATCCGGAGCCTCCGACCTCGACCTCGACCCCGCGTGGCGCGCGGGTGCAGCGCAGGTGGCCCTCTAGCCCGACCCCCTCGGGCTCGGCGCACGCGCGTGGGCCGCCTCGCGCGGCCTGGGGAACCTTGAGCACCTGGTGGATTACCAGGCGCCCACGGGTCTCGCCGCACCGCGCATCTCGAGCGCAAGGCATGTCAGCGTTAGCGCCACTCTGGCTCGCAGAGCAGAACCGTTTGGTGGAGAATCGCGAATTCGCTCGTGAAGGAGGTTGGCTTCATGCTGATGATTGAGGGTCGGCGGGTCGATTTCTCGAGGGCCGAGTACTTCGGGGGATGGAGAACGACGGTGTCTTCGAGGATCTCTTCCGGATGCCCGACGGCAGCTGGTCGCTTCTCACCCGGCATATCGTCTTTCTCAAAGAGCCGACACTTCAGACGATGCCAGAAGATGATGCGGTGGCTTGGCTCATCACTCTTCGCCAGAGCTCGAGGGCGAACGATCCTCCAATTGGGTGTCGGCTCTCACTACCTATGGACCACCGATTCTCAAAACCATTCCCCCACCCCGGTCCACGTCCGCGACGCGAATGTGATGTGCCCTACGCCGCTCCCTTTTGTCCAGCCTTCAGCGCCGGCTTGAGACGCTTGCGG
>WNFA01001863.1_pt1 | contig 17172 bp, 13 predicted proteins | sample 5400481 | NCBI WGS metagenome assembly WNFA01 (sample SAMN13153340, study PRJNA577476) | soil metagenome | isolation source: 120 cm saprolite under Douglas fir tree site 2 hole 1 replicate 2 | place: USA:California | collected 2015-04-18
CGAACTCTTGACGCGTGTGGTTGCCGAGAGCGACGTCGTCGTTGCTGCTGCGGTAATTCCCGGCAAGAAGTCTCCTGTGCTGATTACGGCGGAGATGGTCAGAGGGATGGCGCCCGGCTCCGTCATCATCGATCTCGCCGCAGAGCGCGGTGGGAATTGCGAGCTTACGCAGACTGGAAAAACTGTGGTCGAGCACGGCGTCTCGATCATCGGGGCGATCAATCTGGCCAGCAGTGTTCCGTATCATGCCAGCCAGATGTACGCCCGCAATGTCACCACGTTTCTCCTCTACATGGTGAAGGATGGCAAGCTGCAACTGGACATGCAGGACGAAATCATCCGAGAAACCATGATTGCCCGGGGCGGAGAGATCGTAAACCCGAGAGTGCGTGAATTCTTCGAGCTGCCGGCGCTAGCGCTGGCGGGCGGATAGAAGTGTCGTTTGTGTTTGAAAGGGGTGCGGTTTCGGCTCTTTCGAACAATTGTCATCCTGAGCGAAGCACGAGTTCGCAACGCGAACTCGTGCGCAGTCGAAGGATCCCTATGCGCTATCGGAGCTGCTGCTGGAGAATTCCAGTACCTTACACGGATCATCTTGAGAATGCCCTGCGACGGTTGCGGCGACGCGGAGCTGGTAGGGATCCTTCGACTCCGTGGCTGCTCCGCTGCGCGGAACAGCCACTACGCTCAGGATGACATGCCTTACTAGGTTCACTGGGAACTGAGAACCGAGAACTGAGAACCGAGAATTGGGGGTTTGTATGGGTTCTACCTTAATTGACTCGCTGTTTGTTTTCATGCTGGCGGCCTTCATCGGATTCGAAGTCATCCGCCACGTCTCGCCCTTGCTGCACACGCCGCTGATGTCGTTGACCAACGCCCTCGATGCGATCGCGGTCGTCGGTGCGATTGTTCTGGTTGGTGAGCGCAAGAGTGAATTCGCGACGATCCTGGGTGTGATTGCCATTGTCGCCGCCACCAGTAACGTGGTCGGCGGATTCTTCATCACCGACCGCATGCTCAAGATGTTCAAGACCAGCCGTCCGGTAAAGAAATAGTTGAGCGCAATCATGAACGAGCTTGCCGGAAGCCAGTACCTTATCGAAGCCATTTATCTCGTCGCCAGCGCGCTGTTCATCCTGTCGTTGAAGTGGATGAGTTCTCCCGCCACCGCCCGCCACGGCATTTGGGCAGGTGAAATCGGCATGGTGCTGGCCATCGCCGGGACACTGTTGCATCACGGTATCGTCGACTGGAAGTGGATCATCATCGCGCTGGTGCTGGGCAGCGGCATTGGTATCCCGCTGGGCATGGTGCAGATGACAGCCGTTCCCCAGCGAACCGCTCTCAGCCACGCCTTCGGCGCACTCTGCGTCACGCTGGTCGGCACCGCCGAGTTCTATTTGCAGACGCCTCACGTGCCGCGCTTCACGATGTCGGTGCTGTCGATGGAAGTGATTCTCGGAGGTTTGACTTTCACCGGAAGTTTGATGGCGGCCGGAAAATTGCAGGAAATTCTGCCGCAGCGCCCCATTACCTACAAGGGGCAGAACCTCGTCAACTTCCTGCTGTTTGCTGTCGCTGTCGGAACGGCGGTTTACCTGGTGCTGCATCCGGAGGCGAAGCAGTTCTTCCCAGTGATCATCGGCGTTTCCCTGATTTTCGGTGTGCTTCTCGTGATTCCCATCGGCGGCGCTGACATGCCGACTGTCATCTCGCTGCTGAATTCCTACGCCGGACTCTCCGCCGCGGCGATGGGATTCGTACTTCAGAACAAGCTGCTGATCATCGCCGGGGCGCTCGACGGATCCTCCGGCCTCATCCTCTCCATCATTATGTCGAAGGCGATGAACCGGTCGTTCACCAACGTTCTTTTTGGAGCCTTCGGCCAGGTACAGGCGTCGGCTGCGGGCGGGCAGGAAACCAGGCCAGTGCGCAGCGCCACGGCCGAGGAAGCAGCCGCGATTCTTGCGGCAGCGAACAAGGTTGTCGTGGTCCCCGGCTACGGCATGGCGGTGGCGCAGGCCCAGCACAAAGTTCGCGAACTCTATGACGCGCTCTCCAAAAAGGGCGTGGAAGTCCGCTTCGCCATCCATCCCGTGGCCGGACGAATGCCCGGTCACATGAACGTGCTGCTCGCCGAGGCCGATATTCCCTACGACCGCCTCATCGAAATGGATGAGATCAATGGCGACTTCCCGCAGACTGATGTAGCCCTGGTGATCGGCGCCAACGACGTGACAAATCCCGCCGCCCGCACCGACCAGTCCAGCCCAATCTTCGGCATGCCAATACTTGACGTGGACAAAGCGCACACCGTCATGGTCATCAAGCGCAGCATGAACCCAGGGTTCGCGGGGATCGACAATCCGCTTTACTACCTCGATAACACGCTCATGCTGTTCGGGGATGCAAAGCAGTTCGTGGGCGGGATCGTGCGGGAGTTGGGCGGCGGGCACTAGGTCTGCTATTGGTTCGACCTTGGGAGGAAAGGTGGGTAGCTGGCCTAAAAATGGTCAGTTCTTATTCCGGTTTCCATGATTTTGAATCCATCCAGTCAAATCGGTAGTCACGCAACGAAAGCTGATATTCGTGCTTCTTCTGAAAGTCATGCGCATCTTTTGAGAAGGATGAGGTCGTGACCATCATTGCACTTGGTTTGTCGTGACAATCGTAGGCTTGACGACTGTGATAATTTCAGCCTTAGTAAGCGTCGGCGAATCTTTTAAGCCATACAGATGACCTTCGAGGAGATTCAGTAGTTCTGCATCGCTAACGGTTTTCGCTAAACCAGTAATCAGCGAAAGGGCGAGCGGATGTCCTTTGGCGATTTCGAGCACCCTCGCCATGGATTCGCGAGACAGTGCAGAACGCGAGAGATAAGCTTCCAAGAGGCGCGGTTGGTTCAAATCGCGGCCCAGAGAGGGCTGAATGCTGACGAACTCGCACATCAGGTTCTAAGCCGTTACTTGGAAGGCGACGCGCACTTCATCGAGGCTGTCAATCTTGGCTTGGCTGCGGCTGAGCGTGGAGATTTCGTGGAGCACGAGGAAGTGGGATCAGATTTGGGCACTGAAATTTCCACTCTGTTTGCCAAAATCGGCATCGATTTCGATATTCCCGAGTTGCGCGACGATCAATCAAGCCTCCGTCGTCAAAATAGCAGCCGTTGATAGCGCCGGGCTGCGCCCGGTGGACAGCCGAGGGCGGCTGTCCCCACATACAACACGCACGTCGTTGGCTTCTGACGCCAGAGGTTTCCTTGAAGGGCCCACGGCTGTTACATTCATGCGAGACCCATGCGAAACCACATTACGGCAGTCGCGATCCTTGCCCTGACAACCCTCGGCGTAGCGCAATCCCAACCCCAGCTCAACCTGATGCCCATGCCGTCCACCGTGCAGCAGGGCTCTGGCCAGTTGCTCATCGACCGGTCGTTCTCCGTGGCGGTCACGGGTTTTCACGATGCCTCACTCGACGGCGGTGTCCAGAGATTCGTGGTGCAGCTCTCGCGTCAGACTGGAATCCCGTTTCGCACCAAAGCTGGTGCGGCAACTCCGTCGCTGACGATCCATGCCGATCATGGCCGCGAGCAAGTCCAAAAGCTCGGTGAGGATGAATCGTATGAACTCACGATTGACAGTTCCAGCGCGAAGCTTACGGCGGCGACTCCGCTCGGCATTCTGCATGGAATGCAGACGCTCCTCCAGTTGGTTCAACCTTCCACCGCCGGATTCGCGGTCCCCGTGGTCACGATCAAAGACCAGCCTCGCTTTCCGTGGCGCGGCCTGCTTATCGACGTCAGCCGCCATTTCATTCCGATCGACGTGCTGAAGCGCAATCTCGATGGCATGGCCGCCGTGAAGATGAACGTCTTGCACTGGCATCTCTCTGACGATCAAGGTTTCCGCGTAGAGAGCAAGAAACTTCCCAAGCTGCACGAGATGGGCTCCGAAGGCCTCTACTACACGCAGGCTGAGATTCGCGAGTTCATCGCCTACGCTCACGATCGCGGCATCCGCGTCATTCCCGAGTTTGATACGCCCGGCCACAGCCGGTCATGGTTTTTCGGCTATCCCGAACTGGCGAGTAACCCCGGTCCTTTCACGTTTGAGCCGGGAGGGGCTGAGTCGGTCACCGACCCCACGCGGGAAGAGACTTACAAGTTTCTCGACAAATTCATCGACGAGATGGGAAAACTCTTCCCCGACGCCTATTTCCACATTGGAGGCGACGAGGTTGATGGCAAGTCTTGGGATTCAAATCCTAAGATCCAGGCCTTCAAACAGGCGCACGGGATGAAGAGCAATCAGGATCTGCAGGCATACTTCAATCAGCGCTTGCAGAAGATCGTGGCCAGGCACCACAAAGTCATGATCGGATGGGATGAGATTCTGCATCCCGACTTGCCGAAGACGATCGTGGTGCAGTCGTGGCGTGGGCAGGAGTCGCTGGCCAACGCCGCCAAACAGGGCTACAGCGGCCTGCTTTCCTACGGTTACTACCTCGACCTGATGTGGCCGGGGGCGCGGCACTATGCAGTCGATCCCATGAGCGGAGGAGCCGCAACCCTCTCCTCTGAGGAGAAAGGCCGCATCCTCGGTGGCGAGGCTTGCATGTGGGCGGAGTGGATAACGCCGGAGAATATCGACTCCCACGTCTGGCCGCGCAACGCCGCTGTGGCCGAGCGCCTCTGGTCTCCGCAAGAGGTCAAAGATGTGGACTCGATGTATACGAGACTCAATGCGGTCAGCTTGCACCTCGAAACGCTGGGCCTGACTCACAGGTCGGCACGGATGCACATGCTGCATCGCATGGCGGGACCCGAAGACATTACCGCGCTGCGCGTACTGGCAGATGTGGTCGAGCCCGTGAAGGACTACACCCGCTGGGATGATTCGAAGGGGCCCATCGACTTCCATGCGCCGCTGATCCGCATGATTGACGCCGTTTATCCGGAGAGTGACGTCGCACGCCGTTTTGCCAATCTCGTGCAGGGGTATGTTCAGAGTGGTTACAAAGACCAGGCCGCGGAGGCCCAGATCCGCGCTTCGCTTACGACGTGGCGAGACAATGACGCGAAATTGCACCCTGTGCTAGGCCAGTCTTTCCTGCTACAGGAAGTTACTCCTCTTTCTGAGAGCCTTTCTGCCATCGGTGCGGCGGGCCTGCAGGCGCTGGACTATCTCGATAAATCGCAGCCCTCGCCGGAATCGTGGAGGACGCAACAACTCGCCGTTATCGAGCAGGCTAAGGCACGCAAGGCGGACCTGCTGCTCATGGTGGTTGCGTCGGTGCAGCAATTGATCGAAGCTACCGGGCATCCGACGCCGCATCAATGACGTTAGTGCGCGGCCCATCGGCCTTGGGGATGCAGAATGATCGTCAGGGCACGGAGCTAGCCCGGCGGAGTGCGGTCAGGACAACTTTTGTTGTCTTGCTTTCGCCGCTAGAGTCCGGCTGCCGTCGATGAATTGCACTGCCTGCAGCGAATCGATGAACGTGCTCGTCCCACGATGCACTCGCTGGATGCGCGTGACAGCGCTGTCAATTACGCGAGCGAGTTCCGCTCCGTAGGCTGAAGCGCGCTCGTTCCGCAGACGACGCTTCGCTTTCTGGGCGGAAAACCACGTGGGATAGCGACCCTCCTCTTGCTGGGCATCGAGCCAGAGTACTTCACACAAATAGGCGCTAACCGTGAGTTCTACTGCGTCCGAATCGTTCGAGGTTCCCCGCTTCCGTCGAACGTAACGAGCGAATGAAGCTTCCTCAATACGGCCGTGAACTCCTGCCTCTTCGAAAGCTTCGAGTGCTGCTGCTTGGGCGCGGGTTAATCCTGGTTCGGCCCCACCCTTGGGGAAAATCCAACGGCCTCCGCGCGTCTGCACTAGTAAGAATTCAATGGCACCGCTGCGCACTCGATAGCAAACCGCGGCAACCTGTTCCGATCCGCGCAGGCCCCGCAATTGGGACAGGCGAATGAACTTGTCGGAGGGTGGATACGTTCTGCCCCAAGCCCGGCCGTCAGGGCGGGATGCTCCAGCGCTCATTTGAGCAGAGTGCATCATGTCGTTCCCCTTTGACTAGATCACAAGTTGGTTCTCCAATTCCCGACTTCTGCTTAACGTCCGGCATCTGTTACCACGCTGGTTTGAATTCCCGGGAATCCTTCTGCATACTTGCGTCCCGACAGGCCCGGGAGACAGTATTTTCTTTCGGCCGCATTCGGTCTTGGGGAAGGACTTTGGACAACCCTTGCTGTCTCCGCTGCAATCGTGAGATCGAGGTGGGACAGAAATCGGTCGCTGTCTACTTGTTCGCGCAGACGGTAGGAGTCAGACCGCGCCAGAAGTCGTCGTCACAACGAATCTGTTTCTGCCCCCAGTGCTCTGTCTCACTGGCCATGGGACCGCCGCCGGAAGGCGCTCTCAACATCGCGGCGTGGCAGATGATTCGCGACCTGGTCAGCGCCGACCCTGCACTCAACGAGGCAGCATGGGAGACTCTGCGAGGCGTCGCTGGGCTGCTGCCTGCTACTGGAACGGATGGCGGCCCTCGTCGGACTTCCGGAGGATACTTTGAGTTTTAGTGTGCATACCACGCAAGGAACGCGGCCTCGGCAGCTCGCGCATGATATTCTGATATCACCAGCTGCGTACCGTCTTGGCGGAATTCCCCGCAGTTCCTGAAGAGCCAAAAGAGAATCATGCTTTCAGTCAGCAATGTGTCCATGCGCTACGGCGCCAAAATACTGTTTGAAGAGGTCTCGACGGCGTTTACCGCGGGCAAGCGCTATGGTCTGACCGGACCTAACGGATCGGGGAAGTCGACCTTCATGAAGCTGCTCAGCGGCGAGTTAGACCCGCAAAAGGGCACGGTCGTCCGTCCGCGGAAGCTCGGGGTGTTGAGTCAGGACCAGTTCGCCTTCGACGCCTATTCCGTCATCGATACCGTCATCATGGGTAACAAGCGGCTCTGGGCGGCGATGCAGGAGCGCGATGCCATCTATGCCAAGCACGACATGACTGACGCGGACGGCATGAAGCTGGGAGAGCTTGAAGGCATTGTCGGCGAAGAAGAGGGCTACACCGCCGAGAGCGATGCCGCCATCCTGCTGCAAGGCCTCGATATTCCCGACGAGGTGCACACGCGCAAGATGAGCGAGTTGCAGGGTGGACAGAAAGTTCGCGTTCTGTTGGCGCAGGCGCTGTTCGGGCATCCTCAGGCCTTGCTGCTGGATGAGCCCACGAACCACCTCGACCTTGATTCGATTCACTGGCTGCAGGGATTTTTGAACGTCTATGACGGCGTAGTGATTGCCATCTCGCACGACCGGCATTTCCTCAACAGCATTTGCACCCACATCGCCGACATCGACTACGAAACCATCATCACCTACACCGGCAGCTACGACGACATGGTCGTGGCCAAGACGCAGGTACGCTCGCAGATCGAATCGCAGAACGCGCAGCGCGAGAAGAAAATCTCGCAGTTGAACGAATTCATCGCACGCTTCGCCGCCGGAACGCGGTCGAGCCAGGTGCAGTCGCGCCGCAAGGAAGTGGAACGCCTGCAGGTGACAGAGCTGGCTAAGTCAAACATCCAGCGGCCATTCATCAAGTTCGAGCAGAAGCGGCCTTCGGGCAAACACATTCTGGAGATCGAGCGTCTCGATAAGTCCTACGACGAGAAGAAAGTCATCCGCGACTTCACCGCCAGCATCACGCGAGGCGAAAAAATCGCGCTGATGGGCCGCAACGGGGCAGGGAAGACGACGCTGCTGAATGGTCTGCTGGCGAACTCACCAACCACGCCTGAAGCCGAACTGCGTAAGACCAGTGGTTACGACGGTCCCTTCGTCGACTCCGGCAAGGTGGTCTGGGGACATGAAGCTTCCATCGGATACTTCGCTCAGGATCATCGCAGCCTGATCGAAGGCGGTATGACGGTGCTGGAGTGGTTACATCAATGGGACTCGGCGGCGGTGACCGAAGAAATCCGCGGATTGCTCGGGCAGATGCTTTTCGCTCGGGATGAGGCGACCAAGTCGACGAGTGTCCTCTCAGGTGGCGAAGCCGCGCGGCTACTTTTTTGCAAGTTGATGCTGCAGAAGCCGAATGTGCTCGTCCTTGACGAGCCCACGAACCACCTCGATCTCGAATCGATCAACGCCCTGAATATTTCTTTGCAGCGTTATCACGGGACGGTATTTCTCGTCACCCACGACCACGACTTGATCGACGAAGTTGCCACGCGTGTCTGGCACTTTGAAAGTGACCACAAAATTACCGACTTCAAGGGTACGTACGAGGAGTACTTGACAGCGTCGGTGGCGGTGTAAGCGAAAAGCAGATTCCTCGCTGCGCTCGGAATGACAAACGTGTTGGGGACTCGGAATGAACGTGTTGGGGACTCGGGATGACGACGGTCAGAGAGTGACTGCACCATTTCTGCTGCATGTGAATCATCCAGATTCTCCACAGCTTTCCACAACGATAGCAGTTGCGTTTGTGGCTCTAAGTTGAGGATAATGAGCGCCAGGGGTCCTGCGTGGGGCGCAGGACGTTGCCCACAGTCGTGTACAGTCGAGCAGACTTACTTAGGATTCTCCACCTCACCCCGCGCCAGTTGGCGAACTGGGAGCGAGCCGGGTTAGTAACGTCCGCGGAAGCCTATTCCTTCTCTGACCTGCTGGAAATCAAGAAAGTCCGTGACCTGTGCGCCATGAGTGTGCGTCCTGCAGTCATCCGTCAGTCGCTTGAGGCCATGCGCAAGCAGGCCGCCGGGGTCGAGAAGCCGCTGCTCGAAACGGGGGCGTCTTATAGCAGGAAGCATCGCATCGCCTTTCGTCATGGCGGCAAGCTCCTTGAACCCATCGCCGGACAGTTCGTGATGGACTTCTCTTCGCGTGAGAACGTGGTCACCAGCACGCCGGTGCCGGTGGCTGATCCGACCCCGCGGGAAAATGAAGTCGCAATCTGGTTTGCGCGCGGTATCGCGCTGGAAGAAGATCCCAACACCCAGACCGAAGCCATTACCGCCTATCAGAAAGTGCTTGAGCTTGACGGGAAGCACGCAGCCGCCCACATCAATCTGGGGACGCTCTACTACAATCGGCAGGATTTCAATCTGGCTGAACTGCATTACCGCTCCGCACTAGAAGCCGATCCACGCTATGCATTGGCCTATTTCGATCTAGGGAACGTACTGGACGAAACCGGGCGGGTGCACGAAGCGATCCAGACCTACAAAACAGCTTTGCAGTTGGCGCCCACGTACGCCGACGCACACTACAACCTCGCGCTCGCGTTCGAGAAGCTGCGCGAGCCGCGCAAGGCGCTGAAACACTGGCAAGCCTACGTTAAGCTCGATACCTCAGGCCCCTGGTCGGTGCACGCGCGCAATCAGATTCAGCGCACTCTGCAAGCCGACGGCCTGAAGCTGGTATATTCCCGCAAGGGCTAGTCCCTCCCGTACAACCCGGCCATCACGTGGAAACCAACGCCAAAATCCTTGCGCAGGAACCGCTAAAGCACTCAACGCGAGAGGTGTCACTGGTGCGCTTCACCAGCTATTTCCTTTGGTTGGGCACGGTCGGATTCGGAGGACCGATCGCGCTCGCCGGGCACATGCAGCAGGACTTGGTTGACCATCGCGGCTGGGTGAGCAAGCAGGACTACGTGGACGGACTCGCTCTCGCGCAACTTGCCCCCGGACCTCTGGCGGCGCAACTGGCAATTTATCTGGGCTACGTGCGAGCCGGGATTCTGGGAGCGACGCTGGTGGGAATCGCGTTCGTGCTGCCGTCGTTTCTGATGGTGCTGGCGCTGTCGGCGGCCTACGTGCGTTACGGCGGCCTGGCGTGGATGCAGGGCATGTTTTACGGCATCGGAGCGGCAGTGATCGGGATCATCGCGCGCTCAGCCTTCAAGCTCACCAAGCTCACGCTCGGAAAAGACAAACTGCTGTGGGGAATCTTCGCGGTTCTGGCAGTCTCGACGGCGTGGACATCCCGGGAAATAATCTGGTTGTTTCTTCTGGGCGGGGTGGTTGCGGTGCTAGTGAAGGCCTATCCTGCGCGCGCGCATGTTGGAAGCACCGCTAGAATGTTTCTACTAGCGGGCACTTTGCCTGCCGTTGGGACGCTGGGCGAGATCTTCATCTATTTCGCGAAAGCGGGAATGTTTGTTTTCGGCAGCGGCCTCGCCGTGGTGCCTTTTCTCTATGGTGGAGTTGTGCAAGGACATCACTGGCTCACGCCACAGCAGTTCGTGGATGCGGTCGCGGTGGCCATGATCACGCCGGGACCGGTGGTGATCACGGTGGCGTTCATTGGATACATCGTTGCCGGCTGGAAGGGCGCCACTGCGGCGGCGCTGGGAATCTTCCTTCCGGTTTACCTGGTTGTGATCGTGCTTGCACCGTCCTACAAGCGCTGGGCGCGAAATCCGCAGTTGAACGCCTTCGTTCGTGGCGTGACTGCGGCGGCCACCGGCGCGATTGCGGGTGCAGTGATCGTTCTGGCGCGTCGCTCCATTTACGACCTTCCCACGCTGATCATCGGGGCGCTCAGTCTGGCGATTCTGTTCCGCTGGAAGGTGCCCGAGCCGCTAATTATTGCCATGGCGGCTGCGGCTGGACTGGCGCTGCATCACACCTAGTTTCCTGCCCCAGTCTCCTGCCAAGTGCTAAAATCATCGGTTTGCCATCCTGACTTTGAAGGTTGTGCCATGCCCGAAACCACCCTGCAAGCCGCCGCTCCGGCACCCCTGACCACGCTCACAGAGGATGAAGTTCTTTTCCGCGACAACATTCGCCAGTTTGCCGACGAAAAAATCCGTCCCCTGGTGAAGGAGATGGACGAGAAGGGCGTCTTCGACAAGGACCTCATCCATGAATTCTTCCAGCTCGGGTTGATGGGCATCGAGGTTCCGGAACAATACGGCGGAGGCGGCGCGAAGTTCTTCGAGGCGATTCTTGCCGTGGAGGAGTTGTCGCGAGTGGACGCGTCGGCCGGCGTTATCGTCGATGTGCAGAACACGCTGGTCAACAATGCGCTGCTGCGTTGGGCCACCGAGGAGCAGAAGAAACGTTTCCTGCGCAGAATGGCGTCGGAAACCGTAGGCGCCTACGCCTTGAGTGAGGCCGGTTCGGGCTCCGATGCTTTTGCCCTACAGACGCGCGCCGAACTCAAAGGTGGCGACTACGTGCTCAACGGCCGCAAGCTCTGGATCACCAACAGCAAAGAGGCGGATCTGTTCGTACTCTTCGCCACGATCGATCCTGCGGCCGGCTACAAGGGAATCACTGCATTCCTGGTGGAGAAGAGTTTTCCCGGATTCGGAGTCGGCAAAAAGGAAGACAAGCTGGGCATTCGCGCATCATCGACCTGCGAATTGATACTCGAAGACTGCCGCGTCCCGAAAAACAACATACTTGGCGAGCCGGGCAAGGGTTACAAGATCGCCATCGAAACCCTGAACGAAGGCCGCATCGGCATTGGCGCCCAGATGATTGGCCTCGCCCGCGGCGCGTGGGAATTTGCCTCGAAGTACGCACAGGAGCGCAAGCAATTCGGCAAGGCAATCGCGGATTTCCAGGCCATTCAGTTCCAGATCGCGCAGATGGCAACCGAGATCGAAGCGGCACGGCTTATGGTCTACAACTGTGCGCGCATGAAGGATGCTGGTGTCAACTTTGTGAAGGAAGCGGCGATGACCAAGCTGTTCGCTTCGCAGGTCGCCGAGCGCGTCACCTCGCTGGCGATTGAAATCTACGGTGGTTACGGATTCACCAAAGACTATCCCGTCGAAAAGTACTGGCGCGACGCCAAGATCGGAAAGATCTACGAGGGAACATCCAACATGCAGCTGGCGACCATTGCGAAGTTGCTTCTAGGGGGGAAGTAGTATAGAGCTTAAGACTTCGGACATATTAGTCTGTAAAGCTAAGGCGTCGGTGTGTGCCAAGACCACCGGAATCCTTGACTGGCGCGGCTTTTGGGCTGTTCTGCAAGTCGCGACTGTAACCCAATTCTGATTACCATTATGTGCATCGAATTGCACTTGCGAGTATTTTTGGAAGCGTCGCTTTGTGCCCCTAACCTTCCTTATTTCAACCACTTCCAACTTGTAGCCCCATTGGTGGCCTAGCTGCATCCTGTCAGGCAAGCCCCAAGTGGGGCTGGAACCGGGGTGCACTTTGACCGTGCTCGCTGATGTGGCTGTAAATCCGCAAGCTCCCATCGCGCTGAGAAAAATAAGCCTGCTGCCCCTGCTGACGGTCTTGTTTATCGTCTCCTACGGGCTGATGACAATGCTCATCGTGGAGCAGGGCGCGACCATCGAATCCCAGCGCGGCTTGATTAAGGAAATGTTGCGCGACAGCGTAGAACTGTCGGGGATGAAAGGTAGGGCCATCCAGGATAAGTATCTTGCCGATTCACAACACCGTGCCCGGACCCAGGCACATGCTCCTTTGTCCCAAGCTCCGTTAACCCAATCTCCTTTAACCCAGGCTCCACCGACCGAAACTCCGTCTGCCCAGATGCCGATGATCCAGGCCCCGTCTTCCCAGGTGGCGCCGAATCACAATGCCCGGGGCAAAGTACAGAAGCCAAGGTTCCAGGTGCCATCGCGCCCAGCTTCAGACCTGGCCGACGAACGCCGGGCTGTGAACACCATCTAAGTATCAGGTTTGCGTTCTGTGGAGTGTTGAATAGCAATTCTGTCTAGCAGAGAAGCGCTGGAGGAAGTAAGCAAGAAGCGATGAAGGCCCTGACCCTAGCCTTGTTGTTGAGCCTGCCCACTCTCCAGCTGGCGCCGCCGAAACCTGTGAGCCAGCCCACTGGACACATCACGAAGCATTCCAAAGGCGGTCGGTGGTACTTCGCCGCCAGCGGACACGCTGTGTACTGCTACGGTCCAGTGATGACCGTGCCGCGCGCCAACGGCGACCTGCAAAAGGTCGCTACCTTCTGCCGCGACGGCAGCGCCGTCGTTCCCCTGAAGGACTAGGCGCACACAAATCTCATAATTGTTCGTTCGGTAGCTCTAGCAATCAAATCATGAGTGCGTTGGCTTGCGAATTGTCCGCCGCTTCGTCGTCCTCGTAGATATGGAGGGCTCGAGTTCAGAGACAACCGGTCGCCGGACACAACTGCACGAATTGAGCGAGTGACGGCACCCCGGCCTTATTCAAGATGAACAGCATGTAGTACCCGGGAGGAGCAATCTGAGCATTCGGGGGCGACGTAACAGTGAGGCTTCCAGTCTGGGTGCTCGTGAAAGTTAGGCCGACCAGTCTCTGCTCCATGTCGAAGGCATGGGTGGGACTGCCCGGGCGGATTAACACTACTTTCAAAATCTTGGATGCATCCGGACTTTGCACCGTGAATGTCGTGTTGTAACCAATGCTTCCTGTCGGCACGCTGCTGATCACGGGCCGCGTAGCCAGGGTTCCATCGGCCTTAAACAAGTAGGCGGGCTGATAGAGTTCGACGCGGTTTTCGTAAGGGACGTTAGGCGGGTTGCTGCCTGTCAGGATCACCGTGGCATCGGGCAAGAGAATCGCGTTGGAGTGATACGCGCGAGGTACGGAGTTGGCACCTGCGGAAGTGAACGTGTTGAAATTGGGATCGGCAAAGTCGGGGTGAAAGAGCTCCGCATTCAGGCTGGCCGTGGAGGTATTTTCACTCCACTGTTCTCCGCCCGCAACCAGGATAGTTCCATTGGGCAGAATCGTTGAGTTCAGGTGAATCCTCGGTTGCGACATGTTCGGGCCATACACCCATTTGGGCGTGCTGAGGGACAGGTCGATGGTCTCGGTAGTGTTCGTCGCTGCTGTAGTGCTCTCGGAACTGCTTCCGCCCATGATCATGATCCTCGGCTTGTAGGAGTTGCCGGGCCTCAGCGGCAGCAGCACGGATGTGCTTTGGGTGCGCTTGGACCCAAAGTTGGTAGTGCAGCAATTCGTCCAAGTTTTTGTCGTCAGATCGTAGAACTTCGAAGTTGCGCTGGGCCCGGAATAAAAAATTCTACCGTCGGGCAGCAGGTGCATTCGAGGATAAAGTGGAGGCACCCAGGACGCCTTGACTGGCGAACTCCAGGACCCGGTACCCGAATTCGGTGTAAAGATTTCGACGGTGCTATTCGTGTTGTCGTTCTCGTCCTGGCCGGAAAAAGCCATGACAGTTCCATCACTGAGCACGGTTCCCGTCGGATACCAGCGGCCGCTCACCATCGAGACCTGATCGGTGAACGTACCGGCGGTCGGATCATAGGCAGACGATTTATTCAGGCCAGACCACGGTACCCCAAAGTGGAGCGTGCCGCCGATGACAAACGGTCGGCCGTCAGGCAGCACTACCATCCCATTGCAAAACATTGCATAGGTCGCCGGGAATGTTGTTGCCACTTGTGTTGCCGGATCCCAGACAGCTGCCAAGAGATTGCTGGTTGTGCTGGCGTCCACCATCAGTACTTTCCCGTTGTGCATGACGGCCGCGTGGACCGGATTCAGTGGCAGAGTGTTTGGCAGTATCTGCCACTGACCCACTGTCGCCGCATTGCGCGCGGCTTGAGCCATCGCCAGGGAAGTGACGAATAGAAATAGCACCGCGAGGCCAAGATGCAAGTACTTCAGCCGGCGTGAACGATGTCGTGAACGACAGTGGGAACCGGAAATGGCGGAACTGTGCCCTGTGGGCGTAGAAGTGGCGGACATCCGAGCGACCTCTCATCTGCTTGCGCGGCGCGCAAGACTTAATTTTGCTTTTCGAGCAAACAACGGGGAACCCTATATACCATGCGGGTTTCGAGACATCAACACAAATTGATTCCATGGACAAATTTCTGGAGACATAATGCTCCAAGGCAAGCTGCTCAATGATGCACCGGCTTGTGAGGCAACATGTCCCACACTCGCCAGAATGCCTTGGATTCTTCAGGACGTCCAATTGAGACTCTCAGAAAATCGTCCAACCTCGGAAAGCGCGGTCCAACGAGAATGTTGTTCTGGCGGAAATGTTCGATGATCTCGTCAATTGGATGGTCAAGTTTCACCAGCACGAAGTTGGTTTGAGAATCGTTCACCCGAACGTATCGTACGTCCGCATTGTTGAAGAAACTCTGCCGGTCGTCGCGGTTGCGATCCGCCATGCGGCGAACAAACTCGGTGTCGTCCAACGCAGACATGGCAGCACTGATGCCGACAACGTTCTCCCCGAACTGTAAGCGAAACGTGGAAAGCCTTTTTGCCAGCATCGCCGGAGCGACTGCATATCCAATCCGCAAGCCCGCCAGGCCATAGATCTTCGAAAATGTCCGGACAACGATCGTGCGGTCATCGGCCGCGGGGCGATCTAGGAATGACGCGTACGAAGGCGTCGGTGCAACGTAATGATGGTAGGCTTCGTCAATCACGACCGGAATTCCAGAAGGCAGCTTGCGCAGGAAATCATCCAGGTCCTGCCGCAGGGTCAAATTCCCCGTGGGATTGTTAGGATTGCAAACGTAAACCATCCCCGTTGTGCTATCAGCGCGGGCGAGCATTGCCTGGAGATCGTGGGAGTGATCTTTGGCAAGAGGTACTTCCACAACCTCCACGCCTTTTTGTCGCGCAAAGGACGCTGGCAAAGGACAGGTGGGCGTCGCCACGATAAGCTTCGTGCCTGGGAATAGGAACGCATCTGCGGCCATTCTCAGAATCTCACTTGATCCGCACCCAAGAACAATCTGCTCTGCCTTAACTTTCTGGTGGCCCGCAATTTTTTCCTGTAGTGCATCTCCATGATCGGGATATCGATTGGGGTTGTTCAGACTGTCGCGCATCGCCGCAGCCGCGGATTCTGGCGGACCATACGGGTTCTCGTTCCTGTCGAGGCGAGTGGGTCGGCCAGGCTCGTTTGTGCTGAGTGATTGCCACAGGATGGAGGGCAACAGGCAGGAAGAGCGGCTTGCCGCACCCGCAGGCAAGGCCGTGGTTATAGCACCAGCTCCAATCCTGTGCAGTAGTTTTCTGCGTGAAATATGCATGGGCTCCCGTCGGCACCTGCAGCGCTCCGATGGCCGGAGGCAGGTACTCTAGCACAGCAGGATGAAATCTCGATGGCCGGCGTCTGCGAATCGTATAGAGCATTCCGACGTACAACCCGTGCGCAGAGCCCAGTTCCGCCCCTGTGAGCCGAAAGACTCTATTGACAAAGCAATGTACGAGCGTCAAACTCATGCAACTCGGCCAACCCCCAGCTGAGCTCTCCCTATTCGTCGCAATCCAGGTCGGAGGAGTTCATGAAGGGTGTTGGTGTGGCTTGCCTGTTCGCGTGCCTCATTATCTCGTCTCCGCTGTTTGCCGCGGGAAGTCCCTCCGTTAACTTGTCGCCCACTAGCCTGACCTTCGGGCAGCAAATCATCAATACCACGAGTGCGGGACAGAACGTAAGCCTGACCAACACCGGGACTGCGACGCTCACGATCACCAGCATTACCGTAAGCAAGAGCTACACCGTCAGCAACACCTGCGGCTCCAGTCTGGCGGCCGGCAGCAGTTGTACGATCGCGGTGAGCTTCGCTCCAACTAATACTGGAACCATCACGGGGAAGGTCAGCGTGACTGACAATGCCAGCGGCAGTCCGCAGACCCTTAGCATGACGGGAACGGCGATCCGCGGAATTGACCTGATTCAGCACATAGTCTTCATCATCAAGGAGAACCGCAGTTTCAATAGTTATTTCGGAACCTTCCCAGGCGTGACCGGGGCCACCAGTGGACCAGTTTCGAACAGTTCGATCGTGACTCTGAACCATCTGCCCGATCGGGTGCGCGACATGGGCCACACATGGAGCGACGCCAACACCGCTATGAACAAAGGACTGATGAACCAGTTCGACCTCGTGAAGTACGGAAACGTGAATGGCGATTACAAGTCGATGGGACAATACCTGCAGGCAGACATTCCGAATTACTGGACGTATGCGCAGACCTTCGCTATGTCGGACATGACATTTTCCGCGCTGCACGGCGACAGCTTTCCCAATCACCTGTACACCATCGCGGCAGACAATGCCACGATCACTTCGAATCCAACCAATCCGGGGCACCCCAAATATCCGGATTGGGGCTGTGACGCCGATCCGGCCAGCACCGTGACTACCACAAGCACGAGCGGGAAAA
>WNFA01010054.1_pt1 | contig 17155 bp, 10 predicted proteins | sample 5400481 | NCBI WGS metagenome assembly WNFA01 (sample SAMN13153340, study PRJNA577476) | soil metagenome | isolation source: 120 cm saprolite under Douglas fir tree site 2 hole 1 replicate 2 | place: USA:California | collected 2015-04-18
AAAGTACGCGTGAACAGGATTCGCCTGGGCGGAGGAGGCGCGCGTTCCGCACTGTGGCGCCAGATCCAGGCCGACGTGTACGGACATGAAGTCGAGATCGTCGAGGCCGAAGAAGGTGCAGCCTACGGAGCCGCGATCCTCGCCGGGGTCGGTGCAGGAGCGTGGAAGTCAGTCGACGAGGCCTGCGGTGCAATCGTCCGTGTCGCAAGAACCTTCAAGCCCCAGACCGATACTATTGTCACGATGAACGCAAGCTATGCCGCGTACAGAAGAGTCTATCCAGCGACGAAGAGCATTTTCGCTTCCTGACCCTGCCGCCAACTCTGCTTTGTCATTCCGACCGAAGGGAGGAATCTGCTCTTGGCTGCCGGAATGGCGATGCCGACCCAACCGAATCAGCTCACAGCCTTGTGGCGGAACTGACGCAGGCCCAGGCTGAGCAGCAACACATCAAACGCCGTAAGCATGATCAGCACGACAACAGTGGAGAGATGAGGGAACTGCGGTACCAGTGTCCCGCGAAGTCCTTCACTCGCGTACACCAGCGGATTCACCAGCACGACTTTCTGCAAGATCGGAAAACTGTTCAGCGCGCTCCAGGGATAATAAGTGCAGCCAAAGAAAATCATCGGCGTCAAAACCATGCTGAACATCAGCCCAATGTGCTGCTGATTCATGCTGCAACCCAGAGCCAGCCCTCCGCAGGCCGAAAACAGCGCCACCAATATTGTCACGCACGCAAAGCTCACCGGCGTGCGCAGGTTGAATTCCACTCCCGGACGCAGAATCAGCCACGCCGCGGGGATCACCACCAACCCCGCGATCAGTGCCTGAATCGTGCCTGCAAACACCTTCTCGATTGCAACCCAGGAAATTTCCATCGGGGCAAGCAGCCGGTCTTCAATTTCGTGGCTCCACTGAAATTCGGCGATCAGAGGCATCGCCACCGCCCACACTCCCGTGAACACCATGCTGATGGCCATGATTCCCGGAAGCAGCAGACTCTTGTACGCCTCGGGCATGTACCCGCTTCGCACCATGACTCGGCCGAAGATGAAGACAAACATCAAGGGCTGCAGGAAAGTCTGCAACGTTAACGCCATAAAGTTACGGCGGGCAACGCGCACATCGCGCGCCAGCATCGCGAGAAAAGCTTTCCAGTTCATTCCCGCAGGCTCCTTCCCGTATGGTGCAGAAACAGATTTTCCAGGCTGGGCTCGGAGATGTGCACATCGTGCAACTCCACGCTCGAGGTCGAAGCAAGGGTGGCAATCTCGGGAAGCAGCGATCCGCCTCGGTCCGCGTAGAGATCCACAGCGGTGTCATCGCTGGTCCGCACTTCCCTGACGCCCGCCAGCAACTGAAGGCGCTGCAGCAAGTCCGGCGAATGTTGTCCAAAGCGCAGTCGCAGCAGAAATCCTCCCGGCACTGAACTCTTGAGCTGGCGAGGTGTGCCCAGAGCGATATTCTTGCCGTGATCGATGATGGCGAGCCGGTCACACAGGGCGTCGGCTTCTTCCATGTTGTGCGTGGTCAGCAGGATTGTTTTACCGGTCTGGTTGTACTCGCGAATGATCTCCCACAACAGCAGCTTGGTCTGCGGATCCAGCCCAGCGCTCGGCTCATCGAGAAAGAGGACGTGCGGATCGTGCATCATAGCCCGTGCAATGGAGAGCCGTTGCATCATGCCCCCGGAAAAGCCGCGCACCATCTGGTCGGCGCGATCGCGGAGCTTGAATCTTTCGAACAGCGCCTCTGCCCGCTTCCCGCGTTCCTCAGAATCGAGCCCGAAATAAGCGCCGTGAAACAACAAAATCTCGCGAGCGGTCAGAGAAAAATCGAGGTTCGGGCGCTGCGCCACCACGCCGATCAGTCGTTTCACGGCGACCTGTTGCTTCCAGACATCGTGCTCGCCAATCCATGCCTGGCCGCCGGTCGGCTTCACGCGCGTGGTCAGAATTCCTACCGTCGTCGACTTGCCCGCTCCATTCGGACCAAGCAGGCCGAAAACCTCTCCCGCAGAAATATCCAGGGACAATCCATCCAGCGCGATGATCTCGGGATGCTTCTTCGGTTGCTTGCCACGCGCCGCAGGCGGGCCAAAGCCGCCTGCAGCGGCAAACGGAGGCGCGGAAGTGTAGACCTTACGTAAATCCTGAGTACGAATGCCAACCATGCGGAACTACCTCAGAAGATCGGAGAGCCTGTGCAGATAACTTGTTGCGATACTCCCAGAGGACGATGATGAATGTCAATTCCAGTCACACAGTGTAAGTTCGTCTGTCCCTCACTTCAAAGGCGTCACCCCGAAGCCCCGCGTTTTCACCAGCGGGGCGAGGGATCTCGCGCGAAGTATTTCAAACTGACCACTACCCAGACAGTATGAATCGGGGTGAGCTAATCTCAACCCGCTTTTGGCGCTTGTATAATTTAGGCACTCCGAAACCATGGACCTCCGGCTCTGCCTGCGCATTGCCTTGTTCGCGGTCATCGCGCAGAGCGCGACGATTCCGGCGAAATCTCAAGTCACGCCAACGCCCGTCCCTCAGTTCGAAGACGTCGCCCTGCAAGCCGGACTGACTGTCCCTCACATTTCCTCTCCCGACAAAAAGTACATCGTCGAGTCCATGAGCGGAGGGGTCGGGCTAATCGACTGCGACAACGATGGCAAACTCGACATCATTACGGTCAACGGTTCCACCGTCGAGCGCTATCGCAAGGGCGGCGACCCGTTGATCACGCTCTACCACCAGGATACTGATTCTCACGGAAGCGACCTGAAGTTCACCGACATCACCAAGCAAGCCGGTCTGATTCGAAAAGGATGGGGCATGGGCATCGCCGTCGCCGACTTCGACAACGACGGATGGCAAGACATCTACGTCGCAGGATTCGGCGGCAACGCGCTCTACCGCAATCTCGGCAATTGCAAATTCGAAGACGTGACTGAGAAGGCCGGAGTCGCCGTCGGAGGCTTCAGCACCGGCGCAGCCTGGGCCGACTATGATCGCGACGGCCGCGTCGATCTTTTCGTTTCGCGGTACGTGCACGTCGACATCGACAAGCTTCCCGAGTTCGGCAACGATCCCCGTTTCTGCCGCTTCAAGGGTGTGCTGGTGCAATGCGGGCCGTGGGGCCTGCCCGGCGAATCTGACTTGCTGTTTCACAACAAGGGCGACGGCACCTTCGAAGAGGTCTCAAAGAAAGCCGGCGTCGATGATCCACATCACTACTATGGCCTGGGCGCAACCTGGGGAGACTACGACAACGACGGCTGGCCTGATCTCTACGTAGCCAACGACGCGGGCCCAAATTTTCTTTATCGCAATAAGCACAATGGAACCTTCGAAGACATCGGCCTCCTCTCCGGCGTTGCGTTAAGTGGCGACGGCATGCAGCAAGGTTCGATGGGCGTTGCCTGGGGCGACTATCTCCACGAAGGCCGCTTGTCGATGTTCGTGACCAATTTTGTCGAGCAGGGATCCACGCTGTATCACAACTTGGGAAAAGACACCTTCGCCGACGTCAGCGTGCGCGCCAAGGTGATGAAGCCCACCTATCCTCTCGTCAGTTGGGGGACGTCGTTCTTCGACATGGACAACGACGGCTGGCTCGATCTGTTCGTGGCCAGCGGACACGTTTATCCACAGGTCGACTCCATCCCCGGAGGAACGCCCTACCGCCAGCCCTTAGTCCTATTCCGCAATCACCGTGATGGCACCTTCGAAGATGTTTCCTCCGTGCTCGCGAAGCTGCCGGTGCAATCCCGCCGCGGCGCCGCATTCGGAGACATTAATAACGACGGAAACGTGGACATCGTGGTGCTCAACGTGGGTGAGCCGCCTTCGCTTCTTCTGAACCGCAATCAGAGTGCAAATCATCGCGTGCTGTTCAAACTGGTGGGAATGAAGAGCAACAAAGCGGCCATCAGTGCGCGAATCACTGTCAAAGCCGGTTCGCTCGCGCAGTTCGACGAAGTACGAGCAGGCGCCAGCTACCTCTCGCAGAACGATTTGCGCCTGCACTTCGGTCTGGGCGCAAACGAGAAGATGAGCGAGGTCACCATCCGTTGGCCGAATGGCGAAACAGAAACCTTGCGGAATGTCCCGGCGGATTTCATTTACACGATCGTCGAGGGAACAGGGATTCAGCAGAAGGCGGCGCTGCCCGTTTTGCCGCAGCAATGAACTGCTCCCTAAGCTTAAGGCTTTATGTGGGGACAGCCGCCCTCGGCTGTCCGCTGGGCGCAGCCCGGCATCTGTTGTGGTGGCTACGGTCGAGCTTCGCTCGACGGACAGCCGAGGGCGGCTGTCCCCACATGACTTCCTATTCAATGCCCAGCTGTTTCTGGATCTGCTCCAGCGGCACACCCTTCGTCTCCGGGACCATTGTCTTCACCCAAATGAGTTGAAGCACCATCATGCCGGCAAAAAACGAAAAAACGTAACCTGGCGCGAAGGCGGTGACCATTCTCGGGAAGAAAGTTGTGAGCAGGGCAGCGAAGATCCAGTGCGTGAAGCTGCCCAGGGTCTGACCTTCCGCACGGTGACGGTTGGGAAATATCTCGGAGATAAAAACCCAGATGACCGCTCCCTGGCCGATCGCGTGGGCCGCGATGAAGGCGAAAATGCAAACCGGCACGATTGAGAAATGGCCTGTAAAGAAAGCCCAAGCGACCAAACCCAGCGAGGCGATGTAGCCGAACGATCCAATGTATAGAAGGGTACGCCGGCCTAACCGGTCAATCAGCCAGAGGCCGACAAAAGTGAAAACGAGATTGGTGAGGCCAATACCGATGGATTGCAGCAGTGCCGCTTTGGCGGCGAGGCCGGTAAGCTCAAAGATGCGTGGCGCGAAGTACAAAATCGCATTGATGCCCGAGAGTTGATTGAAGAATGCAATCAAGATGGCGAGCAGGATCGGTTTGCGAAGACGTCGCGTCCAGAAATGTCCCGACGAGCCTTGCTCGGAGGACGCAGCGATAATCTCGTCCGCCTCGGCTGCGATCTGGGATGGTGAAGCTTCAGGTTCGATCTGTTGCAGGACTTCGAGACCGGCCTCGCGATCGCCCTTCCTGCTGAGCAGCCAACGCGGGCTTTCCGGAAGTCCGAAGCACAACACTGCATAGAGTAACGAGGGAAACGCGGCCACCCCCAACATCCAACGCCAGGCATTTTCGCCGATGCCCGCCAGCAACGCATTCGAAACGAAAGCGATCAGGATGCCAAAAACGATGTTGAACTGGAACATGCCCGCAAGCCGTCCGCGATGCTTGGGCGGCGCGATCTCCGAGATGTACATGGGGGCAACCACAGTCGAGATGCCGATGCCCAACCCGCCAATGAAGCGCGCGACGATGAAAGTGACAACGTTGGTTGCCAGAGCCGATCCCACCGCCCCGACAAGGTACAGCACCCCAATCCAAAGCAGAGTAGCTTTGCGTCCGAATCGGTCCGCCGGCCAGCCCCCAAGCAGGGAGCCAACCACAGTGCCGTAAAGCGCCGACGCCATGGCAATGCCGTGCAGTCCGGGACTCAGCCCCCAAAGCGTCTGAATGGTTTTTTCAGCGCCGGAAATAACCACGGTGTCGAAACCGAAAAGAAATCCGGCAAGTGCCGACGTGAGCGACCAGAAGAAGATGCGACGATTCATAAAGTGAGTACCGAGTGCTGGAAACTGGAAACTGGAAACTGGAAACTGGATTCAGCCTTTCTTCAGCGGATACCCTTTCTCGCGCCAGTCCCGAATCCCGCCATCCATCGAAATCACATTCGTGTATCCCATCTTCTGCAGATTGTCCGCTGCCAAGGCCGACCGGAAACCGCCGCCGCAATACAGTACCAGTTCCGTGTCCAGCGCGGGCACGCGCGCCTCGATGTCGCGTTCAATCACACCCTTGCCAAGATGAATCGCTCCCGGCAGATGATCCTTGGCGTATTCACTCTCCTCGCGCACATCCACGAGCAAGAGCTTGTCGCCACGATCCATTCTGGTTTTGACTTCATCGACATTAGTCTCGCGAACGCGCGTCCTGGCGTCGTCGACAATCTTCAGAAATCGCGGAGGATGTTGATGAGCCATAAACACTCCTTTGCCAATCACTAGGCGAGGAACATCCTACCAAGTGCCGTGGGATTGTGCATTGTGCTCAAGAGCACAACCACGAAGGACACGAAGGTACACGAAGGGAAACTGGCCTGCCTTCCTTCGTGTAACTTCGTGTCCTTCGTGGTTTCCCGCACTTCAGTTAGCATGAACCCGTGAAGCCGGAGAAAACCACGCGCCGCATCGGTTTGGCACGAGCCCTTTCCAAGCTGGGCTACTGTTCCCGGACGCAAGCCGGGGCCTTAATTCGCGCCGGACGCGTGCGCCTTGACGGAAGCCTTCGCCGTGACCCCGAAACCCCGGTCCACCTGGAGCGCGACCGCATCGCCGTCGACGCGCAAGCGATTGAGCGAGAAGAAAGCATCTATCTCATGATGAACAAGCCGCGCGGCGTCGTGACCACAGCTTCCGACGAGAAAGGACGGAACACGGTCTACTCGTTATTGAACCAAGCACCGGCGGCCGAGGAAGGGAAGAGTCGGTCGCAAGGTACCCCGCACTGGGTCGCTCCCGTCGGCCGTCTCGACAAGGCCAGCGAAGGTTTGCTTCTGCTGACCAACGACTCCGAATGGGGAGCCCGCGTTGCCGCGCCCGAGACCCATCTGGAAAAAACCTACCACGTACAAATTGGCATCGTCGCCGACGAGGATCTGGTTCAGTCCCTAGTGCGCGGATTGAAAAGATGAAGAGGGAGACACGCTGCGCGCCAAGCAAGTGCGCGTCCTGCGGTGCGGGCAGAAAAACTGCTGGCTCGAAATTATTCTCGACGAAGGCAAGAATCGCCAGATTCGCCGCATGCTCGTCGCGCTAGGTGTCGAAGTACTCCGGCTGGTAAGAGTGGCCATCGGCCCGCTGCAACTGGGCAACCTGGCCAAAGGCAAGTTCCGGCCGTTAACCAAAGACGAAAAACAATCGCTCGACCGCGAAATGAGGCGATGAAATGTTCGTAACGACAGCTCCAGCCGCGTAGCGGCGGAATCCCATAGCCCGGCACGGAAGTGCCGGGTAGAAGTTGGGAAATTCGAGCGAGTCCCGTTAGGGACGACACGTTTTAACGACGCAAGAATCCACATGCACGCTTTCGACGAACTCACTTTTCTCCCCGCCGTTGTCATGGCGGAACACATCCGCCAGAAACGGATTTCTCCCGTCGATCTGATCGACGCTCATCTCGCGAAAATCGCGAAGCTGAATCCCAAGCTGAATGCTTTCGTGCACCTCGACGCCGACCGTGCGCGCCAAACCGCACACGAGGCCGAAGCCGCAGTCCAGTCCGGCAAACCGCTCGGCCCGCTGCACGGCATCCCCATTAGCATCAAGAGTTCGATCGAAGTTGCAGGCCTGCGCTGCGAAGCCGGAACCCGCCTCCGTCAAGGTTTCGTTGCCTCGCAGGATGCGCCTCTGGTGTCGCGGCTGAAGAACGCCGGCGCGATCGTGCTCGGCGTCACCAACACGCCCGAACTCCTGATGGCCTGGGAAACCGACAACCTGCTCTACGGCCGCACCAACAGCCCGTGGGATCTCGATCGCACGCCCGGCGGCTCAAGCGGCGGTGAGGCAGCCGCAATTGCCGCCAGCATGTCAGCAGGAGGAGTCGGCAGCGACGGCGGCGGATCGATCCGCGTGCCCGCACATTTCAGCGGCATCTGCGGATTAAAACCTACTCCCGGCCGCATCCCGGCCACCGGACACTATCCCACCTCGGCAGGTCCATTCGCGTTGCTAGGCGTCGTGGGACCAATGGCGCGCACCGTCGCAGACGTAAAAGTGTTATTCGAGGCCATGCAAGGTCCCGACGACGGCGATACCTGCTCCGCCCCGGTGCCGTTCTGTGACTCCGGAAACTCGGGCCGCAGTACGCACCGCTGCCGAAGCCCTACGCCGCGCCGGTTTTCAAGTCGATCCCTTCCGTCCGCCGAGACTCGAAGAAGCGCGTCAGCTCTGGCACAAATTCTTTGTGGGAGCGGGCGGAATGCTCCTTCGCCCCATAACCAAAGGGCGCGAGCACGACCTCAGCCCGATCCTTAAACAGTTTCTCGAATGGGCCGCCGCCGTGCCCCCGCACACCGCGGACTCACTGCTCGACGCCTGGATTCGACGCGACGCCGCCCGTGCCCAGTTTTTCACGCAGATGCAGAAGTACCCCATTCTGCTATGTCCCGCCGCCGCGATCCCCGCATTCCGCCACGGTGAGCGCACTTGGACCATCGACGGTAAAACCGTACACTACCTCGATGCCTGGAGCTATACCGAATGGTTCAACCTGCTCGGCAATCCCGCCGCCGTCGTACCCGTCGGCGAGTCGCCCGAAGGTTTGCCCATCGGCGTGCAGATTGTCGGACGACCGTGGGAGGAAGAGCAGGTGCTGGCAGTTGCGGAAGTGCTCGAGAAAGCCGGCGGAGCATGGCGAAAACCGTCGATCAGCTGAGTTCATCCGATTTCAAAAGTAGTTTTGAAAGGGCACGGCTTCCAGCCGTGCCACACAGCTCGATTGCAGTTCTGTTTTGAAAGGGCGCGGCTTCTAGCCGCGCCGTAACCTGAGGTGACACCCGGTGTGCGAACTGATGCTTGCAGCAAACTGCTCGGCCGCGTGGCCGCTCAGTTGACGATTGGCAGCGCCCCCGCGTCAAGCCTAATATTTTTGTACTATTCCGCCCCCGACTTCAGCTGAGTAACTTGGTGGTCACGCGATTTCAGTCACTGTGGGGGCTGATCTTCGGCGCCATAGGTCATTTCTTCGCCTCTGATGCGAGAAAATTCTTCATCCCAATCGTTTTCGGGCCGAGCTCTCTTCTGGCTCATCGGATTCCTCGTTCTTTCAGCCGCCTATCTCTACACTTTCCCTCAGCCCAATATCTTTTATGCAGTGGTTGTCTTGCTGCACGCCGCCGGTGGTGTGCTCGGCACCATCCTGCTGATCCTCAAGTTGTTCCGGCTACTGCGAATCGGAAGCTGGCTCGCGCGCGCCGGATGGCTGCTGATCGCCGCCGGAGCGGTTCTTGGCCTCGTCCTGATCAAGACGGGCACGCCGCGCAGCGAGTGGAACTGGCTGTATTTGCACATCGCCATCTCCCTCGCTGGAGTCGCTCTCTTGCTCGCCGAGCGACTGGGCAAGACTGGCTGGCTGGCCTCGAACGCGGCCTCAGTCGCACTTCGCGCCGCGCTCTGCCTGGCGATGGTCGCAGCCCTCGGCTACGGTGCCCGCTACGTCCGCGAAAGCTGGCAGACGCGTGGCCGCATCCAGAACCCCACCATGCCTCCCGAGACCATGAATGCTGAAGGCGACGGCCCCGAAGGCTCCTTCTTCCCCAGTTCCGCGCAGGTTTACGGCAAGCAGAAAATTCCCAGCAAGTTCTTCATGGAATCCGACTCCTGCAAGCGCTGCCACGAGGATGTCTATAACCAGTGGTTCAGCTCAGTGCATCACTTCTCGTCGTTCAACAACCAGTGGTACCGCAAGTCGATCGAGTATATGCAGGACACGATTGGCACCAAGCCTTCGAAATGGTGTGGCGGCTGCCACGATCCCGCCGTGCTCTACAGCGGCCTGATGGACACACCCATCAAGCAGATCGTCCATCGCCCCGAATCCCAGGCCGGACTCGGCTGCATGATGTGCCACTCCATCGCCAACGTGAAAAGTACGATGGGGCAAGGCGACTTTTATCTCGAATATCCCAAACTGCACGAGTTAGCGGCAACCCAGAATCCAGTAGCGCGTTCGCTGCATGATTTTCTGATCAAACTGAATCCCGAACCGCACCGCCGGGTATTTCTCAAGCCCTTCATGCGCGAGCAGACCGCTGAGTTCTGCTCCTCGTGCCACAAAGTGCATCTCGATGTGCCGGTGAACAACTACCGCTGGTTCCGCGGCTTCAACGAATACGACAACTGGCAGGCCAGCGGAGTTTCCGGGCAGGGCGCGCGTTCCTTCTATTACCCGCCCAAGCCGCAGCAGTGCGCAGATTGCCACATGCCTCTGGAAGCCTCGAAGGACATGGGCAATATCAACGGCTTCGTGCATTCGCACCGCTTTCCCGGAGCCAACACCGCGGTACCAACTGTGAATGAAGACGCCCCACAGCTCAAGCTGACCGAAGACTTTCTGAAAAACGGCGCGCTTACTGTTGATGTTTTCGCCCTGTCTCCGGCGCAAGAGCCGCTCAAGCCCGGCGCCACAACGCAATCGGACCTTTCAACCACGTTCGCCGTGGGCGAGGAAGCGGAAAGCAAAGTCAACGCAACGACTGCCGGAGAAGTAGCTCCCGTCACTGCTCCTCTCAATCGCGTGCAGCCTCCCTTGCGCCGCGGCGACACGGTGCGCGTGGACGTAGTCGTCCGCACCAAGAAAGTCGGACACTTTTTTCCCGGCGGCACGGTCGACGCCTACGACACCTGGCTTGAGTTGAAAGGCACCGATGACAAGGGCCAGACCATCTTCTGGAGCGGGATGGTCGAGGACAACGGCCATGGCCCAGTGGAAAAGGGCGCGCACTTCTATCGATCACTCCAGGTCGATGCGCACGGCAATCCCATCAACAAGCGCAACGCCTGGGCTACGCGGGCGGTTGTGTACGTGCGGCTCATTCCTCCCGGAGCCGCCGATACGGTCCACTACCGCGTCCACATTCCCGAAACCGCTGGCAACAAGATCACGCTGCACGCCCGCCTGTGCTACCGCAAATTTTCGTGGTTTGGAACGCAGCAGGCTTTCGCCGGGCAGCCTGATCCGACTAAGCCGGATGCAGTTTCTCCCAACTACGATGACAGACTGACTGTGTTCACCGCGTCCCTGAGAGGCGTTTCCGCAAAGCAAGAAAAGATTCCCGACCTGCCCATCATTACCGTCGCCGCGAACGAAGTCACGCTCCCTGTGGTCGCCCACAATGCGCCGGTTCCTGCGCCTCAGACCATCAGCAAAAAAGAAGAGTGGCAGCGCTGGAACGACTACGGAATCGGCCTGTTCCTCCAAGGCGACTTGAAGGGTGCAGCCGCCGCGTTCCAGAAAGTTACTGAAGCCGACCCCACGAATCCCGACGGCTGGGTCAACATCGGCCGCGCCGCTGTGCAGGAAGGCGACATGCAGCGCGCCCGCACCGTGCTCGAAAAAGCATTGTCCTTGAAGCCCGACCTGGCACGCGCCAATTACTTCTACGCCCGCGTCTTACGTTCCGACGGGAACTACGCCGGATCTGCCGAGCGCCTGCGGAAAGTGTTGGCGCAATATCCCCGAGACCGTGTAGCACTCAACGATCTAGGACGCGTCCTCTTCCTGCAACGAAAGTATGATGAAGCCGTGAAGATCCTAACCGGCGTGCTGGCGATTGATCCCGAAGACCTGCAAGCGCACTACAACCTCATGCTCTGTTACAACGGCCTGGGCAACGAAAAGCTAGCCAAAGAACATCAAGCCCGCTACCTGCGTTTCAAAGCCGACGAATCCTCGCAAGCCATCACCGGCCCTTATCGCCAACTGCATCCCGAAGACAACAACGAGCGCCAGGCAGTCCACGAGCACGTGTCAGTTCCACTAATGAACCACGGAGCGACAGCCGCATCGGCTGTCCAACCGAGCAAGGACCATGTGGGGACGGCCGCCCTCGGCCGTCCGGCCGGGCAACGCCCGGCACCAGGTACGATCACGGGAGCTTCCCGCTGATGCGACCAGGCCACCGTGGATTTACATTTGCGCTATCCGAATACTTTCAAAGTACTCGGCGTCATCCTGAGCGCAGCCGTTCTTCAGGCGGAGCGAAGGATCTCGCGCGTATCACCACGGAGTCACAGAGGCACGGACAAATCCAGAACCTCTTTTCTCGAAGCTTCCTCTGTGCCTCTGTGTCTCTGTGGTTAATGATTTTCTGCCTGTCCGCATCGACCTCCGCCCAAGATATCCACTACCGCGACATCACCACTCAATCCGGAATCCACTTCACCCACAACAACGGAGCCTTCGGCAAGAAGTGGCTCCCCGAAACCATGGGCCCCGGCTGCGCCTTCATCGACTACGACAACGACGGATATCCCGACATCATCCTCATCAATGGCACAGATTTCGCAGGACACAGTCACGCCGGCGCGACGACACCCAAGCTCTACCACAACAATGGCAACGGAACCTTCACCGACGTAACCCGCAAAGCCGGACTCGCCCTCCCCATGTTCGGCCTGGGCGTAGCCGTCGGCGACTACGACAACGACGGCTTCGACGACCTGTTCATCACCGCGTTAGGCCAAAGCCGACTTTTTCACAATAATGGAGACGGCACCTTCACCGACGTAACCAAGTCCGCCGGAATGTGGGGACCAAGTGAGTTCTCGACCAGCGCCGCCTGGGTCGACTACGACCGCGACGGAAAACTCGATCTAGTCGTAGCCAACTACGTCCAGTGGACCGAGCAGACCGATCTCTATTGCACCATCGACGGCGCGCACAAGTCTTACTGCACGCCTGAATCGTACAAAGGCACCTCGCTCCGCCTCTGGCACAATCTGGGCAACGGAAAATTCGAGGACGCCACAAAAAAATCCGGCCTCGGCGATCCAACTTCAAAAAGCCTCGGCATCACAATCCTCGACTACAACGCCGACGGCTGGCCCGACCTACTGATCGCTAACGACACTCAACCCAACAAGCTTTACCTCAACAAGAAAGATGGAACCTTCGAGGAGCGCGGCGTCTCGGCGGGCATCGCCTTCAGCGAAGACGGCGTAGCCCGCGCCGGCATGGGCGCCGACGCCGCCGACTACGACCGCAGCGGACACGCCAGCGTCATCATCAGCAACTTCGCCAACCAGATGGTCTCGCTCTACCACAACGAAGGCAACGGTCTGTTCGTCGACGAAGCCCCGCAATCCGAAGTCGGACGCTCCACCCTGGTCACCCTCGGCTTCGGCTGTTTCTTCTTCGACTACGACAATGACGGATGGCCCGACATCTTCGTAGCCGACGGCCACATCGAAGACCAGATCGAGCGCGTGCAGAAGCGCGTCAGCTACGCCGAGCCCCCGCATCTCTTCCGCAATCTCGGAGGCGGCAAGTTCACCGAAGTGACCGCGCAGATGGGGACAGCCTTCGCCACGCCCAAAGTAGCGCGCGCCGCGGCCTACGCCGACATCGACAACGACGGTTTCCCCGACATTCTGCTCACAACAAACGCCGGCCCCGCGTATCTCTTCCACAACGAAGGCGGAAACAATCACAGCCTGCGCATCAAACTGGTGGGCACGAAATCGAATCGCGACGGCATCGGTGCCATCGTCCGCGTCGTGTCGGGAAGCGACAAGCAGTGGAAGATGCTCCGCTCCGGCTCCAGTTATCTAGCCCAGAGCGAGTTGGTGCTGACCTTCGGCCAGTGGCCCAGCGGCCAAGTCGATAGGCTGACCAACATCAACACGGGACAAACCATCACGGTGCAGGAAGGGAAGGGAGTGATAGGGAACCGCTCCTATGGCAAGTCTCATGTCGAGGTGCCGCATAGATAGTGCACCTCATGAATCTGTCATCCTGAGCGGAGTAATTGGGTTCGCGATAGCGAACCCAATTGCGAAGTCGAAGGATCCCTACCATCACGATGCAACTTGCGGCTCCGCAGGAAACTTTCTTCGCCGCGTTGGCTGCCTGGCGTGAGCGTTCGGGTTTGAGGGCCTTCCGGCAATCGTGCAGCAGTTCGTAGGGATCGTTCGACTCCGTATGGTCGCGCCGTGCGCGCCCATACTCCGCTCAGGATGACAGAACGTTCGAGTTTCTCTGTGTCCCCTGTGTCCTCTGTGGTTAAATCTAACGCAATGAATCTCCGAAGCTCCGCTACTGTGATTAGCATCCTCCTGGCCGGTCTCAGCCTCCTGGCGCCCGAGTCGAAACCAAACCCCATCGAACCCGCCCGCATGAACAACCTGGGCGCCGCCTACATGAACCAGCAGCTCTTCGAGAAAGGCCTCAAAGCCTTTCAGGAAGCCGCCACCCTCGATCCCAATCTCGCAATAGCGAAACTGAACCAGGGCATCGCCTACCTCAACCTGCAGAAAGTCGACGAAGCCAAAGCCGCCCTCGAATCCGCCCTCAAGCAGGATCCCAAAAATCCCAACGCCTGGTACAACCTAGGCCTGCTCGCCAAAAACAGCGGCGACGCGCAAGCCGCCATCGACGCCTTCAAGCGCGTAACCGAGATCGATCCCAACGACGCCGACACCTGGTACTTCCTCGGCACCGCCTACGTGCAAGCCAAGCAGTTTCCCCAGGCCATCGACGCCTTCCAGCACGCCCTGAAACTCAACCCGCTGCATGCCTCCGCCGAGTTCGGACTCTCGCGCGCCTACCAGCAGTCCACCGACGTCGACCACGCCCGCGAGCACCTGAAAAAATTCCAGTACATCACGCAAAATAAAATCGGCGCCCCCATGAGCCTGGCCTACGGCGAGCAAGGCCAGTACTCGCGCGCGGTGGAATCGCCGCAGGTCGCTTTGAAACCGCTCGCGCCGATCAAAGTCCGCTTTGTGGATGTGACGAAGGAATCGGGGATTGTGTCAAAACCGAAGCCTGCCGTCAATCTCGCCAAGCCTTTTTTTGAGCCCGGCACTGGCGCGTGTTTCCTCGATTATGACAACGACGGCAAGATCGACATTTTCCTCGCGGATAACGGTACTCAAGGCGGGATGTCACTTTACCGTAATCTCGGAAATGGCAAGTTTGAGGACGTGACGAAGCAGACTGGACTCGATCCCAACGCGCGAGCGACAAGCTGCACTGCAGGCGACTATGACAATGATGGATACACCGATCTCGCCGCGAGCTCGGATACTGGATTTCTACTCTTGCACAACGAGAAAAATGGAACGTTTAAGAATGTGGCTCCAGCAGCCGGGATTAAAGGAATTGGAACTAACCAACTGGTGGGTATCGCCGGGATGGCCTTCATCGACTATGACCATGACGGCGACTTAGACCTTTACACGGCAAGCGGGATTGTGCAGTTCGTTGGTTCTGCATCCAGCAGTGCAAGCGCGATGTGGCGTAACAACGGCGATGCAACTTTCACTCCGATCGATATTGGTATCTCCATTCCTGTTTCAGCGGCGAATGCGATCGGTACCGACTACAACAATGACCGGGCCGTCGACCTTGTGGTTGCAGACTGGGCGGGAGGGACAGTTTTCCAAAATCCTAGGGAGGGAAAGTTTAGTGCTATCCACCCTTTTTCTCGCGTACCAATCAGCGACAAGCCAATTGATTACAAGTCTAATGAGGTCCCAACTGTGGGCGTTGCGGTTCTCGACTTCGATCACGACGGCTGGATGGACATCGCCTTAACGCGCCTCACCGAACCTGCTCTGACACTCTGGCACAACAACCATGGCAAGGGTTTCGATCAAGTGCAGCTTCCCAAAACCGGTTGGGCAAAAGCCTACGGCCTCGCCGCCATCGACTACGACAACGACGGCTGGGTCGACCTCGTAGCCGTAGGCGAAACCAAAGACGGCAAAGGCGAAGTCCGCCTGTTCCGCAACCTCGGCCCTGACGGCTTCAAAGACGTCACCACTGACGTCGGTCTCGACAAGATTCAACTCAAAGATCCGCGCGCCATCATCACCGGAGACTTCGACAACGACGGCGCCACCGACCTGCTGATCACGCAGAACCACGGCCCCGCGATCCTGCTGCGCAATGAAGGAGGCAATCAGAATCACTGGCTGCGCCTCGCGCTCAAGGGACTCAACGACAACAGGTCCGCCATCGGCACCAAGGTCGAAGTCTTTTCCGGCGGCAACCGACAGAAGTTTGAAATCTACGGATCAAACGGATACCTCGGCCAGAACTCGCCGTATCTCACCGTCGGCCTCGGCGACGCCAAAGAAGCTGACATCGTGCGCATGCTCTGGCCCACCGGAGTCCTGCAAGACGAAATCCAGGTCCCCGGCGACAAGCAGCAGGACTATCTCGAAATCGACCGCCGCGGCAGCTCCTGCCCCACGCTTTTCGCCTGGAACGGCGAACGCTACGAATTCGTCGCCGACATGCTCGGCGCAGGCGTCGTCGGACACTGGATCGTCCCAAACCAGCGCGACATCCCCCGCCCCGTCGAATACATCAAGCTCGATCGCAGCATGATCCGGGAGAAAACCGACCTCAGACCTCAGACCTCGGACGTCGGCAAGAACGGATCGTCTGAGGTCCGAAGTCCGAGGTCCGACGCCGGTTTTCTAAGCTTCCGCTTCATGGAGCCGCTCGAAGAAGCCGTCTACCTCGATCAAGTGCGCCTGCTGGCGGTAGATCACCCGGCAAACATAGACGTGTACCCCAACGAGTACTTCGCCTCGAATCCGCCATATCCCGAATTCAAAGTGGTAGTAAGCCGCGACGCGCGCCCGCCCGCCGGCGCCTGGGACGAGCACGGCCACAACGTTCTCCCCAATCTGCAAGCCCATAAATACTTCGGCGATTTCGCGCTGACGCAATTCCAGGGCTTCGCCAAACCGCACACTCTAACGCTCGATTTCGGCAAGCCCTACCGCGGAGGCCCGCTCTGGCTCCTGCTCCACGGCGAAGTCGAATACTTCTCCGCCAACAGCATGTACGCCGCCTCACAAGCCGGCGTGAAGGCGATCTCACCCTACGTCGAAGCACTCGATGCAAACGGAAAATGGAAGCCCGTAACCGACGACATGGGATTCCCCGCAGGCGGCCCCCGCACCATGACCGCCGATCTCACCGGCAAGCTGCCACAAGGCACCCAAAAGATTCGCATCACCACCAATCTGCAAATCTACTGGGACAGCATCCTGATCAGCCGCACCGAACAGCGCGCCGAAAACGTAGCGCCGCCGTCCCGGCGGCTGTCCGGAGGGCGTCCCGCCCGCCGCGCCGGCAGCAACACAGAAATCGGCGATTTCAATTCGGCCGTCGGAGCCGAGGGCGAGACGCCCTCGAGACAGCCGGCAGAGCCTGCCCTGAGCGAGCCGAAGGGATGCCGGCGCTACGATTACTGCCTGACACCAGTTCCCCTCGCCAACGCCGATCTCCAGCACCACGGCTACCCGCTAAAGATCGAAG
>WNFA01001867.1_pt1 | contig 17151 bp, 11 predicted proteins | sample 5400481 | NCBI WGS metagenome assembly WNFA01 (sample SAMN13153340, study PRJNA577476) | soil metagenome | isolation source: 120 cm saprolite under Douglas fir tree site 2 hole 1 replicate 2 | place: USA:California | collected 2015-04-18
CGCCCGCCTCACCGCTCTCGCCGGTCACGCCCCTCACCCTTCCCGCACGCCCGCGCGTCGTCGTCTTCGCGCCGCATCCCGACGACGAGACCATCGCCGTCGGTGGCCTGCTCTTCCGCCTGGCTCTGGCCCGCGTACCACTGCGCGTGGTCTTCGTGACCAACGGGGACGGCTACACGCGCGCGATCGAAGAGGACCTCGACGTCAAGCGGCCGACCGATGCCGACTACGTGGCGCTCGGCGAGCTCCGCCAGCGCGAGGCGCTCGCCGCCCTCGCACACCTGGGCGTGCCGCGCCGGAGCGTGCGCTTCCTCGGCTTCCCCGACGGCGGCCTGGCCGAGCTCTGGCGAGCGCACTGGCTGCGCACGCACCCGTACACGTCGCCCTACACCAAGGAGTCGAGCCCGCCCGACGCCGAGGGGGTCGGCTACGACGGGCAGGACCTGACCTCGGTGGTGAGCGGCATCCTGCGCGACTTCGCTCCCACGGTGGTCGTCGTGCCGCACCCCTACGACACGCACCTGGATCACGCGCACACGACCTACATCGTGACCGAGGCGCTGAGCGAACTGGCGGCGAGCGGGGTCCTGGCGCCCGCGCCGATCGTCCTCACCTACCTCGTCCACTACCCGCGATGGCCTGCCCTCCGCGGCCCGAGCTTCGACCGCGAGCTTCCCCTGGGAGAGGTGCCGGACACCGGCTGGCGGGAGACCGAGCTCGCGCCCGCGGAGCTGGCCGCCAAGCGCGCCGCCCTCGAGGAATACCGCAGCCAGCTCGGCGTGATGAACGGCTTCCTGCGGCGCTTCCTCTGCCGCAACGAGCTGTTCGCGACCATCGATCCGCACGTGCTGCTGCGCATCGCGGCGGTGCACTAGCGCTCGAGGCGCCGGGCACGCCAGCTCAGAGGTAGCGGTCGAACTGACGCACCCGCTTCACCACGTAGCCGCTCGGCTTCGCGTACCGGGTCCGGAGGGTGAAAGCGGACGCGGCCACGAGCCAGCACGCCACGCCGGCGTACACGAGCGCGCGCGAGCGCCGCGAGAGGTGCGGGCCGAGCCGCTCGAGGACGTAGGCGAGGCTCAGGATTTCGTACGGCAGCAGGTAGAACTGCCAGTAGGCGTGGTTGACCGCGCTACCCGGGAACGCGAGCACGGGGACGATGCCCAGAGCGCCGAAGAGAGCCAGCAGGCGGGCGCGCGGCGGGAGCCGCCCGTATCGGCGGACGTCCCGGACGAGGAGCCAGGCCGCCACGACGGAGGCCGCGAGGACGGGCTCGGTGAAGTAGCGCCGGTTGTAGTCGATCACCTTGCCGGCGAGCTCCCACCACGCGTAGTGGCCGTCCGGCAGCAGGCGGAGGCCGACGGCGGTCGTCATCTCGCGCGCGCCCACCGGTCCGCTCACCCATGCCGCCACGGCGGCAACGAGCATCAGGGCCGCAGCGCACGCGGCCGCGCCCGCAGCGAGGAAGCGCGTGCCGTCGCCCCGCCGCCAGCGTCGCACTGCATCGCATCCGAGCAGCGCGAGGAAGAGCGGCATCGGCCAGTCGATCGGGCTTCCGAGCGCCGAAAGGGCGAAGCCGATGGCGAGCCAGCGTGCGCCCCCGCCTTCGGCCCAGCGCCAGTACGCGACCACGAGCCCGATCATGAGCGGCAGGACGAGGGGCTCGAAGTTCACCAGCTTGCCGAAGTAGCTGCTCATGGGGACGAGGGCGAGCGCGAGGGCCGCCATCAGCGCGGGCGCGCGTGCATACTGGCGGCGGAGCAGGTCGAGGAGGAAGAGCACGCTCACGAGATGGAAGATCGCGGGCAGCGCGCGCGCCGTGCGCGGCCCATCGTCCCCGGTCAGGCGGAACCAGGCGGCGAGCAGCAGGCCGAGCCCCGACGGGTGGTGCCCGTAGGGGACGAGGCGACCGGCGCGCGGGTCGAAGAAGAAGTCCCGTCCGCCGGTCGCGCCGAGCCCGAGGACGAGGTGCGTGCGTGCGTACGAGGAGTAGCGGCGGCCGTTATCGTCGTGGAGGTAGCGCCATGGGTCCGCGGAGTGGAACGCCAGGAGCGCGCCGAGGACGGCGACGATCGGCGCCGCCGCGAGGCGCGAGAGCCCGGGGCGCGCGGGCGAGGTGTCTACCATCGGAGGAGCCATGCGGGGGCGGCCGCCCGTCCGTCGCCGGAGGGGATGGCGTCGAGCACGGCGCCATGCACCTCCGCGAACGTGCGGCCCGCCAGCCGCAGGCGGACGGCGCGGGGCGCGCGCGCGAGGCGGACATCGCCGGCGGCGCCGAGCGCCGCCCCGGGCACGCCACCGAGCACCTCGTCGGGCGCACCGAGGACCACGAGACGCTCCTCGATCCGTCCCTCACGAACGTAGCGCAGGCGTAGCTTCGCCACCTCGAGGCCACAGGCCGCGCGCGGCGCGTCGATCACGACCCCGGCGGAGGTGCGATGGACACCCGGCCGCCAGCGCGCCATCGCCCGGTTCGCACGCACCGTGACGTCACGCGCGAAGGGCTCGTTCTCGGCCGCGAACGGACGGAGCGCGGCGCCCCGGGCGAGCTGGGAGCGGTACTCCTCGACGAGCGCGGCCTTCAGCGCCGTGGTTCCGGGATCGAGCCGCAGGCTGACCCACGGGAACCAGGCGGCGCACCCGGCCGGCCGTGGAATCGTCCGGCAGTCCGTACGCCCGGACCGCGCCGGCCAGCCGGGGCCGCCATGGACGAGGTAGGCGAGCACATCGGGTTCGGCGGGCGCCTCCAGCACGGCCAGCATCGCGAACCGGCCGACGGCGGCGTGGTCCGGGTGGCGGTCGAGGGACATCGGGAGGATCACGGTGTCGGGCGCGAACGCGTGCAGCGCGGCACCGAGGGCGTCGACGACCCCGCTCCCCGACATGTCGCCTCCCTCACGCCGCCGCGCCTGCCAGCGCTCGCCCCACGCGGCGGCGAGGCCGCCGTCGGCGAAGCCGAGGAAGGTCACGTCCCCCGCTCCCACCCCGAGACGCTGCAGTGCGCGCCGGGTCTCGGACTCGCGCGTCGCCGCGAGCCGCGCCGCGCCGGCGCCGCGGACGCCCGCAGCCCCGTCCGTCGCGACGACGACCCCGGCACGTCCCCCCGTCCGCAGTGTCCGGATCATCACGCCGGCCGCGCCGAGCACCTCGTCATCCGGATGCGGAGCAACGACGAGCACGCGGTGGCCGAGCCGCGGCGCGCGTCCGAGCGGCACCCCGCGCGGCGGGCACCCGGAGCGGCAGCCGAGCAGCGCGACGGCGAGGCCGAGGGCGAGTGCCGGGCGGGCCCGACCCGCGCGCTGCGCGCATGAGGGAAGCGACATCCGGGTCAGAGGCCGACCGTGCGAAGCAACGCCCGGAGCACGCGCTCGGCGGCGAAGCACTCGCGAGCGATCTCCGCCGCATGCGCGCTCGCGCGTGCGTAGCCGGCCTCGATCGCACGCACCGCCGCCGCGGCTTCCTCGACGGTGCGGAACGCGTGTACGCCCGGACCCAGTGGCAGCACGTCGCCGAATCCCGTGTCCTGCTCGACGACGGGCCGGCCGGCGGCGAGGTAGCAGGCGGCGCGGTCGCTGAACCAGCCGCTGCGCAGGCGGACGTTCACGTCCTTGGCCACCGTGAACTCGCCGCGCGAGCCGCGGACGTAGTCGCGGTAACGCCACGGATCGGCCGAGACCGCGAGCGGGTCGATGACGCGCCAGCCGTGGGCCGCGAGCCGCTCCGGGTCGCCTGGCACGCTACCCACGTCCATCGCCACCTCGAAGGCAGCGCCGGTGCGGGCCGGGAGGTCGAGGCAGCGCATCCACTCCGTCCGCTTCCGCCACGCGAAGGTCTCCCCGCGGAAGACGAGGTCGCGCCCGCGCGCGTCCCATTTGCCGACCGTGGTGTAAGCCGGGCCGGGAGGGCCCCCGTCCGCCCAGTGCGCGAGGGCCACCGGCTGGCGCGTCGGGTGCCAGGTGTAGCCGCCGGTCGGGATCGGCGAGCGGTCCGTCCCGATGTTCTCGCCCAGCGTGAAGAGGTGCGTGTGCTCGTCGAGGATGGCGCGCAGGAGCGCGTCACCCTGGGCGGCCTTGACCTGCGTGAACGCGGGGTCGACGTCGATGTAGACCGCCGGGCGGCCGCCTCGCCGCTCCGGCGGGATGCGGTTCACGCCGGCCAGGTTGACGAGCAGGTCCGCCTCGCGGAGCAGCGCCGCTGTCCGGCCCGCGCCCGGTCCGTGCTCCTCCCCGTGTACCGTGTCGACGAAGACCCAGCGCTCGCCGAGGCCGAGGCGAGCGAGGAAGTCACCCGCCGTCCGGATGCCGTAGGCGTACCCCTCGCCGAACTCGTTCGTGGTCGGGTTGTACGCGGGCGCGTAGTGCCCCGTGTCCTCGTAGAACCACGCGTCGTGACCGAGTGCGCGGAGGCCCAGCAGATAGTGCGCCGCCTGCCAGGCGTAGCCGCCGAGCGGATTGCGCACCAGGTAGCCGGCGAGGACCACGCGCGCCACTAGACCCCCGCGTCGGCGAGGAGCCGCGCGCACACGTCCTCGGCGCGAAAGTGCGCCTCCGCGACCTCGCGAGCGTGGCGGCAGGCGCGCGCGTAATCGGCGCGGATCGCCGCCAGCGCCGCCACCGCCTCATGGGCGGTCGCGAAGGCGTGCAGCCCCGGCCCGGGGGGCACGTGCGCCGACCAGCCCGTCTCCTGCACCACCGCCGGCCTCCCGCACGCGAGGTACGCCGCCGTCCGCGTCGAGAACCAGCCGCTGCCGAGCGCCACGTATGCGTTCTTCGCGATCGACCACTCGCCCCGCGAGGCGAGGAGGTAGTCGCGATAGGCGGCCATGGTCGCCGACACGCCGCGCGCGTCGCGCACCCGCCAGCCCGCGGCGACGAGGCGCGCGCGCGGCGCCGCGCCCGAGAGCGCCACCTCGAGCGTCTCCGCCGTGCGCGACGGCAGGTCCATGAAGCGCTCGAACTCGACGTCCTTGCCGCCGTACACGCGCCCGCCGAGCGACGGCGGCGTGGGCTCGATCTTCCACGACATGACGGTGGTGAAGGGGCCGTCCGGCGCGGGGCGCACCGGCCAGTTCGCGAGCACGATCGGCTGCCGCGTCGGGTGCCAGGTGAGACCGCCGGTGGGGATCGGGCAGCCCGGCCGTCCGATCTCCTCGCCCAGGGTGAAGAACACGTCGTGCTGGCGGATCAGGTCGACGGAGAAGCGGACGGACTCGTCGGCCACGTCCGCGTCGACGGCCGCGATCTTCGCCTGGCTGTAGCCCGGGTCGGTGTCGACGTACGCCTTCACGCGCGCCGTGCGATACGCGTCGCGGAGCCAGCACGAGCCGGAGAGGTTCAGGAAGAGGTCTGCCGCCGCGCACGCGCGCGCCACGGCGGGCTCGTCGAGGCCATGGTAGGCGCCGTCGGGGGCGCGGAGCGACCAGCGGCGAGCCAGTGTCGGGTCGAGGCTCGCGAGCGCGTCGTGGAGATAGCTCGCGTTCCGGCGCACGTCGTCGGTGAAGGTCTGCGCCGCCGGGTTGTAGAGCCACTGCCCGGTGTCCTCGAGGTAGGTGACCTCGCAGCCGAGGGCGTGGAAACCCTGCACGTACTGGAGGTAGTCCCAGGCGACGCCACCCATCGGGTAGGTGGCGACGAGACCGGTGACGACGACGCGCACTACCCGAGCCCCGCGTCGGCGAGGAGCCGCCGCAGGACCGGCGTCGCCCCGAAGTGTTCCGCCGCCACGCGCCGCGCCGCCGCCCCGTGGGCCGCGTAGTCGCGGTTCACGCGTGCCAGCGCCTCCACCGCCTCCTCCATGGTGGAGTACGCGAGGAGCCCCTGCCCCGCCGGCACGAACTTCCCGAAGCCGGTGTCCTGGGTGACGACCGGCTTGCCCGCGGCCAGGTAGCAGACGCTCCGGTCGCTGAACCAGCCGCTGCGCGGCCGCACGTAGATGTCCTTGGCCACCGTGAACTCGCCGCGCGAGCCGTAGATGAAGTCGCGGTAGGCGTCGATGTCGGCCGAGATGGGGCGCGGATCGGTGAGCTCCCAGCCCGCGCCGCGGACGCGCGCCTCGACCGCGGCGTCGGCCGGGTCCATGGCCAGGCAGAAGCGCTGCGTCGTGTGGCGCGGCAGGTCGAGGAAGCGGAGAAAGTTGACGTGCTTCGACCACTGGTAGGTCTCGCCGCGGAAGGTGATGTTCTTCCCCTTGTTCTCCCACGAGGCGATCGAGGTGAAGAAGACGGCGCCGGGGTCGGTGCGTGCCTCCCAGCACCCGGGCACGACGGGCGGCCGCGTCGTCTTCCACGCGAAGCGCTCGAGTGGCACCGGGCAGTCCGGCGCGCCCAGGTTCTCGCCGTAGGTGAAGAGCACGTCGTGGCTCGCGAGGAAGCCGAGCGAAGACTCCTCGCCCGCGGCGATGCGCAACTGCTCGTAGACCGGATCGGTCTCGATGTAGAGGAGCTTCGGCCCGCGGCGGTGCTCCTCGCGCGGCGCCGTCGCGCCGCACAGGTTCACGAGCGCGGCCGCCTCGCGATAGAGGGCGTCGAGAGAGGCACGGGCGAGGCCGTGCGTCTCGCCGTGCATCAGGTCGACGTACGCCCAGCGGTCCGGGAGTCCGATCCGGCGCATCACGTCGGCCACGTAGGCGACGGCGTGGGCACAATCCTCCGTCGTCGTGCCGAGGCGCGGGTCGTAGGGCGGCGCGCCCGAGTCCTCGACGTACCACACGTCCCAGCCGAGCTGGTGGAAGCCGAGCAGATAGTGGATCGCCTGCCACGACACGCCGGCCATCGGGTACTGCCCGAGGATGCCGAGGACGACGAGCGGCTCAGGACGACGCGGCACGTCCCGGCTCCTCGCCGAACTGGGTCTGGTGCAGGTGCGCGAAGTGCCCGCCACGCGCGATCAGCTCGGCGAACGTCCCCTGCTCGACGATGCGCCCGTCGTCGAGGACGAGGATGGCGTCCGCGCGCCGCACGGTGGAGAGGCGGTGCGCGATCACGAAGGTGGTGCGCCCTGCGATCAGTCGCTCCAGCCCCTGCATGACGAGCGCCTCGGTGGCCACGTCGAGCGCCGCCGTCGGCTCGTCCAGGATGAGGAGCGGCGCGTCGCGCAGGATGGCGCGCGCGATCGTGATGCGCAGCTGCTCGCCGGCGGAGAGCGTGGCGCCCGCCTCGCCGACCACGGTCTCCAGGCCCTCGGGCAGGCGCTCGAGGAAGCCGTCGAGCTGCGCCAGGCGGGCGGCCTGGCGGATCTGCTCCGGGGTGGCCTCCGGGCGGCCGTAGGCGATGTTCTCGCGCAGCGTGGTCGGGAAGACGAGCGCCGGCTGGAGGACCATGGCGACCCGCTGGCGCAGCGCGCGGAGCTGGAACTCGCGCACGTCGATGCCGTCCAGGAGCACGCGCCCGGCGCTCGGGTCGTAGAAGCGCGGCACGAGGCTCACCAGCGTCGTCTTGCCGGCGCCCGTCGCACCCACCACGGCGACCGTCTCTCCCGCCCGGGCGTGGAAGCTGACGCCCTTCAGCACCAGGCGCGACGGATCGTAGCCGAAGCGCACCTCCTCGAAGGTGACCGCGCCGTGCACCTCGGCACGCGCGAGCGCACGCGGGCCGTCGGCCAGGTCGGGCGCCGTCTCGAGGATCTCGAAGACGCGCTCGGCCCCGGCGCGCGCGCCCAGGATGAGGCCGTAGGTCTGCGTCAGGCTGTTGATCGGGTCGTAGAGCTTGCCGAGATAGGTGATGAAGACGAGCACCAGGCCGAGGGTGAGCTGTCCGCGCAGCACGTGCGTCGCCCCGAACCAGAGGACGGTCGCCGTCCCGGCCGCGATGAGCACGCCGGTGAACGCCGAGTACGCGGTCTGGAACGTGTAGAGACGGAGCGTCGCCTCCAGGCTCTCGGTGCTGGTACGCACGAAGCGGCGATGCTCGGCCTCCTCGGTGGTGAAGGCCTGGATCACCCGGATCGCCCCGATGGTGCGCTGCGCGACCGCCCACAGCGCGCTCTCCTTGACGCGCGAGTCGCTGGCGAGCGCGTTCATGCGCCGGTCGAGCGCCACGATGGAGAGGAAGAGCGCCGGCACGACGCCGAGCGCGACCAGCGTCAGCTGCCAGTCGAGGCGCAGCATCACCGCCAGCATGCCGATCAGCATCACCAGGGAATGCACGATCGGGAAGAAGCCGTTCATGGTGAGCGTCTGGATGGCGAAGGTGTCGCTCGTCAGCCGGTAGAGGAGATCGCCGACTTCGCGTCGGCTATGAAACGCGAGCGAGAGGCGCTGGAGGTGCGCGTAGAGCTCGCCGCGGAAGTCGTTCACCATGCGCTGGCCGAGGCGGATGGTGGCATAGTTGCTGCTGACACCGAGGACCCCGAGGAGCGCCGACACGACGACCAGCGCCGCGCTCGCGGCGAGCAGGATCCCGTGCGTGCCGAGCCCTCCCACCCAGGGCCACGCGAGCGGCTGACCGCCGAGGACGTTGTCGACGATCACCTTGAGCGGCCAGGGCTGCGCCAAGTTGAGGACACCGATGAGCAGCACCTGCGCCACGGCGCCGGCGAACGCACCCCGGTAGGGAACGAGCCGCCGGAGGACCTTGCGCGCGAGGCCGGGCGTGCGGCGCATCCGAGCGGCGGGGCTCAGGCGGCCCGGCCCCCGGCCGGCGCCGCGCCACTCTCCAGCGGACGGAGCGCGATGCGGCTCGCGGCGATGTCGAGCGTGTCGTTCAGGATGCGCCCCAGGCGGAGGTTCTCGGCGATGATGACGCCCAGGTTGACGATGCCGAGCGCGGCCGCGACCCCGGTGATCTCGGGGAGATAGAAGAGGAGCCCGCACACGACCCCGATCAGGTAGCCGGTGAGCGCGAGCTGCGACACGCGCGTCAGGCGGACCTCGCAGCGCGTGTTGAGCAGCCGCTTCGAGCCGCCGTGGTTCTCCGCCGCCACCGTCAGCCGCGCCTTCGACCAGATGCCGCGGTAGATCTCGAGGTCCCAGCGGTTCCAGCCCGGGTCGACGGCGATCAGGTACTTGCGCGGGATCAGGAACTCCATCACGCCGGCGAGGAGCGCCTCCTTCTCGTGCCCCTGCTCGCTCCAGTAGCCGAGCGTGAAGGAGCGCGCGCCCCAGTCGATGTGCGCCGGCTGCTGCTGCCCCTCGAACTCGACCGGCTCGACGTCGCCGTGGCCGCGCAGCCGCCAGAGGTAGCGCTGGAAGCCGCGCGCCAGCGGCCCCAGGTAGGTGAGCAGCGCGATCAGCGCCCGCGAGCGCAGCCCGCTGAAGCGCGGATCGACGCGCGCGCGAAACGCGGTGGCGATGGACCACGCGACCGAGACCACGAGCGGGAGCGCGGCGAGGGGGAGCGCGCTCGGCGAGACGAGCGCCGCCAGCACGAGGAGCAGCCCCATCGCGTTCCACTCGAGCGTGAACGGCAGGTAGGACAGGAGTGACGAGGGTGGCTCGTACATGGACTGGAAGAGGCCGCGCCCGAAGGCGCCGAAGTAGATGATCGGACGGCGCGAGAGCACGCCGCTGGTCAGCTCGCCGTAGATGCGCCCGAGCCAGCGCGACTGCCCGAGCAGGTTGAAGCGGTACGGATGCTTGAAGTAGAGGAGCGCCTCCGCCTTGCCGTAGCCCATCTGCTGCTTCAGGTACGCCTTCACGGTGTTGCGCCGGTAGTGCCAGACGGTGGCGGCGGGGCTGAAGCCGATCGGGAAGCCGCGGTTCTGCAGCCGCCAGCAGAGGTCCACGTCGTCGCCCGCCGCGGCGAACACGGGCTCGAAGCCGCCGATCTCCTCGAGCGCCTTCTTGGTGAACGCCATGTTGCAACCCGGGATGTGCTCGGCGACCTCGTCGTCGAGCAGCACGTGCATCGGCCCGCCGGGCGACACCGCCACCGCCGCCGGCACGAGGTACGGCTCCGGGGGCGGGAAGTTGGGCCCGCCGACGGCGACGAAGCCGCTGCGCACGAACTTGTAGACCAGGAAGGCGAGCCAGTCCGGGTCGGGCACGCAGTCCGAGTCGGTGTAGGCGACGATCTCGCCCGTCGCCGCGTGCGCGCCGATGTTCCGCGCCACGCTCAGCCCCTTGTTCTCCTGGTTGATGATGGTCATCCGGGGGCCGCCCGGATCGGCCTCGTACACCGCCTTGTGCCGCTCGCTGATCTGCAGCGTACGATCCTTCGAGCCGTCGTTGACGACGATCACCTCGTAGTCGGGGTAGTTCATGGTGCGCAGCGACTCGAGGCACGCGTCCATGGTGCGCTCGGCGTTGTAGGCGCAGACCACGACCGACACGCGCGGCGTGAGCTCGAGGCGCGGCGGGAGCGGCGCGCCGTACTGCACCTGCACGGCGCGGTACGACGGCTTCGGCTGGCGCTGCGCGTCCACCAGGCCGAAGGCCCAGTCCGCGATCTGGGCCCCACCCGTGAACCAGTCGTCGGTCCAGGAGAAGACGAACGTCCCCGCGGCGCCCGACTCGAAGCCGGCACGGATCATCCACGAGAGCAGCTCGGCCTGCGCGTCGACCCCCTCGCGCAGCGAGTCGACGCCGAACTCGGTCAGCACCAGCGGCTTGTCCTCGGCGATGTTCTGCAGGCGGGAGAGATAACGACGGAAATCCACCTCGCGGTGGAGGTAGACGTTGAAGGAGACGAAGTCGACGAAATCCGAGACGTCGAGGTACTCCGTGGAGGGGAAGTTGGCGTAGCTGACCAGCGCCGCGGGCGCGCGCTCCTTCACCTCGTCGCGCAGCGTGCGCAGGAAGGCGCGCACGCGATCGGGCCCGTACCAGCGCACGATGTCGGGCGGGATCTCGTTGCCGACCAGGAAGCCGAAGAGCGCGGGGTGGTTGCCGCAGGCGTCGGCGGCGGCGCGCACGGTGCCGCGGATCTCCGCCACCAGCGCCTTGCCGTCGAGGAAGCAGACGTGCTGCGCCCAGGGGATGGTGATCAGCACGCGCAACCCGTGCTCGGCCGCGCGGTCGAGGAGCCAGCGCGGCGGCACCGTGAAGGTGCGGAGCGTGTTGGCGCCCAGCTCCGCCATGAGGCGGAAGTCGGTCTCCAGGGTGCGCTCCTCGGGAAAGGGAAAGCCGTGCCCGGTGACCCCGAACGGCCCGTAGGAGACGCCGCGCAGGTAGAGCTTGTGGTCGCCGACGAAGAAGAACTTGCCCCCGATGGTGGGCGGCGTCTCATCGAGCGCCGGCGCGGGGGCGCGCTCCGGCAACGGCCGCAGCATGGCCTGCGTCATAAAGGGGCGCGAGGCCGGCCAAGATAGACGACGGCGGCACTACCCACAACCGCCGCGGGTGCTGCGGAGCGAAGGCTCCTAACGCCGGCGCTGCGGGAGGGCGCGCTCCTCGGCCAACGCTGGGACCGCCGCCCGCGAGCTCCGCATGAGGCGTGCCAGCGCAGTGAGCCAGGTGGTCACAAGACCGAGGAGCGCAAGGCGGAGCATGCCAGGAAGTGGAGCAACGAACGTGCCGACCGGCGGTGCCCGCCGGCGTGCGCCGAGGCCTGCGGGAGCGTCAGAAACGCGCCGGCAGCGGCGCGCCCGCGCCGCTGTGCCGTCGCCCTCAGCGCAGGTCGCCGCGCAGCGCGAGCACGCGCTCCCGGAGCGCCGCGGCCGTCACCTGCGCGGCCGGCGTGGGCTCGCCGCACACGCACTCGATGCGCGACCAGAAGCGCCTGAAGGGCCGTCGCATGGCGCGCCCATCGACACGGCTGAAGAAGCTGCCCCACAGGCCGCGCAGCGCCACGGGAACCACCGGCACCGGCGTGCGCTCGACGATGCGCTCGATGCCGGGCCGGAAGGGGCCGAGGTCGCCGTCCGCGGTGAGCCGACCCTCGGGGAAGATGCACACCAGGCTCCCCTCCTCGAGCGCTTGCGCCACGGCGTCGAACGCATGCGCGACGACCTTCGGGTCCTCCCTGCGGGTCGCGATCGGGATGGCCCCCACCGTGCGGCAGAAGAAGTTGAGCACCGGCAGGTGGAAGTACGTATGGTCCATCACGAAGCGGACCGGGCGGCGGGACGCGGCGGCGATCACCAGCGCATCGACGAAGCTCACGTGATTGGAGACCAGGACGGCCGCGCCCGCCTCGGGCAGATGCTCGAGCCCGCGCGTCCGCAGGCGGTAGACGGTGTGCACCAGCAGCCAGACGAGGAAGCGCATCAGGAACTCGGGGATGAGCGTGTAGATGTAGACGGCCACCGCGGCGTTCACGACGGCGGTCACCAGGATGAGCTGGGGGATGGTGAGGCCCTCGCGGCGCAGCACGATGCCGAGCACGCCGGCCCCCACCATGAAGAGCGCGTTCAGGATGTTGTTGCCGGCGATGATGCGCGAGCGATGGCCCGGCTGGCTCCGCTGCTGCACGAGCGCCTGGAGCGGGACGATGAAGAAGCCGCCGAAGGCGCCGATCAGCACCAGGTCGGCGAGGACGCGCCAGTGGTGGGCGCGGCCGAGAAACGCCGCCACGCCGATCGGCGGGTTGGCAGGCGCCAGGCCGCGCGTGGCGAAGAAGAGGTCGAGGGCGAAGACCGAGAGCCCGATCGAGCCGAAGGGCACCAGGCCGAGCTCGACCGTCCGCCCGGAGAGCCGCTCGCAGAGGATGCAGCCCAGCCCCACGCCGACCGAGAACAGCGTCAGGAGGAGCGTCGCCACGCCCTCGCTCCCGCCCAGCACGTCGCGCGTGAGCCCCGGAAACTGGGCGAGGAAGAGGGCCCCGTAGAGCCAGAACCACGAGATGCCGAGGATGGAGAGGAAGACGGTCCGGTTCTCGCGCACGAAGCCGACCAGACGGAGCGTCTCGCGAAGCGGGTTCCAATCGAAGCGGAAGTCCGTCGCCTGCGCCGGCGCGGGCGGCACCCCGCGGCTGGCGAGCACACCCGCCACGGCGATGGCGAGCACGGTTGCCGAGACCACGGTCTCGCCCCGCCCGGGGATGGAGACCAGTACGCCGCCCAGGATCGTGCCGGCGAGGATGGCGACGAACGTCCCCGTCTGGACGAGCGCGTTGCCACCCAGCAGCTCGTCGTCCCGCAGGTGCTGCGGGAGGATGCTGTACTTGACCGGGCCGAAGAACGCCGAGTGTGTGCCCATCAAGAAGACGACAGCGAGCAGCAGGGGGACGCTGTGGCGGTGGAGGCCGAGCGCCCCGAGCAGCATGATCGCGATCTCGAAGAGCTTGACCACGCGGATGACGCGCGACTTCTCGAACTTGTCCGCGATCTGCCCCGCGGTGGTGGAGAAGAGGAAGAAGGGCAGCGTGAGGAGGGCCGTCGCCAGGTTGACGAGCGTGTCGGTCGAGAACATCGCCCGGCTCACCTGGAATGCGAACAGGATGACGAGCGCGTTCTTGAACAGGTTGTCGTTCAGCGCGCCGAGGAACTGCGTCCAGAAGAAGGGCCCGAACCGTCGAGACCTCAGCAGCTCGAACTGACCCATCCGCGTCCCCGTCTTCGCGCCGTCCCTGCTCGATCGGCCCATTCTGACCGGAGGTAGAGGCACGCGGCGTGCCATGCCCGCGAATGCCGTCCGGTCGAGGGCGCGGCGGCCTCCCGTTTGACACCCGATGACCATCCGATGTCCAGTGCGTGTACATGGCATTCATGTCCGGGGAGGAGCGGGCGCTGGCCGCGGCGCTCGCCCGCGTCGGGTATGCGAACCCTTTCCTGCCCGAGCGCATCGACGCCGAGCGGGTGGCGCTGGGCGGCGAGTTCGTGCGCGTCGACCGGGTGTGGAGCGTGCGCACCGACCGCGCCGTCCAGAACCCCAACGTCGCCCGCCTCGGCGAGCGGGCGGCCACCCTCGCCGCGCGGCTCCGCGAGCGCCTCGCCGCCGGCACCGAGCCGTCGGAGCCGGATCGTGCGCTGTACGAGGACGTCGTCCTCTACCTCCTCTACACCCGCTACGAGGACGACCTGCTGGACCTCGTCGTGAAGGCCGGCGCGAGCGAGGCGGCGCGGGTCGCCTTCTACGAGCGGTTCCGCACCGACTTCCAGCACTTCCTCGCGCGGCCCGGCGCCGACCCGGGTCATCTCTTCGCCTGCCTCTTCCAGATCCGGCGCGCGTTCCACCACATCTTCTGGCACGTGGTCGGCGGCTCGATGTCGATGGCGCGCCTGCGTGCCGCCGTCTGGCAGTCGGTCTTCACCCACGACATGCGGCGCTACCGGCGCGCGCTCTACGAGCGCATGGACGACGTCACCACGCTGATCGTCGGCCCGTCCGGGACGGGCAAGGAGGTGGTCGCGCGCGCGATCGGCCTCTCGCGCTACATCCCCTTCGATCAGCGCGCGCAGCGCTTCGCCGCGCACTTCGGCGATCTCTTCCATCCCCTGAACCTCTCCGCCCTCTCGCCGACGCTCATCGAGTCGGAGCTCTTCGGCCACCGCCGCGGCGCCTTCACCGGCGCGCTCCAGGACCGTGCCGGATGGCTCGAGACCTGCGAGCCGTTCGCCACGGTCTTCCTGGACGAGATCGGCGACGTCGACCCGACGATCCAGGTGAAGCTCCTGCGCGTCCTCCAGACGCGAACCTTCGAGCGCCTGGGCGACACGAAGCCACTCGCCTTCCGCGGCCAGATCATGGCCGCCACCAACCGCGACCTGGCGCGCGAGATCCAGACCGGCCGCTTCCGCGAGGACTTCTACTATCGCCTCTGCTCGGACATCATCTGCACGCCATCGCTCGCCGAGCAGCTCCGCGAGTCCCCCGACGAGCTCCCGAACCTGGTCCTCTTCCTCGCCCGCCGCCTGGTCGGCGAGGAGGAGGCTCCGCCACTCGCGGAGGAAGTGCAGGCGTGGATCGAGCAGCACCTCGGACCCGCCTACCGCTGGCCCGGCAACGTGCGCGAGCTGGAGCAGTGCGTGCGCAACGTGCTCATCCGCGGCGAGTACCATCCGCCCACGGCGCGCGACGGGCACCCGGAGGAGGACCTGGCCGCGTCGCTGCGCGCCGGCCAGCTCTCCGCGGACCAGCTCCTGGCGCGCTACTGCGCGCTGGTCTACGCCGAGACGCAGAGCTACCAGGAGACGGCCCGCCGTCTCGGGATCGACCGCCGCACCGTGAAGAGCAAGGTCGCTCAGTACAAGACCGACGGCAGGTAGGCGCCGGCCGGCTCGTTGTAGAGCCCGACGGTCATGAGCGTCATCTGCATGACCAAGTGCAGCTTCTGGTCGAGACACCAGCGGAAGAGCTCGTAGTTACGGGTCGGCACCAGGAAGCCGGGGCCCTCGAAGTCGGGGGACGCCATGATCAGGGCCTTCAGATCGTCCGTCGTCTCGGCGACGGCATGGCCCAGGAACGCGACCTGGGTGGTGTAGCCGGTGATGCTGCCGCCGCGCTCGATCACGCGCGCGGTCCCCTGCTGGATCGCGCCCGCCAGCTCGCCGGCGCGAGCGTGACCGTGGACCCGGTGACAGAGCCGGTTGCACGCGGCGGCGTCGGTGGCCGTGGCCTTCCGTACCCCCGGCAGCGGGTGTCCGAGCGGCTTGCCCTGCATGACCGAGAGCGGCTCACGCGACTGGAAGCCGAGCCTGGTGTAGAGGCAGAGAGAGCGGTTGTGGTACGCGGCCTGGACGAGGCGCACCCCGGGGAAGCGCTTCTCGGCGGCGCGATCCAGCACCGCCTGCATGAGCTGACGTCCGATGGTGCCGTTCTGGTCGCGCGGCGAGACCGAGATCGGCCCGATGCCGGCGATGGCCGAGCGCTCGTCGAGGAAGTTGCTGCCGACCACCCTGCCGTCGAGCTCGGCGACCACGCCGTAGAACTCCGGTTGCGAGAGCATCATCGCGATCAGCCCGGTCGCGACCTCCGCCGACGGGAAGTCGGGCGCGAAGCCGTGCTGCTCGGCGAGCGTCCTGAAGGCCTCGTAGTCGATCAGCCCACATGCCGAAGCGTCGGCCGGCGTCCCCGGACGGAAGATCAGCGCCATGGCTCCTCCGTGACCCACGGCCGCCACCGATGTCAACCGGAGGCGCGGTTGCCCGGTCGATGGTAGAAGCGGGTTCCGCGCCGGGATGGCGGAACTGGCAGACGCGACGGACTTAAAATCCGTTGGCCGCAAGGCCGTGGGAGTTCGATCCTCCCTCCCGGCACTCACGATTCCAGGCGGTTACGATCACGCGAGCCCTCGCGCCGGCTCGGTGTCGGGCTCGACTGTGCGTGAAATGTGCGTGTTCGGCTGGCGGAGCGGCTCGACGCGAGGCCGCTTCTGCCGCTCGCGGGCCACGTAGCTGCTCGTGCTCTCGATGGCGGCGGCGATGTCGTCCTCGCTGACGATGTTGTAGCGGTCGAACACGCTGCGGGTCTCGTGGCCTGTGATCTTCATGGCCACCTTCTCCGGCACGCGCGCTCGGACCATGTTGCGTACCGCCGAACGGCGCATGTCGTGGAAGAGGCGCCCGTGCAGGCCAGCCGCGTCGCAGGCATGTTGCCAGACCGTGCGGAAGTCGCGCAGCGGCCGGCCGTCACGGTGGAACACATGCGGGCAGGCCGGCACCCGCTGCGTCCATCGGCGCTGCACAAGTGCGAGGAGTTCACCGGCCAGCACCAGGGTGCGCGGCTTCTTGTTCTTCGACTTCTTCGGGGGCAGCGTGATGACACCGCGCTCGTCGCCGAGTGTGACCCGGCCCCACTCCAAGCCGATGACTACGCCTCTCCGCCGGCCCGTCAGGTACGCGGACGTCACCGCGTCGCCCACGTCGAGCGGAAGCTGCCGGCAGACGTTCTCGAACTCCGCCGGCTCGAAAAAGCCCTCTCGCACGTTGTCGGATTCGTCGAGCATGGTGATGGCCGGCTTCCACGTCAGCCGGCCTGCCTTCACCGCCAGCGAGAACATGCGGCGCAAGGCCGAAAGCTCACGGTTCACGGTGGCCTTGGCCCTGCCCTCGGCGAGCCGTCCGGCCTTGTACGTCTCGATGCGGTCGGTGGTGATCGTGAGCGCCTTGTCCATGCCGAAGGTGCCGCGTAGCTGCTCCACGATGCGCTCCGTGTCGCGCACCGAGCGGCGGCCGTTGTTCTTGAAGTCGGCCAGGTAGAGCTCCGGCACGGTCCGGTACTCCGCTCGCGGAAGGGAATGTGCAGCTTCTTAGGTTCCCCTTACCGCCTCCCAGTTCAAACTGACCCACTACCCATCGGGCGGGCTCGCCGAGGCGGTTCCCGATTGAAACGAGTGCA
>WNFA01001871.1_pt1 | contig 17138 bp, 14 predicted proteins | sample 5400481 | NCBI WGS metagenome assembly WNFA01 (sample SAMN13153340, study PRJNA577476) | soil metagenome | isolation source: 120 cm saprolite under Douglas fir tree site 2 hole 1 replicate 2 | place: USA:California | collected 2015-04-18
CATCCGGCCGGGTCATCAAGTCCGGCGGAATGACGAGGCGCAGGGCCTCCGGGCGGATGCCCGGGCGGTTGGCGATGATGAAATCGCAAAGGCCGAGCAGCGTTTCGTATTCCTTCCACATGGGGATGTCCAGGAACGCATCGGCGCCGATGATGAAAAAGAGGCGATCGCCGTGGCAGACGCGGCGGAAGTAGCGCACGGTGTCCACGGAATAGTGGAGTTGCGTGCCGCTGAAATCCTCACCGGCCTCGGCAAGCGAGGGAACGAAGTGCGGATGCTCGGTGCTTGCAAGCGAGACCATGGCAAACCGGTGCGGAAACGGAGCGAGGTGCTGCTTCAGCTTGTGCGGGGGACGACTCGCGGGGATGAAGTGGAGCTCGTCGAAATTGAAGCGCCGGTCGGCCGCGCGCGCGACGGAAAGATGGCCATTGTGGGTGGGATCGAAGGAGCCGCCGAAAATCGCAACGCGGCGAGGTTGATGTTTTGCGACGGTGCGGTGCGCTTGCGCTGTGGTCAATGAAGCTCCCAAGAAGGTGCCGGCGGCCCGGACCTCATCAAGGCCGCTCGCGGTATAAGCAATTCTCTCACGAATCTTCTTCTTCGTTTGCGGCGACCGCCGAGCGGTCAACAGCCTCGGACGACGTTTGGTCGTTTTCACTCTCAGCGTGCGGCGAATCCAAAGACGAATCGGGGACCGGGCGCGGAATCTTGTCCAGGGCATCGGCGATGGAACGCACCAGATCTTTCACGCCGTCCCCCGCTACAGCCGAAATGGAATGGAATTCAAGTTTGCGGCGCTTGCAGGAATCGCGAAGAACTTCGAGCCGCGTGGCATCGGTCGTGGCGTCCAGCTTGGTGGCAACGACGATCATCGGTTTTTCGATGAGAGACGCGCTGAAAGCTTCAAGCTCGCCATTGATGACTTCGAAGGAGTGAACCGGATCATCGGCGTTGGAGTCGCTTGTATCAATCAGATGGACGAGCAGGCGTGTGCGTTCGACGTGGCGAAGGAAACGGATGCCGAGGCCCGCGCCCAAGTGTGCGCCTTCAATGAGGCCGGGAAGATCGGCAACAACAAAAGTGCGCCCGAGCTTGGTGCCGTGGCCGCCGTCGGCGTTGACGACGCCGAGATTGGGTTCGAGCGTGGTGAAGGGATAGTTCGCAATTTTGGGACGGGCGGCGGATATTACTGAAATCAGCGTGGACTTGACCGCGTTGGGGTATCCCACCAGGCCGACGTCAGCCAAAAGTTTCAATTCGAGGCGAAGATGGCGCTCTTCGCCGGGAAATCCATCCTCATGCTCGCGCGGGGCCTGGTGCCAGGGCTTGGCAAAGTGCTGATTGCCGCGCCCGCCGCGTCCACCGTGGGCGATCAGCACGCGCTGGCGAGGAGTGGCGAGATCGGCGATGGTCGCGCCTTGATCGTCGAATACCAGCGTGCCAACGGGAACCTGCAAAATCATGTCCGCGCCGGAATGGCCCGTGCAATTGGAGCCTTCGCCGTGGCGGCCGCGATCGGCCTTGAATTCGCGATTGTAGCGATAGCGCAGCAGCGTGTTGTCGTTCGGGTTGGCTTCGAGGTAGATGCTGCCGCCAGGACCGCCGTCGCCGCCGGAAGGACCGCCGCGCGGCACGTATTTTTCGCGACGGAAGGCGATGCAGCCGTTGCCGCCGTCGCCGGCCTTCACGAATATTTTGGCTTCATCAACGAACACAGGAATTAAACTCCGTAAAAAGATAACATAAGCAAACTATCGCGACCCGAAATCGCCGAACGGAGGCCGCACCCGTGTTTCGCGTTCTGAAGCGCATCGTCTTGCTGCTCTTCGCGTTCGTGGCAGTAATGGCGGCCGCACTCTACGTGCTTTACTTCCGTCGAACGCCACTGCCGGCAGCGGCGCCGCACGCGCGGGTTGTTCCGGTGATTTCCAGCATTCCGGGAATTTCCGCGTGCTGGGTCGAAACGGCAAAAACGTTTAGCAACTTTTCGTTCGGTTCGACCGCCGGAAGCGTGCTCGTAAAGCATCCCGCGGGCGATCTGCTGATTGACACTGGAAGCTCCAGCCACTACGACCAGGAAATCTCCAGCTATCCGTTCGCAAGGTGGCTCAAACTCAAGACCCTCGCCGGGCAGCTCAAACCGAAAGTGCCGCTTCCGGATTTGCTGCGCCGCATCGGTGAAGACCCCGCAAAGCTGCGGTGGGCGATCCTGTCACATGTGCACCTGGATCACGCGGGAGGGTTGATGGACCTGCCGCACTTGCCCGTACTGCTCACGCGCGAAGAACTGCAGTTTGCAGCCGAGCCCAGCGTTCAAGCCAAAGGCTACGTGATTGCCGTGCACACCCAAAAGTTTCCGCCGGTTGCCGCGCCCACTTTGCGATTCGACCCGGCACCCTACGAAACGTTTGACGAGAGCGCCGACCTTTACAAGGATAACTCGGTGGTCGTCGTGCCATTGCGCGGGCATACTCCCGGGAGCGCTGGGATCTTCGTGAACCTTTCACCCACGAAGCGACTCTTTTACGTTGGCGATGCCGTTGATGACGAGCGTGGATTCCAGGAGCGCGTTGCCAAGTCGCTTATCCTGCGCGATAGCGACAATGACATGGATCTCGCAAACCAGATCGTTGCCAGGCTCAGCGAGCTTCACGAAAAAGTGCCGGGACTCGCCATCCTGCCGGCGCACGGGCGGAGCGCCTACAAGAAATTCTTTCCGGGCGGACCGTTGACCTGCGTTTCCGGGCAGTAGCCGCGTTAAAAAGAAAAAAGCGGTCCAGCGGGGCCGGACCGCGGAAGCGAAGACGCGCGGACGGAAGTCCGCGCCTGCGTAATGCAGCTAGTTCACCGCGGACTTGGCTAGCTCAGCTGGCTTCACGCTGATGAAGCGGCCGTGGCGTCCCCGGTCTTCGAACTTCACAAAGCCAGTGACGAGCGCAAAGAGCGTGTCGTCCTTTCCCTGGCCGACATTTTCTCCGGGCTGATGCTTGGTACCGCGCTGGCGCACAAGAATGGTGCCCGCGTTGACGAGTTGTCCGCCGAAGCGCTTGACGCCCAGCCTCTGTCCGTGTGAATCGCGGCCGTTTGTTGAGGAGCCGCCGCCTTTCTTACTTGCCATGACGCGATCCTTTTCGAGAATCCGCCGAGTGGAAGCCCGACGGAACGTGAAGAATTTACAGCTTGATGTCGCTGACCTGCACGGCCGTATAGTTCTGCCGGTGACCGCGGGAAATCTTGTACTGGTTGCCCTTTTTGAACTTGAGCACGGTGAGCTTCTTGCCACGGCCCTGCGAGACGATCTTGCCGCTCACGGACGCTTTGCCCGCATCGGCGCCCAACACGACCTTTTTGTCGTCCGTGTGGACGGCCAACACGGCACCGAAGTTCACTTTTTCCCCTACCTTGCCATCAACCCGCTCGATGCGGATAGTGTCGCCGGGCGCGACACGATACTGCTTTCCCCCGGTCTGAATAACGGCGTACATCTGTCCTCCAAGCCCTAAAGGCAAACCCTAATTATAGGGGTTGCCGGCATGAATCGTCAACGAACGAAATAGCGAATATTGTCCGGGCCAGGGCCACGCTTTCAGGATTAAGCGACGATCGAGACCATCTCGAGGACGTGAAGGCCGAGTGCGACGTTGCCGGTGACTTTCACCTGAGAAAGAGCGGACTCACGGTCAATGCCCTTGGTGAAGACGCGCCAGGCGATTTCCTGGGGAATAGTTGTCTCGGAGGCTTTCTCACCGAACGGCTCCCGGAGCAGCTGCCACGATTCCGCAGCGCGATACAAATGCCAGCTGCCTCCGCATTCCCCCGAAACGATAATCTGGGCGCAGGTTCCCGGCTTTGTGGAAATGGTGCGATACGTGAACGGAAGAGCACGCAGAAAACAATCCAGCACGGGATGGTAGAACTCGCGAGTCATGATACCCGGCTTGTTCACCGCCTGCCGGATCTGCTGCTGGTGATGCCAGCGCTCGGTGAATTCGCGAGCGGTGTCAAACCAGTTCGCGGATTTTTCTTCGCCGGCCCAGCTCACTCCGTAGGGAGCCATGGCGTGCGGGTCGCGCGAAGCGTGATATTCCGCCAGAGACTGGCTGGCGACTTCCATTAGCGCAATCAGGATAGGCGGACTCAAACGGCGATACACGTTGACGCCTTCCTTATTTAAGCGGTTGATGAACGCCGCCAAATCAGCAGAAGAGTTGATTGCTGGACTTTCAGCCGCATATCCGTCCCGGCCCATGGAGACTCCGCGAAGCGGCGTGTCCAGAAGATGCGCGGCCACATCCTTGACTTTCCACTTGGGTGAGACGGTTTGCTTCTCCCAATCTGCCGGAGCGAGAGAGCGCAACAGGCCGAGGAGCATGCCGTCAAGCTTGGGAAACAGATGGGCGGTAAGGATTGGCGGCAAAGGTTCGATGGTTGTTTTCATGGACGGATCGGGCATGGGAGAAATCCTCACACTGGCCAGTGTGAAAAGCAATCCGTCGCCCGGATGAGGGAGGTTTCGCTGGAAGGCCAGGCTCTATTGCTCAGATGAACTGGCATGCAACTTCCCCCGCGCACGAGGGTTTAGTGAAGTGGGTTGCTTCACGTTAAACTAAAGAACCTGAGGCTTTAAGGTCGTAAGCGGTTGAAGCGATGGACTTTAGAAGGGGTCCAGACATGCGTTATCTAAGGATTCTTGCTTTGTTCGGCATCGGTTTGGGTTCGGCATCATTCGCCAATGCTCAGAGAGTGGTAGTCGGCGTTGGAGTGGGCCCGGCATACGTCGGCCCGGCTCCGGTTTGCGCCTATGGTTACTATGACTATTATCCCTACGCTTGTGCGCCATACGGCTATTACGGACCTGATTGGTTCGCAGACGGACTCTTCATTGGGGCTGGCCCGTGGTTCCATGGATATTACGGCCGTGGTTTCTATGGCCGCGGCTTCTATGGTCGTGGTTTCTACGGCAGGGGTTATTACGGTCGTGGTGGTTATAGCTATCGCGACCGAGGCGGGTTTGATCGCGGAGGCTTCCGAGGTGATGGTAGGTTCCACGGCGGGGGTGGCTTCCATGGCGGTAGTGGCGGATTCCATGGCGGTGGTGGAGGCCACGGAGGCGGCCATCGCTAAAGACTAAGGAAATACAAGACTGGAAGCAGGAACGGCTGGCAGCCCCGCTGCCGGCCGTCTTCGTTTTCGCCTTCTCACAAAAGCAAGTTTTCTAGACGCAGACGCCTTCGTCGGTAAGCTGGGTGAATTGTTGCGAAAACCAGAAGGAATACGGCGTCGCGCCGTGCGTCTGGTAATGTTCGAGCCGCTCGCGGCCTTCGGCCACAGAAGGAATGTGGCCGGCCGGAATCCACCACATGCAGTAGCCCGGCTTGGCCGCCTTTTCAAACCACTTCGCCCGGTCGCGAAAAACCTTCATGTGATTTGATTTGTAGGCAAACTCGCGCAACGTCTCTACGGACTCCCAAACAGATATGTTCACGATCACGAAAGGGTCGTCATTGTACGCAATGTCCGTGGCGTTGCCGGATTCCGACTTGAGCCGCCACACGAATCCCGGAGCTTTGTCCGCGAGCGCGTTGATTGGCTCGAGTTGCGCGACGAATTCGGCGATTTTCGGATCTTCCAGTGGTGCGAGTAATCGTGAAATATTGATCTGTGCGAGGTTGTAATTCATGGCGGCCTCCGAGCGACTCCTTCCCAAAGACGCTTCAGAAATCGAAACGGTAGCCGAGAATCATCTTGGCGAGCAAGTGATCCGTGGCGCGTGTTACGCCCACACCCAGCCCAAAATTGACTTCCCACTTGGGAGAGAGATTCAGGTCAATGGCGGGGAGTATTTGCTGTTGCTGCTGGCTGACCGGGTCGAAGCCCGTAACCGGACCCAGCGAGCCATAGTACTCAATACCTCCCGCGATTTTCTTGTTGAAATCGTAGCTGAACTTGAAGTTGGGCGAAAACACCAGCCCCTGATTCACGCCCGGACCATGAAACGACCGGTCAAATGTGGGATTGAAGGATAGATACCACCGGCCGAGCTGCTTATCCACGATAGGGCGAATCTCCCACGTCCAGGTGTCCGCGGAGTACCGGCGGCTCTGCCAGCCGATTTCGTTCGAGAGGCTGACGCCGACGGGCCAGTGCCACTTGGGCGGAACGCGCACGCGGGGGCGAATATGGCTGCCAACGTAATCCCCGCCCTGGCCATTCTTCGCGGAAGTGAAAATGTAGAAGCCGATCTCGAACCAATCGTTAATGCCATGAGTGATCTCGATGGTCTCGTGCAACTGGTGGTTGGTGGGAAAGGTGCCGTCATCGGTGGATTTGGAGCCCTGAAACGTGAAATTGGAATGCAGCTCCAGCATGGTATGGTGAGGCTCGACGGTTTCGTACGGATACACTTGGATTTCGTAGTTCCCTTGAGCGCTGGAGCGAAGCGGCAAGGCCATGCCCCCTAGCAAACAAAACTTGATTGTCAGCAAAGTACGCAGTCGCATGTTCAAAATTTGGCGGCTCCCCAGCGTAACTCAGCCTTCTCGCTCGGCAAACAGGAATAGATGCAGAGCTCAGGCGTGGGGGTGCGCCTTATCGTAGATATCCATTAGTTGGCGGATAGAAGCGTGGGTGTATTTCTGAGTGGTCGAAAGTGACTGGTGGCCAAGCAACTCCTGGATCGCGCGCAGATCGGCCCCGTCGGCAAGCAGATGCGTCGCGAACGCGTGGCGCAACGAGTGCGGGTGCAGGTCCCAGTTAACGTTGGCGATGCGAACGTATTTTTTGACGATGCGTCCGACGGAGCGCTGCGTAAGGCGCCGGCCCGAATAATTGAGGAAGACAGCTTCGGCGTGCGGACCACGCCCACCGCTCGCCCGATCCGTTTGTTCCAAGAGCTGTTCGCGCAGAGGCCAGTATTTTTCCAGGGCCTCCTGGGCCTTGGCCCCGTAGGGAACGATACGTTCCTTGTTGCCCTTGCCGCGCACGCGAAGAATGCGTTCTCTCTGCTCCATGTCGGCAAGATTGAGTCCGGTGAGCTCGCTGACGCGCAGGCCTGCAGCGTAAAGGAGTTCCAGGAGCGCCCGGTCGCGGCGGAGGAACAAGCCTTCTTCTTCTCGCACGGAATTACTCTTCTTGCTTGTCACATTCGCGGCGGACACTGCTGGGAGTATCCGGCCCTTTTTGGAAGCAGCCCGGCCACCCGGTGCGGCTTGTTCCGCCCCTCCCAGTTGATTGAGGAAACCGTTCATGTCTTCCGCAGAGAGCACCGAAGGAATGCGCTTTGGTAACTTCGGCGTGGGAACAAGTCGCGCGGGATTCTCCTTCAGTTGCCCCTCGCGGACGCAGTAATTGAAGAACGAGCGCAATGCCGCGAGCTTTCGTGCGATGGAGCTTTTAGCCAGCCCGCGTTCGTGGAGATGCGCCACGAATTCACGAATCAAGGAGTGCGTGACGCCCGTAAGTGCCGGCGGCCGAACCCCCGGTGATGATAAATACGCGATAAATTGTTCGAGGTCTTTGCGATAGTTCAGAACCGTATGCGGCGAGGAATTCTTCACCGACTGCAGGTATTCAAGGTACTTCGCAATCGCTTCTTTCATTCGCGGCAATAACTCCCGGAGAGAAATCCGAATACAGTATAGGCGCAGACAAACCCGCGGAAAGCGAAATCACGTCACTGTTTCTTTGGATGCAGGTGGGTCAGGACTTGGCTGCCACTGGCACCGGAGCTTCCTCCGGTTGTGCTTGCGGCTGGGCTTCGGGAACAAGCTTCTCCCAATCACAGCCTTCTTTGAGGCAAGCGTGTACTGTGCCGATCTTGGTACGCTTCTCGACGATGAACGGCGCTCCACACTTCGGGCATGGCTCGGCAATGGGCATGTGTGGCGTTGTGAAATCACAATCCGGGTATCTCGAACAGCCGTAGAACACGCGCGGCCGGCCTCGGCCGCCTTTGCCGGCGCTGCCGCGGCGTACGAATTCGCCTTCGTTGCATTTCGGGCATTTGATGCCCATGGTGATCGGGCGCGTGTACTTGCACTTCGGGTATCCTGAGCAGCCGATGAATTCGCCGAAGCGGCCGTGTTTTTTCACCAGCCCGTTGCCGCAGAGCGTGCATTTTTCATCGAGCGGCTCATCCGGCTGATGCGCGATCCGCGTGCCCTGGACCAGGCGGCGCGTGGTCTTGCAGTCCGGGTAACCGGTGCAGGCGAGGAAGGTGCCGAATCGCCCGCGCTTGATGGCCATCTCCTTGCCGCAATTGTCGCAATACTCAGTCTTGGGTTCGCCGCTGGTTTCTTCGGGAAGTTCCGGCGAGAGGTCCTGGATGAAATCGCATTCCGGATAGCGCGAACAGCCAAGAAAAAAGCCGTGTCTGCTGATGCGCTCGAGCAACTCGCCCTGGCCACACTTTTCGCACTTTTTCCCCGTGGGTATGCCGGCTTTGTAAGAAAGCATTTCGTCGTCGGCCTTATCGAGGTCAATGACGAACTTTTCCCAGAACTCTTTGACGGCTTCGCGCCAGGGCAGCTTGCCTTCCTCGATTTCGTCGAGCTCTTCTTCGAGCCGCGCGGTAAACGTAACATCAAAGATGTCTTCGAAGCTCTTGATCAGCAGTGTGCTCACGCGCTCGCCGAGCATCGTGGGCGAAAAACGTCCCTGGTTCTTAGTGACGTATTCGCGTTCGACAAGGGTTGAAATGATCGAAGCATAAGTCGAGGGCCGCCCAATGCCGTCCTCTTCGAGCTCCTTCACCAGTGTGGCGTCGTTGAAGCGCGGCGGCGGCTCCGTGAAGTGCTGGTCGGGCCGAATTTTGTCCAAGCGGAGGGCCTGCCCTTCCGCCACCTGGGGAAGGGCCCGGCCTTCGCCTTCGTCATCCTTTTCGTCGTCCTCGCGGTCGGCAATGGATGCGGGCATCTGATAGACGCGCAGGTAGCCGTCGAATTTCTGAACGGTTCCGGTAGCCCGGAAGGTGTAGTCGCCGGCAGAAATATCAATCGTGGTCTGATCGAAGATCGCCGGTAGCATTTGTGACGCAACAAAGCGCTGCCAGATCAGTTGGTACAGTTTGAAGAGATCTTCGTCGAGATACTTGCGGACGTCTTCTGGCGCACGCATGGCATCCGTGGGACGCACCGCTTCGTGGGCTTCCTGCGCATCCTTCTTCGATTTGTAATAGTTGGGCTTTTCCGGCAGATAGTTCGAGCCAAAGCGCTCGGGGATCAACTCCCGCACTTGAATCAGCGCGTCGTTGGAAACATTGACAGAGTCGGTACGCATGTAGGTGATGAGCGCGACCGAGCCTTCGTCACCAAGCTCCACGCCTTCATACAGTTTCTGTGCCAGGGACATAGTGCGCTTGGCGGTGTAACGCAGCCGGTTGTAAGCCGCCTGCTGCAATTTGGAAGTCGTGAAGGGCGGGGGTGGATTGCGTTTCTTTTCCTTTTGGGCAACGCTGGCCACCTGCCACTTGGCCTCGCTCACTGCGGCGACAATCTTGTCCGCGGCCTCCTGGTTTGAGACGGCGATGTCCTCGCCCTTGTGCTTGAAAAGCTTCGCTTCAAAAAGCGGCGGCTGCCCGGCATCCAGCATCGCGTGAATCGTCCAGTATTCCTGGGGGATGAACGCGCGGATCTGCTGCTCGCGCTCGACGATCAGCCGCAGCGCTACGGTCTGGACGCGCCCGGCGGAAAGCCCGCGCCGCACTTTGTCCCAGAGGATCGGAGAAACTTTGTAGCCCACAATGCGGTCAAGCACCCGGCGCGCCTGTTGCGCGTCCACCAGGTTCGTATCTACCTGCCGCGGTTTGTCGAAGGCCGCGCGAATCGCCTTGGGCGTAATTTCATTAAAGGTGACTCGAAAAATCTTTTTCGGATCGATCGCCACAACTTCTTTTTTGGCTTCGTTCTCGTCTTCCTTCTTAACCGGCTCTTCGGGTTTTATGTCTTTCTTCTTGAATCTCGAAACGCTCGGTTCCTGCTCGATGTACTTGGCAGGCTTGGAGAGCACCATAGCGAGATGCGCCGAAATGGCTTCCCCCTCGCGATCGGGGTCGCCCGCCAGATAGACGGCATCCGCGTTAATCGCCGCTTTGCGCAGGTCATTGATGACTTTGCCTTTGCCCGCAATGATTTGCAGCGTAGGTTCAAAAATCTTGTCGTCATCAATGCTTATCAGCTTCCCGGCGGCTTTCTCCGGAGCCTTTCCTTTCTTGGTTCCCTTCTTGGCTTTGCGCTTTTTCTTCTTCTTGCCGCCCTCTTCTTCGCCGGGCAGACGAATGCCAATCGTTTTCTTGGGCAGGTCCATAACGTGGCCGATGGAAGCTTTGACGGTGAAATTCCGCCCCAGATATTTGTTAATCGTTTTCGCCTTTGCGGGCGATTCGACAATGACGAGCGAACGAGCCATGTTGCCTTTGTAACTCCGTAATGTATTGCAGAGAGGGCTGACCGCGCGGCGTGTGTCCTTCTCGCTACCTTAAGCGCTCTGCCCGGATCCCAACGGCGTCTGCCTTTTGATGCGGCGATTACCCTTGCGGATGCGTTCTGCGATTAGATGCCCGCTCCTGGCTAACGGTGCAAAATCCCTATGTGCCTCTAAAGCAAGACTTTGCTGAACTGCTTGCCCGGCATCTGCCGTATGATGCCTTTCATCTCCAGGTTAAAAAGCGTAGCCAGAACTTCAGAAGAGTTCAAGTCGGAGCGTTCCACGATGTCATCAATGTGCACTGGCTGGTCCGCACTGAGCAGTTCGTACAACTTCTTCTCCGCGCCATTCAGTGCCGCAGCTGCCAATAGATTCCGCTGTTCGGCTTCCGGTTGCTCGGCCTGCACGAGTGCGGCACGGATAGGCGTGGGCAGTTCTTCGATCACGTCCGCGGCGCAAGTCACTAGCTTGGCGCCCTGCTTGATAAGCTGGTTCGGCGCAAAACTCACGGGCTGCGTTGCGTTTCCCGGTACGCCGAATACTTCTCTCCCGAATTCCATGGCCAGGCGCGCCGTAATCAGCGACCCGCTGTATTGTGCGCCCTCCACGACCACGACGCCAAGCGGCATGCCGGCAACGATGCGGTTGCGCACCGGAAAATTTTCCGGCGCCGGATGAGTGCGCAGCGGAAATTCGCTGATGATCGCGCCGCGCTCCAGCACTTTTTCGTAGAGCTTCTTGTTTTCCTTGGGGTAGCACACGTCGATCCCGGTGCCGAGTACCCCGATGGCACGCCCGTTGGCATCCATCGCTCCTTGGTGTCCGATGGCATCAATCCCGCGGGCCATCCCGCTGACGATAACGAGTCCGCGCGCAGCGAGTTCGCGGCCAAGGCGCTGGGCCATTGGCGTGCCGTAAAGGGTTGGACGGCGCGTGCCCACAATACTAAGGCTGGGGAGATTCAATACTTGCGGATCACCTCGAACATAGAGCACGGATCGTAGATTTGTAAGAGCGTCTGCGGATATTCGGGCTCGGTCCAGTTCACAAGCGAGCATCCTGCGATTTTCTGGATGCCTGTCAATTCCTTTTCGGCGCGTTTGAACGCTTCTTTCTTCACGATGGCTTGGGCGACTTGAGCGGGGAGATGACATGATTCGAGATCGGGGAGACTGGCACGCAAAACTCCATCTGGCGAGTCAAACCGTCGCAGCACACGGGCGGACAGACGGGAAGCCAAGCCGGGCGTGAGGCCCAGCGCGAGCCAGGAGAGGGAAGCATCCAGCTGCATTGGTGCTGAGCCTACGTGCAGAGTAACCGAGTTGTCAAGTAGTGCCTATAGAAAAGCAGCGTCGCCGTTGGTGGTAACTACTGAGACGCAGGTTTCGATACCGCCGCGGGGTGCGGATTGCCGAACCCGATTTCGAGAGGGGTGTCTTTGGGCAAGACGACGTCATGTCCGCGCGAAAGAAAATTCGAGTAGATTGACGCCGAAGCGCCATAGGCGCCAAAGGCCATCGAAACTGGGGTGGACTTGACTGCCAGACTCAGCACCGCGCCCGTCAAACGAAAACCGGAACCTCCTGCGGCCGTCCGGACGGCTGGGTCACCCCCCGCGTCCACGGCGCCGCGCTCGGCGTCAGGATGCGCCGCGGCCGCCGCCAGCAGAACTGCAAGGCCGGTCGAGAGGTACCGCGTCTTGCTGTCGGTCGTGCGCGCCCCGCCCTCTTCGTCGAGCTTCATGTGGGCGCTCCGGGCCACCTCGACGCCTTCCAGGTTGCCGATCATGGCCTGCGAACTTGCTTGAGCTCGCTCTGCCTGCTCTTGCACTTGGGACAGCGCCTGCATGGCCTCCTCGGCAGTCTCGATGCGATCGAAGATCACTCGCAGCTCTCCGTTGTGGTGAAGTTTGCGTGCGGGTTTCGCTTGCAGCACCCGGCCGGCAAGGCGGCTGTTCGCAGGAAGAACTAACTGGTGCGTCGGCGAATAGAGCGGCTCGGTCAGAATGGCAGACACCACGGTGTCGCGCGTAGCCGTTGCCGAGCTGACTTCGGCAACCAGCCGGGCCTTCAGGGTACTGTCGGGCACTGGCGCGCTTCCCACTGAGGCGAGTTGTTCGCCGCTCCGCGTCGCTTCTCCAAACTCGAGCGGCTCGTTCAGGTCCGCCACAAAACGCGTGCCCGGCTCGAGGTACTGCCGCCGGTACGGCGATTGCGAAAGCAAAAACTCTTTGAATCGGTGCATGCGTCCGGGCGCGCTCATCATTTGCCAGGTTTCATGGACCTGGTCTTTTGCTTCTTGCACTTTGCCTTTGGCTTCCTGCTTGGCATTATCCGCTGCGCGCCCGGCCGCACTCTTCTGCTTCGCCTTATCGGGATTACTCACAAGGTGCACAACTTCTGATGTTCCCGATGAAACCGTAGTCTTAATCGGGACCTGCCTGCCATCGGGCAGTGTCAGCGTCTCGAAGGTGACTTCGTATTTGTGGAAGGGAGAAAAGTTGCCGTTAGAGTACGCGAGGGTGCGCTTTACACCGGAAACAGGACTAATGCGGACGATTCGGCCGCTCGCGATACTGCCCACTGGAATTACGGGCTGGTCGAAGGCATAAACCGTTTCCACGACCTTGCCATGAATCATCACGCCTGCATGATTGACGCGCGCACGCTGGTCGAGCGCGATCCGAAGCGGCGTCCCTTCGGGCAGGCGGAGAGTGATTTTCGCAAGGAACTCGCCGGCGGACGGACAGGCATCCTCCTCAAGCAATGAAGGTGGCACACAGAGCGAAAGGAGCTCGTCTTCGCCCGAGGCTTCGACACATGCCGAAGGCGTCTCGCGAACAACAGGGCGCAGAGGATTGTTTTCCGGATCGGACTGCGCTGATGCCACCAGAGCATAGCAAGGGATCAGCAGAATAATAAGAGAGAATCGCCGGACAAGAGTCATAGCCCTCACACCTGATACGTCCTCAGGGCCGAGGAGTGAGGCCGCACCTACTATCAAGCAAAAGATAACGCTTTGCTGGCAGCCTGTCCACCGTATCCAAGACCTGAATCCTACGTCAGACGCTCGGAACTGCAATTAGGATGGCTGGTAAAACTCACGAATTAGCGCCCCGGTTGCGCGGCATCTTCCCCAAGGATGACGTCCAGCGTCTTGAGGAGAAGTTCCGCATCGGTTTCGGAGAAAACCAGGGCCGGGCGCAGCTTGATAACGTTGTGATGCGGTCCGTCGGTCCCGGCGAGAATGCCGCAATCGCGCAGCCGATTCACCACATACGAGGCTTGCAACTGCGCAGGCTCGCGCATTTCCCGATCGAGCACAAGATCGATCCCCACGAACAGTCCGGAGCCGCGCACGTCGCCAATCAAAGCGTGGCGCGTCTGCAAAGCCTTTAAGCTTTCGATAAGATGCGTACCAACGCGCAGGGCGTGTTGTTGCAAATGTTCTTCCTCGAGAACATCCAGAACAGCCAGCCCCGCTGCGCATGCGACCGGATTGCCGCCAAACGTGCTGAAAAACTCCATTCCGTTGTCAAACGAATCGGCGATTTCCGGTGTGGTGATAACCGCCGCGAGCGGAAACGCATTGCCAATCGGCTTGCCTAGCGCGACGATGTCAGGCACCACGCCTTGCGTCTCGAATCCCCAGAAATGTGTTCCAAGCCGCCCGAAGCCGACCTGCACTTCGTCTGCGATACAAACTGCGTCCGCACCACGCACGTAACGGTAAACCTCCGCCAGATAGTTCGGCGGAAAAACAATCCGGCCGCCGACGCTAGGCAACGTTTCCGCAATAAACGCGGCGACGCCACGGCCCTCTGCGCTCGTGCGCTCCAGAATTTCCGCGACGTGTCGCGCATATTTTGCGCCGGCTTGCTTGTCGGCGCGGCGATACGTGCCGCGGTAATCATCCGCGAGCGGAGCAACGTGCACCCACGGCTTCTTGCCGCCGCCCCCCGGACCGTCGAATTTGTAAGGACTGATGTCGATGAGTGTGTTGGTGTGGCCGTGGTAAGCGTGCTCCAGAACGATGATGTCTTGCCGGCCAGCATGCGCGCGCGCAAGCCGCAAAGCCAGCTCATTGGCCTCGCTGCCTGAGTTCACAAAAAAACAGATACGGAGCGGCTCCGGGAGCAGCCGTGTCAGCCGCTCGGCGTAACGGTTGACGTTGTCGTGAAGATAACGCGTGTTGGTGTTGAGCAGCCCAAGCTGCGCCTGCGCCGCCTGAACCACGCGAGGGTGGCTATGCCCTACCAAAGGGACGTTATTGTAAACGTCCAGATAAGCGCGCCCCGTGTCGTCATACAAATACTGCATCCACCCACGAACGATTTTCAGCGGGCGCCGGTACGAGATGCCGAGATTTTTCCCAAGCAAAGCTCGCCGCGCAGCAAGGGCCTCCCGCAGAGCAGGTTCCTTCGCTGGAAATCGATCCGCGGGAATTCCAAGCAGAAGATTCGGGTCCGGCGAGAGGCTAGTCCAAACCGCGCGCTGCGAAGCGTAAGCGACACCGGGAAAATCAGCGCCAAGCTCAAGCAGATCGAGAACTACCTGAAAATGAAGATGCGGTGTCCAGCCGCCATTTTCTTCTGATGAACCGAGGCGCGCCAATTGCTCGCCACGCGCAATGCGCTGACCCACCTTGAGCTTACCGAGCGTTTCTCCGGACAGATGCCCGTAGAGCGTGAAAAATTCGTCCCCCTCGCTCGTTTCGTGCCTCAAAATCACAACCGGCCCGTAGTCTAGCGGAGCGGAATTATTCGTCACGATGTAAACGATGCCATCCAGCGGCGCGTTGACCGGAGCGCCTGCCTCAACAAAGAGATCTATTCCAAGGTGGACCGTCCTCCGTTCATCCGTGGGATTACCGCTCGCTCCGAACAGGGGAGACGTGTAAAGCAGGCGCGGTTCATCATAACGCCCGACGCCAACCGAAGCGCCAGCGTATTTCATCGCATGAAATATTTTTTGGGTGAGCGCGGGAGTTTGCGCCGCGCTAGGGTTGGAGCCAAGAAAAGTGCTGCCGACGCTCAAATCAAAAACGATGTTCTGCGCGGCTCGCACGTCAACATCCATAATAGAAGCCGCCGCACCGGCGCTCGATTTCAGCCACCGAGCGATTGTTTCCGATTGCGGAACGGCCGGAAACCCGCAAGCCGCACGAAAAGTGTAATGCGCAAAACGCGGATTGATTCTCGCGAGCCGCTCCAGCGCTTCCCATGCCGGCGCCTCGCTGACGGTGACGTACGGATCATCCGGCTTAAGCGTTTTGCGGTGTGCGGAATTCGTAACGCTGACGGCCAACCGCGCCCCGATCAAAGCATAAAGAACGGACAACTCCAGCTCGTCGAGTGGCAACGCCCCGTGATATCCCGCAACGATCGCAGTCGCAGCCGGCAACGGGTCTTCCTTCCCCAGAATTGCGTAAGCGGCGCCAATCGCTGGCTCAGACGCCGTGAGCCCGTAGTGCATGTCCCCAAAATCAATCACGCCTGCGATTTTTCGCGGTTGAGGCCAAGGCTCGCTGATCAGCACGTTGTGGTCGTTAGCGTCGCCGTAAATCACGCTGCGCCGCAGCCGCGGCGACACCGGAACGACTTTCGCTTCATACAAATCGAGAAATTTTTCCACGAGCGCGCGCCGCTTCGCGTCCGCGATGTGCTTGACGTAGTCCTTGATCCAGCCGACCTGGGAAGAATCCCATTTCAGTTCGCGGTGCGCCGCGGCGTGCGTAAAAGATTGCAGCACCGCATCCATCTCGCCGAGAAACCGGCCGAGATCGCTGAGCAGCTCTGGTGTATGCGGGCGGACTTCGGCGAGAACCGTGCCATTCAGGAAAGTGAGCAGCCAGACGAGGCGCATCGCCCCATCGGCGGCAGCAATCGAACTAAACAATTCACCTTTGTGATTCGGTGTAACACGAGGCAAAGGCAATTGCGGCGCGCGTTCTGCCAGATGCGTCAGCGCCCGGCACTGTAAATCAATAAACGACCGCTCCCGCGCCGGATGCATCACCTTCAGGACAAACGCGCGCCCGTCCGCGCCAATCAAATGGAAATTGTCGTCGTATTCCCCCGGCAACGCCCGCGCCGTAGATTCAATCCCATATAGCTCCCGCGCCAGGCGCACCGCTTCCGCTTTCGTAGTTGGCTGACTTACGCGCGCTTCCAGCAGCATGCGCCAAATCTTATCCGCAACTGCCGCAGCGCGTCCATTCCGGAGCGTTCAAATTATTCCGCCGAGCCGCCCGTCAAACCCAGAATCTCCGCCACTCAGAGTTTCTCCCGCGATTCCTGCACGGAAACCGGCCCATTCACCGTCGATAGCCGGATCATCGCCGGCGAGCTCCCAAATTCAATCCGCCGGTGCTCATCGTCCCAGGTTTCGCGCGCGTTGTCGCAAATGCTCGCCTTGCAGCTAACCGGCGCGTAGTTCGTCGATTCCACCACGAAGCTGGACTGGTACCCGCTCGGCACCATCAGGGTCAGGGGCCCATTCTTCGCATCGGCGGAGAGCCCCGTCCCGCTCCACGTCGTCCCTTCCAACTCCACGGAAATCGGCCCGTTCTCCGTGTGAATCCGCACGCTTCCCTTGCTGCCGTCCAGGCTGATCGGCCCATTCACCGCAGTGATCTCCGCGTCGCCCGAAAAATTCTTCAAGCTGATTGGCCCGTTGTGGGCGCGCGCCGTGAGTTTGCCGTCCACGTCATAAAAC
>WNFA01001872.1_pt1 | contig 17135 bp, 22 predicted proteins | sample 5400481 | NCBI WGS metagenome assembly WNFA01 (sample SAMN13153340, study PRJNA577476) | soil metagenome | isolation source: 120 cm saprolite under Douglas fir tree site 2 hole 1 replicate 2 | place: USA:California | collected 2015-04-18
CCAGGAGGTTGGTCTGTCCTGCGATGGTGTTGATCAACTCGACCACGTCGCCGATCCGGGCCGCCGCCTTCGACAATTCACCGACGCGATCGTTGGTGGCGCGGGCCTGATCGACCGCCTCGCTGGCCATCCGGGCCGAATCCTGAACCTGACGGCTGATCTCGTTGACGGATGAGGACATCTCCTCGGTTGCCGACGCCACCGACTGTACGTTGGTGGAGGCTTCCTCGGACGCCGCCGCGACCATGGTGGCAAGCTCTTGCGCACGCTCCGCGGTCGAGGTGAGCGTGGTGGCGGAGGCTTCCAGCTCAGTCGAAGCCGAAGACACGGTTTCGACGATTTCGCCGACCGCATTTTCGAAATCGTCGGCGAGCCTGGTCATATCAGCCTTGCGTTGTTTGGCCACCATTCGATCCTGATTGACCTTGGTTTCCGCTTCATCCCGGGCCGTCTGTTCGGCGTTCGCGCGAATGACGCTGATAGTCTTGGCGATGTCACCGATCTCGTCGCCCCGCTCGGCACCGGGGATGACAACGTCGAGCGCGCCTGCGGCCATCCTTCCCATCGCGGCGTTCAGCCTGGTCATCGGCCGGGCGATCGCCATGAAGGAGAAGATCATCGATCCGAGCAGCACCACGATGATCACCGTGCCGAACCCCAGATTGACGCGGCCGGCCTGAAGCAATTTATCCGCCGCGTTCGCCCGCGCGTCGGCGGCCGCTTTTTGCGCGACGGGCACGCTCGTCCGCAGCAGGTCGGCGACCTGATTGGCGAGCGGAATCGTGCGCGTCTTGCTGATGGCGTTCTTCGCCTCATCGGCATCGATCGCCTGCGCGCTGGCTTCGACGAACTCCTTGACCAGCGGTTCGAGGCTCTCGATACCGTCGCGCAGGGCTTTATCGTCGGCAAATCCGCGGGCGCGCTTCAATGACTCGGACAGCATCGTGGCGGCGCGAACAAGCTTTTCCTTTTGACTGGCTTCTCCGGTCGAGAAGAACCGCCAGCCTTCGGCGCGGACGGCATTCAGCGCGCCATCGGAATCTCGCAAATTCGCCTCTATGGCGCTGCGGTTCGCAGCTTCGCTTTTGCCAAGCAACGCATACAGCTTCTCGATGCGGCTGTCCCACTCGGCGGACAGCGTGATGCGCTTGCCATTGAGATCGAGAAGCTTGGTGTGAAGCTGGGCCTGTTCGTCGGCGCCTTCGGCGTATTTCTGTGTCGAGGCCCTGAGCTTGGTGAATAGCTCCCGCGTCTCCGGCAACAAAGCCAGCGAGATGGCGGCATCGAGCCATTTCGCCTGCGCCGCTTGCGCCGCCGAAAACTCGCCCCTGAGCTTCTCCACGTCAGGCTTTGTCCTCGCAAGGCGCACGCCGCGAACCGCGAGTTGCATGTTTCGCATTTCGGATTCGGCCTTGAGCGCGTTATCGGCAATCTCCTGATCCACGTCAGCGCGCTGATTGGCATCGGTGATGGACTGCTCCGTCAAGCTCTGGTTGGCCACCATGCCGACCGACAGCAAAATGCTGACGAGGCTGGCAAGGCCGAGCTTGTTGCCGATGCGGTTGAACTTGATGGTCATCGCAGGATTGCTTTTCGATGGTGGGCAATGGTGGCGGAGACGGAATCGCGGGAAATCTGCGTTTGAACGACGAACGCTCTCCCCGGTAATTATTACCGTTAACGGTTCCATATTCGTTTAGGCGCGGCACCGTAGAACTACGGAGAATTGCGTGATTTCACGGGCCGCCGCACGCAGCGCGCGCCCGCGGATGGCAACGGTACCCATCGACGATGGGAAATCGCGATACGGAATCTGACGATGATTGAAACGATAATCGGCGAACCGGTAGCAGCCTACCGAATGACAGCAAAGGCAGCGGTCGCGACCCGCGCTTGGCGAGTTGGCCTACCCGAACGATTCCGCCACGAGGCGGATCCTGAACACCGGCTTTTTGGCCTCGTCCAACAGCTCCATCTGCCATTCGCCGTTTTGTTTCAGGCTTCGGGAAACGCCACCAACAAGGTTGCCGCAAACCTTGGTCATCTCGGACCAGGCATCTTCACGGCTCTCGAATTCGGACCCGTGGTCGGGAGCGCCCGAATAGCGACCATGGCTGACCCGGAAAAAATACAGCGACATCATTGAACCCATGCGTTGGGCCGCCCCCAGGCCTGTCGAAGATCGGCAGGTTGGATCGGGAGTCGCTACCAACATATGAATGTATTCACCCGTGTGACTACGGGATGACGATGCGTCACGCGCCAGTAATTTCTTGATTAAAACTTGGTTGCGTGCGCCGGTCAGCACCGGCGTCGTGTCAGTCGGTCGAGCGGCGCAGCTCCGGCGCGTTTTCCGATTTCGCAGGCTCGGATTTGACCGGCTCGATCGCGCTGTGCTCGACTGGCGGTGTCTCGACACGCACGGATCCCGTGGTCCGCGACGCATCGGCCGAGCGGGTCTGCTCCTCCGGCGGATGCAGCACACGCGGCCGGGCCACCGCCCGCGCCATCAGCATCTGGGCGGCGCCCTGATGACGGAAGTCGCAATAGGCAAAGCCCATGCCCGAGACCGAACCGCGGAAGTTGCGTTCGTCCTTCTTGTCGAGATTGAAGCACGGCTCAAACGGAAGGCCCTTGATCGAGGCGCAGACGGACTGGCCGCGGACCTGAAGCGTATTGCCGGGAAGGCGCATGTGGCGCACCGGACCGGAACCGCTGAATTGTACGGCGCCCATGGCGCTACCGTCATCGAGCACACGGCCTGCGCCGCGGGTGCCGTCGAAACAGGTAAACGCGAACACCTTGCCGGAGACGAACTTGCGGGCTTCCTCGCCATTCATGATCTGTCCAGCGAGGGCGGGCGCCATCACCGCACTGGCCGTCAACGCACCCAACACAAAACGCGCAAGCATGCTAAACTCCAACTTACCGAGCAGGGGCAACCGCTTGATATCTTTACCCGATGCTTACCATACCAACCGTGGCAACATTGAGTTACCAAAAGCAGAATATAATCGGACTGGGCCGATGGGTGGCTTGAAACTACTCGTTAATGATTAACAGACCCCAGGGGAGAGCGGAGTACCCAAAACATTCGCGCGACGTGAGATAATTTGGCAACAGTGACTAAAGGCGCTTTCCTAAAGATCACGGACGACGACACCGCGCGCAAACGCGGTGCCGCCGCCACTAACCACAGAGACCTGGAGAAGAGGCCCCAATGGCTAAAAATATTTCTGCATCAATCACCCCCCTACATCAACCGAAACCCTTAACCGCCGCCGAGAGAGGGCGAGCCTACCGGGCTCGCAAACGGGAGGCGGCAGGCAGGCCCGCGCTGGAACCGAAGCCCGTACCGCCGAACCCCGTTCGCAACGCGACAAGACCGAACGCGAACGCCGTTCGGATCGCCCCTCTAACCCTGACCGCCGCAGCCTTGTCGCTCGCCGCGGTAGGCGTCACCATGAACGGCTACTTCGCCAGGTCTCTCGGATCGACCGACCTCGCTGGATACCTGTTCCTGACTCTTGGCGTGGCCGCTGACCTGGCTGCCCTTGCCTTGCCCACATGTGCCGCCTTGCTTTGGAGGACTCACCAGCGGGGCGGGGCGCTGGCTGGATGGGGCATCTGGGTCGTTACCTTTGTTTTTGCCGTGACGGCGGGGATTGGCTTCGCCTCCCTCAATATCTCGGATACCACAACCGCCCGTGCGTCGCATGTCACACCAGCCGTCGCGATGGCTCAAATCTCACTGACCGATGCGATGGCGGCGCGAGACCGGGAATGTGCCCATGGTGTTGGAAAATGGTGCCGTGAGCGCGAGGCCGGTGTCGTCGATCGCAGGCAGGCGGTTGATGTGGCCATGCGGTCGGTGGAGAGCGCCGCAGATCCGCAGAGCATAGCGGCCGTCAAGCTTGTGTCATGGGTTACCGCCGGCGCGGTGCGGCCGACCGGGGACGATTTCGCTATGTTGAGGCTCTTGCTCTTGGCGCTCTTGCCGCAAGTCGGTGGCGTGCTGCTGATGGTCGGGCGCGGCCACCACACGCGTTAAAAGGGAGAGACCCGCGATCAGGGGCGGCCTTCGGGCCGCCTTTTTATTTCCGCACCTTCTTTGGCTTCGCGTCCGGGCTGCAATGCTCCTCGACGATTTTCCTGATCACGTCCGACCGCGTCATAAGCCCCGGCTGCTTCTTGCCCCAAGCCTCGACCAGCTCAAGCCACTTCGGCGAGACGATCAGGTTTATTTTCTTGGAACCGGGGGCAAACTTTGGGGGCACTGCAAGCCTTCGCTGAATCATCTCGGTCCCTTTTTTTAGCATTCGATGGCTTGAACGGCCATCGGGTTCGTTATACATCCTATGCATCCGACCGTCCACCGGGCCGCTCTACCTGAGAGGGAAACGATCATGGCAATCAAGGCGCGGACCTTGAAAGGGACATGGCGGGACATGTCGCGGGCCATGGCGAGACATTGCCCCGACCTCTTAACCACCAGCCTGATGATGTGGGCCGTCATCATCTGGGCCGTGGTCTCGATCATCAGATTGTTTTGAGGGAGACGCGAACATGACGAACAAGCAAGACGACCCGATCCGCGACGCTCACGCGGCCATTGTTCAAGCCATCGCCGATTTGCAATCCGCGGGGTTTGTGGTTCCGATCTCGCTTCATCTGGCCGCCCATGCATTGGCCAGGACGACACCAACGCCGACCAAGTCCGTCAAGGCCGCCGTCAACGGCGCCGGCCATTCGGGGGCGTTATGACCCGCAAAGAGCGCCGGCTGGCCGGGGCGGAGGCTGCGATACTATGGGCCCTCGACGCTCCGCATCTTCACGACGCCGACCACGATCACGAGCGCGCGGCTGCGCTACGTCGATGGCGTGGCGGCCAGGATGAGGTTGGCGAGGACGATGACGGCGGGCCTAAACGTAAGGTCGTATCGCGGTAGCGGCTGCAATTTTCCGGTGCTTTTGTCTATGTGGCATATTGTCGCACCACTTTGCGACCTTTTTTGCGAATTTCTGAGGCCTTACAGATACTTGATTATAGATCCGAGGCCATCGCCATAAGCCCAAGGCCATCCAGGAACTCGTATTAATCCTCGACCGCTGTTGTGGAGTCGTGCTAATCTTTAGATTACTCGGTGCAGTCCCCGATCATTTCTGCCCTTTGCCCCGATGCGGCGCGCGTTTCGTGCTGCTCCCGGTGGATCGTTCATAACGATCCTTGAGTACGTCCGCTACTGCGGGCCGGCCAAAGATTCGCAAAACGAAATCAGCAAACAAAAATCTATCCGCCGCCGCCACGCGATTCCGCGCCGCTGTCGGCAACTGTCGCTGTGCGTGTGCCATTGAGCCCGTCAAAATAGAAAGCTGACCATGACAGATCACCTTGAAGTCCTTTCATCGCGACTAACCTGTTCAACGCAGGCAGCGGCCGACATCTTGGGCGTTGGCGAACAGGTGATCTATCGCGGGATTCACAACAAGACCATTCCCTACAGCCGCCCTGGTCGGGAGTATCGCATTCTTACTAGTTGGTTGCGCGGGCAACTCGGGCTTCAATCGGCATGACGATCGAAACGAAAACCTCCCATGATTGGGAGGCATTCCTCGGGGAAATCTTGAGCGGCGCCCTCGACCACTGCGAGATCACTCAGACCGACCGAACCGGCGAAGAAGAAATCATGAGCGGCCTAACTCTGCGACGGAGATTCGAGGCGAATGCGGCGGATCTTGTTGTTTCGGGGCTATTGGCAAAAGCTGGGCGGCTTCATTGATGCCGGCATTTTTCAAATCAACTTTCTGATGGGAGTTTGAGATGAGCGTCATAACAGACAAAGAACGTGATGTGTACCAACGTATCGTTACGCCAAAGTGTTCCGGCTGCAAGGCGACGACACACTATCCGTTCCTGGAATGGATGGGCATAGGCGACACAGACATTTATCTTTGTGCCAGGTGCTGCAAAATAATCAAACCCGGATTGACGGCCGATCTCATTCAAATAGGGGCGATAAGAGAGCTTGTGGAAGCCGGCTACTCAAGACACACCTTGGTCAGAACCTCATGATTTAAGCCGCGCTCGACAGTCATCAACACATCTTCCCTCTCACGAAGGTCTCAGCGATACGCCGACACCGTAGGATTTTTTATTCTGCCACATAATCACACCACGGGGAACGTGGGCAACTTCGCCATTCGAGGAACGCCACCAATCGATGTTTCCGACGCGTTCACGGCGCCAGAGCTTCCGACTGTGCTGCCGCGCATCGCCTTCAAGATTGAATACGACGGGCAAAAAATCACCGCGACCTATGGGAGATTCCCAGACGGTAGACCGTCAGAGCTTTACCTGTCTGGTGGCGCCGTGAACAACACGCTGGCACGTCTTGCTTCGCTGCTGCTGCAGGTAGGCGTTCCGATCTCCGACATCCGCCAGGCCTGTCTCGGCACGCCTTTGAGCGTGGCGCTTGATCGCATTATCAGCATCGATTCGAAAGACATATGATGGCCGTAATTCCCATCGCTCCAAAGATCGCCGAGAAGCTTGCCGGTGCCGGCAAGGCCTACCACGTCATCGTCGGCGAGACGATGCTGGCGGCGATGCGCCACCGTGGCGAGGATATGCTGGTGACTGCCGGTGAGGTGTGGCGCTATCAGGATGGGTTGTGGAAGGAGCCACCGGACGCAACAAGCTGGCTCAATGGCGAGTTGGAGGTGGTCGTACAGACGCTTGAAATACCATCCACAATCAAACTCATCAACGAAGCCAAGCAATTGCTGTTGCGGTCTCCCAAAGTCATCAAGCACGATGTGATATGGGACAGTCACGGCAAAGTCCCCACGCGTTCCGGGCTGCTGGACATCGGCACGTTGACGCTCGAACCGGCGCGGCCTGAGCACTTCGCCACCTGGCGGATCGAATGTGATTACCACCGGGCTGCTTCGTGTCCTTGGTGGACCATCATGCTCGACGATTTTTTTTCCGACCGACCGGAAGAGCTGCGGGCCGCCACCATCTCCACGTTGCAGGAAATTCTTGGCACGGCACTGGTCGAGAACAAGTCAAAAGCGCTGACTAGGGCACTCATCCTTGAGGGACCAAGCGACGCTGGCAAGACGCGGATTCTCGACGTGATGAGCGGCCTGATCTCGGATCGGCCGATTGCCACGCCGTTTGATGCGCTGTCTGGTGCCCACGGGCTTATGGAGTTTCGCCGAAGGGCGCCTTGGTTACTTCATGAGGCGTTTAATGCCGGCCAGTGGCATTTTAGCAGCATCGTGAAGTCAATCCTGACCGGCGACCCCGTACAGATCAATGTTAAAAACGGTGCCATCACCACACAGCGGATCAAATCGCCGGTGTTCTGGGCGACCAATCATCCGCCGCAGTTCAAAGAGGCAACCAAGGCGATCGTCAATCGTATGATCGTCATCAAATGCCGGACGGTGTTTGATCCGAAGCATCTGATCGGCGCCGCAGCAGAGGCACAGCGGCGTGGCTTTGCCGAGCCGTCTGACATGATCCTGGCCAAAGAAATGCCGGGGTTACTGAACTGGGCGATTGCCGGTCTGCGCCGTGCACTGGAGCGCGGCTATATCGCGACCACGCCTGAGATGGTGGCGACCCTGGGGGCGGTACGTCAGGATTCCAATATCGTCGCTGGCTTCATTGATGAGTGTGCGGAGTTTGATTCCAGCGCCATGGTTTCGACCCCTGATTTCTGTGCGTCGTTTGCAGTCTGGTGGGGCGAGAGCAAGAGCGAAGATAGGCGGGTTCCTTCCAACGATTCGATCGGAAGAGCCATGACCGCGCTTGGCGATAACCGGATCGGGACTGATCGACGCGACATGAGGGACAAACACCGGCACTATTACGGCGGGATCAATCTCAACAGCATCGGGCTGGATTTTTGGGACGGCGCCCATTCCGAAGGACTGGCGAAAGGCAAAACGGCACGGACATCGGCGCAGCGCAATAATGTCAATCGTGTGATCCCAGAGAGCTGGAAGGACCGGGATTCGGTCATCGCGATGCGGAAGTTTGCCGGTGTCTCTTCTATTTCGACAAGCGACACCGATGGCGGAGTGTTGGAGGCGGAACATGACCCCGACCCCCGTTTTTGATGCCGCATGCCTCTTCCACCGGAGAAGAGGCATGAGAAGCGGCGCCGGATTACCACAGCGGCTCCAAGGGGTTAGTTGTCCTGGTGCCTCATGCCTCTTCTTTTCTGATATTTCTAAAGAACTCTAAATAGAGGGTTACAGGGTGTGTGTGGTGTGTGTGCAGGAATGCTGCAGCGATGTGGAGGGAAGAGGCATCAGGCACCTACCCCCCTGGGCGCCGTGGTGACCCATTTCCAACCACCATTTTCCCGAACCAATCTGGTCGAAACTGTGACCGCTGTTCCCGTTACCGCAGCGGTTCCAATCGGCCAGCGTTCGCCGACACGTCATGCGGATTGCGTGTCGGCGAACACCAAATGGAAGCCCACAAACGCGCACCGCGGCGGTCAACTTTTTTTCTGCCGCCGCGGCACACAACAAACCGGGGCTGAAAGCCTAAATTCATGAAAACAAGCACCGCACTAGCCGCACCATTGCCAACCACTAGCAGCCCGATCGCAAGCGACATGTCGCCGGTTCGGAAGATTGGGCGCCCAATCGTGGGAGGTTCGCCGCCGGTTCGACGGATTGGGATGCTAAAAAATAGTCGTCATGAATTATACGCGCAAGGGTTGTTCCAGGGCAAAACCAGCATTCAAGCTTATGAAGACGCTGGGTTTATTAGAAACCATGCAAATGCATCTACTTTGAGAAGTAATCAAAAGGTGATTGATCGCGTCGCCGAATTGCACGCGAGGACCGTCACAAGCATCAACATCTCCCAAGAATGGATTCGCGAAAGGCTCGTTGATGTCGTGGTGACTTGTCTGTCCTACGAGAAGATAGACAGCTCTGGCGCCAACAAAGCCCTGCATTTGCTGGGGCTTGACCATGGAATGTTCGTGGAGCGGGCCGAAGTCGGCAAACCAGGGGCGTTTGATGGTCTGAGCATTGCCGACAGGAAAGAGCGCATCATGGGCGTGCTGCAGCAACTTGGCCTTGCCCCCGTTAGCGCGGATGGCCGCCTTCGCCTTGGAGCCGGCGCCTCGCTACTGTTGACCGACGACGGTGGGAGCAAATGATCGATATCTCCACAAAATCACTGCAGCGCTCGCCAGATCGTCGGCTCGGATACGCCATAGACGGCGGCAAGCTGCGCCATGGTCTCGCCCTTGGCGTAGCGCCCTGCAGCGATGCGGATCATCTCGGCGTCCAGTTTCGGCTTCCGGCCGAACGTGATCCCCTTGGCCTTGGCGCGAGCAATGCCGTCTTCGCACCTTGCCCGGATCAGCTTGCGCTCGAACTCGGCAATGCCGCCCATGATCGTCAACATCAACTGGCCGATGTCGGTCGTGGTATCGCACCAGCTCTCGCCGAGGCTGACGAAGCCGCAGGCGGCCTCATCGAGCTGGTGCAGGATGTTGTGCAGGTCGCGGCTCGATCGCGCCAGGCGGTCCAGCTTGGCCACATACACGGTATCGCCTGGAAGCAGCGCCTTCATCAGCTTGTCAAACTGGCGGCGGTCCTTCGTGTTCTTGCCCGATACCTTCTCGCTGAAAATCTTCGCGCAGCCCGCGGCCTTCAAGGCCTCGACTTGCGCCTGGTAATCCTGGGCCTTTGAGGAAACCCGCGCGTAACCGATCTTCGCCATTCTCGCCCCTTTATGAAAGTCAACTATATGCAAGTTAGAACATGCCGCGAAATCAAGGTCAAATGAAAACTTGCATATCTGTTACTTTTTGAAAGATCGCCCCAACCACCACCACCAACCAAAGGAAGCCTACCAATGTCGAAATCCACAAGGACAGCACCGCCAGCCAAACCGGCGCAGCCAGTTCAAACCCATAGCCGACCTGCCGGCAAACCCACGGCAACGCGTGAGCCTCAGCAGATTCACCGCGAGCCTTATTCAGCGATCGCGCCCAGCCATCAAGGAAAGAAAACATGAGCGAGGTTGTCTTGGTCAGTCACCCGAACAAGTCTTTCGAGGGTACGAGGGATTTGTACACGGCAACTGATGGGTTCTTGATTGCGATAACCAAGACCAAGAAATCGTTGCACACAGCAGCGACGCGCCTTCGCGATGAGGGATGGCCTGACGATGTGATGGTGGTCATAGTTGATAATATGGACAGTGTACCGCCAATCGCAGGACGCTTGAGCGATATCTTGGATCATCAACCTCGACCACCGCGGCGTTGACGCTGCGCGCCGTGGCCGGCAATCATCACGCGTGCGCAGGGGTTGCCATGGTCGAATGCCACGATCGTCGGCCGGCACCCCCCCGCTGCCCACACAGGCACCTGATCCAATCGAGCCTGGTCTGAATTTTTTTCGGTCCAGTTATAAAATCACTAAGGTTGCAACAACGAAATGCGCAACCAACGAAAGATTGCCAAATGCAAGACGATATATTCCGGCCGCCTCCGGTCGTTCAATCTCCCGCGGATTCCCTGACCCAGGCCGGCGTTGACGCATACCTGCAAGGCGACACCGAGAAAGCGGCGTCGCTGATCAACCGTGCCGATGTCGCAAGGCGCCGCTCTATTCCCGACGAGGGGTACAGCGATTTCCCGATCGATTCCGAATTCGCGATGAGCAAAAGCATCGCGGCTCGTCTCGCAGGACGGTAACTCAATCGGAATCGATTTTGATTTCCGAAAATTATTCAAAGGATTGCTATGACAGACACATTCACCACCGCGGCACCCGCCGTGCAACAGACGCCAGCCGATCAGGCTACAGAAAAAGCGATCGATGCCCATCTGTCCGGCAACGCCGAGAAAGCGGCACCCCTATTTAATCGCGCATCGGTCGAACATAGGCGATCGGCCCCACCCGAAGACGGCGCAACGCCAGATCCGTCATGGCGTGACGGTGCGCAACCGTTGGCGCCTATGCCGGAATCGCCCACGGTCCCAACCAGCGAAGTGGAAACCGCCATCAATAAATTGACCTCGATCGGGGGCGCCCACGCCGCGTTGGTGGATCATTGGCAAACAACCGGTGCCAACGTGGGGGAAGAGATAGGTTACGCCCGCGCCGCATACAAATCTGTGGTCGCGAATGACCCCGGTTTAATCGAAGCCGTAGACCGTGCAGGCCTGGGCAACCATCCAGCAGTCCTAAAATTTCTCGCGAAGCAAGGGCGCCTCGATGCGAATATGGCCGGCGACAACACGGTGGCGCGAAACAACAGCAACAGCGCACCAGCTTTCACACCGGCACCCTTTACAAATCGAACACAACCCGCCCCGATGGGTAGTAGGAGTTCCGGATCAGAAGAGACCCGCCAGGAACTGAACCGGCTCATCAATGAAAACGGGCCCGGCACAGAGCGATATAAAGACCCGGCCGTTCAAAGCAGAATACAACGACTGCACCAAATGCTCGCCGGTTCTGGCAGCAGCATCGTTGGCAGAGGCGGGCGCACGTCGTGAGTGATCCATCAACGCAGGAAATAAAATCCATGGCAGACGAAGCAAATTTTGCCGAATATTTGAATGTAGTGCGGCCAGATGCACCGCGCGACAACCTTGATCCGTTTCGTGAATACGAAGCACCAAAAGCGCCAGAGGCGCCACGGGCTCGATTTGCGGACATCGAACTTTTGGCAGCAACCTATCCGCTGCGCATTTTTACGATGCGCAGCATCTATCCACTCGAAACCGTTTTGACGCCAGGATATTTCGATGAGCTGGCCGATGTTCGGCTCAGGCGCCAGGACCGGATTGAGCTGGTCGCTGATTTCCACAGCGTGGGGACACACGCAACGCTGGTCGTTGACGAAGTGAACAAGCACGGCGGCGATGTCAGGGTCAGTCTTCTCTGCAAATATGAAAGGCAAAATTGATGGCTGGCGTACAGGTGACCATCCCGGGGCCGGCGAATCTTATCGAATCGCGCCAGGCCTTGATGGACTCCGCGATCCGCCAGCAATTCAGTATCTTCTCAACACCTGTGGCAAATGCGGCACCTGATCCTGTCGCTGGTTCAAATGGACCACCTGCATTTGCACCTGCACCTGATCCTGATCCAAACGCACCTCCTGGCTCACTCCGGCGTCCGATGGCGGGTGATCTCGGGCGCCCACTTATGACAACGCGGCTCGGTTGATTCGTCATGCTCGCCTGTGTCAAAGACTGCGCGGCTCGCCATCTGGCACCCAATGCTTGAAGGCGTGCCAGCGTTTGAAGGATTGCCCGAACGGCGAGGTGTACGCAGGGACAAAGGCCAGCAGATTATCGGCAAGAATTGCGCGGGCATGGCTTAGGTTATGCGGTGGCGAGCCGGCCTTGATCTCGGCGGCGAACAGCATCTTGAGCTGTGAACCCGTGGCGTGAGGGTAGCCCTGCCGATATTCGTGTTTGATTTGACGCTTGATGCCTTCCGCGGACAGGCCCGCGATCATTGCGGCAACCAGGCGATCACCGGTCTTCGTCATCTTTCCTTTCCAGATGCGGCCAGTTTGAAGCCGCACCACGAACTACAGATAGTTATTCGATGCCCGCGCCGCCACGGCTCCTAATAGAAAAAAGGTCAGTCATGTCACATAACACGATCAAAGCCATCGATCTATTTTGTCGCGTCGCTCACTGGAACAGCAGTCTTAAGAATGCACATAACGACGAAGTAAAAGATTGGACCGGAAAACGTGATCGCGAGCTGATGAAATTTCGCAAGGCCATGGCCAAGATCACACTGGAAGAATTTTTAGCAGGACGATGGGGAAATACTTCGATGGAAAAACGCATGGAGCAATGGGAGGAAATGGGCAAAGCCCGCGCCTCTGAGTCGATTTGTCGCGCTTGACATCTCAGAATTCGCATCGCATCGCGAAATTTCCGGTATACATTCATGGAGGTGATTTGTTCATGCCTAAACCAGCAGTGAGCCGCAAGCCTGACCCGATCGAACGTCATCCAGATCACTCATGCAATGATGACGAGTGGCAGCGGAAAGTTAACCCGATTGATCCGCGAAATATCGACCACCCCCTGCACGATGAAAAATGGTTGGCGCTGATGCGGGAGTTAGGCCGGATCGCGGCAGCGCAGGAATGGGAACGTCTACATGGCAACGGTGGAAAAAAATGACGACGCAAAAGACAGTGCTGCATCTCAAAGAAGCGGTAGCCTACGCCCGTTACTCAAACAAAATGTCAAGCGACCGATCGATTGAAGATCAGTTTCAACTTTGCGAAAAGATCGCCAATCAATACGGTTATAAGATCGTCCAATTTTTTGAAGACCGCGCCATTCACGGCGCTGGCACATTAGGCCGCGCGGGCTGGCTGGCTCTCATGCGCGCTGCCACGGCGAAAGATCGCACCTTCGAAGCGGTGATCATCGAGAGTATGTCGCGCATGTCGCGTGATCTCGCCGACAGCGCGCGCGACTTCAAGCGGATTGCCCATCGCCATGTTGACCTGATCGACCTCGAAGGCGTCGCCACCACGATGCGCGTCGGCATGAGCGGCATCATGAACCAAGAATTTCGCAGGCATCTTGGCAACATGATGCGCCGCGCATGGGATGGTCGCGTCAAACAAGGGTTGATGCCCGGCAAACCGGCTTACGGTCATCGGAAGGTGCCGGTCACGTCATTCGAGCGCGAGATCGATCCCGACGCCGCGAAGATCATCAAGCGGATTTTCATAGAGTACGCCAACCTAGAGCCCGTGCGCGAGATCGCCGCCCGGCTCAATCGTGACGGCATCCCAAGCCCGTCAGGCGGGAAATGGAACCATACAGTTTTCATTGCTGGCGGTGGCAACGGGAAAGGCATTATCGGCAACCCGATCTATATCGGCGAACTCGTTTGGAATACTTGTCGTAGCGTCATCAGCCCTGAAACCGAGAAACGTTGCAAGGAAAAGGGAAAGCCGGAAGACTTGTTGACCGTCTCCGTTCCGCATCTGCGGATCATCGATCAAGATTTATGGGACCGCGCGCAACAGGTTCGCACGGGCCGAAGCCGTCAAGGATCAGCGGTGCGCGTCTATAAAAAATCCATCGTAAATCACATACTCGCTGGCAGACTTACTTGCGGCGCGTGCGGCGGCGATATGAAAATCGTTTGGTCGAAGGCTGGCGAGCATAGCCGCATCGGCTGTACCAACTCCCGCAACAAAGGGCTTTGCGACAATTCAAAAAGCTATGATCTGGTCGAGATCGAGGCCACCGTTTTGCACGGGATCAAGCATGACCTCGATGTGAAAGCGTTGATGGCCTACACCGAAGGCGCACATAAGGAATGGGCGAAACGGCAGCGAGCCGCCAGCGGTGAGCGCGAGGTCGTTGAGCGCGCCCTCAACCGAGTCATCGAAAAGAGGGACCGCATTGTTAGCGCGATGACTGATCCCGATATGCCCCTGGAACCGCTCAAGGTAAAGTACAAGGAGATCGAGCTGGAACGCGCCGGGCTTGCGGACAAGCTTCGCATGATCGAGGCGGACGGCGGTGGCGGCAACGTGGTGACGCTGCACCCCGCCATGATCCGGAATTTTCGCACAAATATCGAAACCATGCACACCGCGCTGACCGACACCAAACTAAGCGAAGCGGAGCTTGCGCCCTTCCGCGTCGCGTTCGGGAATGTCTTTGATCGGATCGTGGTGCACCCAACCGGCAAGCGGCGGCCCGTCGAAGTGACGCCCTATGCCCGGATTTCCGCGATCATGGGTGTGGACATCTTGCCGAAGATGCGGACGGCCAAAGAAGTGTTGGAAGAACAGGGACTTACTAATCTAGTTTTGGCCACGCATGGAACATTGGAGCAGCTTGGTTGGTAAAGTCTGAACAAACTCAGAGAATTTTTACTACGATTCTACCGCGAACCTGACCGGCGAGGATTTCGGCGCCGGCCGCGATGACCTCGCCGAGGCCAATTTCATGAGTTATTTCAATAAGTTTTCCCGGGTCCAGGTCGCTTGCGAGCCGGCTCCAGGCGACCTTGCGCAACGCAATCGGACACATCACGGAATCGATGCCCAGAAGGCACACGCTGCGTAAAATAAATGGCGCCACCGAGGACGGCAGGTCCATACCGGCGGCGAGGCCGCACGCGGCGATTGCGCCGGCGTATTTGGTCATCGAGAGAATGTTGGCGAGCGTGGTCGAGCCGACGCTGTCGATCCCTCCGGCCCAGCGCTCCCTGGCTAACGGCTTGGCCGGGCCCGACAGCTCGCTGCGGTCGATCACCTCGGCCGCACCGAGATTTTTCAGATAGGCCGCCTCCGACATGCGGCCGGTCGACGCGATCACTTGATAGCCGAGTTTTGAGAGCACCGCGGTCGCGACCGAGCCCACGCCGCCGGCCGCGCCGGTCACGACGATCGGGCCGTCCTTGGGCGCAAGACCATGCTTTTCGAGCGCGAGCACGGCCAGCATCGCCGTAAAACCGGCGGTACCGATCGCCATTGCGTCGCGCGCCGACATCCCTTCCGGCAGGCGCACCAGCCAGTCGCCCTTGACGCGCGCCTTCTCGGCATAAGCGCCGAGATGAGTCTCGCCCATGCCCCAGCCGGTGCAGATCACCTTGTCGCCGGGCTTCCATTGCGGATGCGACGACTGCTCGACCGTGCCCGCAAGGTCGATGCCCGCGATCATCGGAAAGCGCCGCACCACCGGCGCCTTGCCGGTGACGGCAAGGCCATCCTTGTAGTTCAGCGCCGACCATTCGACCTTTAATGTGACGTCGCCCTCCATCAAGTCGGCTTCGTCGAATTGCGAAAGCGCGACGGTGGTGCCTTTGTCCGCCTTGTCGACCCTGATCGCCTTGAATGTTGCCAACGCCAACTCCCCGGGCTTTTTTCCGATCCTTATGTTTACCGGATCAGGCCGGCTGCGCAACCGGACGCACCACCGGCGCTTCGACGATCGGCAGGTTGATCAGGGCCGACAGCACGCCGAACAGCACCGAAAGCCACCAGATCGGCGTATACGACCCGAATTTCTCGAATACGACGCCACCAAGCAGCACGCCGAGGAAGCCGCCGACCTGATGGCTGACGAAGGCAAATCCATACAGCGTCGCAAACCAGCGCGTGCCGAACATCAGTGCCACCAGCGCCGACGTCGGCGGCACCGTCGAGAGCCAGGTGAGACCGGTGGAGGCGCCGAAAATGATCGCGGAGAATGTCGTGATCGGAAACGAGATGAAAGCGACGATCGACATCGCGCGCGCGAAATAGATCACCGACAGGATGTAGCGCTTTGGAAACCTGTTTTGCAGCCAGCCGACACCCAGCGAGCCGATGATGTTGAACAGACCGATGGTGGCGATCACCCAGCCGCCGGTTTGCGCGGAAACACCGCGATCGGACAGATAAGCCGGCAGATGCACGGTGATGAAAGCCAGCTGAAAGCCGCAGGTAAAGAAGCCGAGCACGAGCAACACATAGGAGCGATGACCGAACGCTTCCGCCAGCGCGGTCTTGAACGACTGCTGCGCCACGACAGGCAGGTTGGTCGATGTCGCCGGCGGCGTGGCGAGCGCGAGTGAAAGCGGAATGATCAGCAGCATCAGGCCCGCGAACACCGTCAGCGCCGCCTGCCAGCCGAGATTGCCGATCATCGCCACGCCGAACGGCGCGAACAGAAATTGCCCGAACGATCCGGCGGCAGTTCCGGCACCCAGCGCAATTCCCCGCCGCTCCGGCGGCAGCAGCTTGCTGAATGCCGACAGCACCAAATTGAACGAACAGCCGGACAGTCCGAAGCCGATCAGGACCCCGGCGCCGAGATCAAGCGACAGCGGCGTCGCGGCGTAGCGCATCACGACGAGACCGCCGGCGTACAGAACCGCGCCGACACACATGACGCGCAGCACACCGAACCGGTCGGCGATCGCGCCGGCAATCGGCTGGCCCAGTCCCCACAACAGATTTTGCACGGCAAGCGCGAGGCCGAAGACGTCGCGGCCCCATGAAAACTCCCGGCTCATCGGCTGCACGAAAAAGCCGAGGCTCGATCGCGGCCCGAAGCTCAACAGCGCGATCACGCAGCCGCAGACGATGATCACCA
>WNFA01003139.1_pt1 | contig 17134 bp, 14 predicted proteins | sample 5400481 | NCBI WGS metagenome assembly WNFA01 (sample SAMN13153340, study PRJNA577476) | soil metagenome | isolation source: 120 cm saprolite under Douglas fir tree site 2 hole 1 replicate 2 | place: USA:California | collected 2015-04-18
CGGTGCTCGGTAACATTCCGGCCACACCCCCGGGCGGGCGCGGCCCGCGCCACGGCAATCCATCGAGGAGAACCAGGTTCTCGTCTCCGGACCCCCCGTGCACGCGCAACGATGTCGTCAATTCCTCGCGACCACTGACTGCCGCTTCGAACCTGCGTGAGATCGGCGCGGGAGCTTGCTACACCAGCTCGCGGACGGAGGCCGGCTTCAGCCTCTCGCGTATCGCGACCGCCTACCGGGTGCAACAGGGCGCCAGCCCCATCCTCGCGATGAGCGGCGCGCCCATCATCGCGGCGGCGTTCGCGGCACAACGCTGGCAGCCGGCCCGTCGTTGGACGCTTTCCACCGGGGTGCGGCTGAGTGCGACATCGAGTTGGGGTCTGTTTGTCGAACCGCGTGTGTGGACGCGGGTCGCGCTCGGGTCAGGAGGTACGACCTCGTTCTCGGTGGGTTACGCGCGCGCACATCAATACGTGCAGTCCGCCCGCAACGAGGAGTCCGTGGTGGACGCATTGATCGGCGTGGACTTTCCGATCGCCGCCGGCTCGGGAGGAATTCCCCCAGCGCGGTCTGACCAGCTCAGCGGTGCGCTCCGCACTCGGCTCGGAGCGCGCACGACATTCCAGCTTGATGTCTACACGCGGTGGCTATCCGGCCTCGCGCTCACGCCGCTCGCCACGCGGCGCCCGTTCGCGGACGCGGTGATTCCCACAGGTCGCGGCACCGTTTGGGGTGGAGATGCCACACTCACCTACCCGGTCGAAAGATTCGACCTGCACTTCCAAGCCGGTCTGCTGAGCTCCTACCGGACCGCCGGCACGATTCGATACCGGACGGGTGACGCGCGGGCTCGACTGGCGGTGGGTTTGGCCTACCGCCTGCCACGGAGCATGGTGGTGCGCGTCGCTCTATGGGCCGGAGCAAGACGCCCGACGACCTTGCTCCGGGACGGCATGCAGCTGGAATCGTCCGGCCTGCTGGGTACCGGAGAGCTGGCGGGGAGTCCTGAGACGGTCGGCGGGACACCCAACGGAGGCCGGCTCCCGAATTACACGCGTGCCGATCTGGGATTCGTCAAAGGCTGGGCCGTATCGAGAGGCGGTACGCCCCGGATCAGCACCGCACTGACCGTCGCGAACCTCTTCAATCGTCACAACGTCCTCGCTGCTGTCGCGGGCCCCACCGGTACTCGGCCGGTCTTCCTGCTCTCGCGCACGCTCTCGCTGCGGGTGAGGTGGTATCTCGCGCGCTAGCTCGGCACAACGCGTCGTCCTCGCGCGCTCCTTTCAATGGCGGCCATGAGTCATGAGTCGTTCGATGACGCATTTCACGCTCTCTTCGCGGAGCGGTCCGCCGCTTTGTACCGTTACGTCAACCGCGTCAGTGGCGACCCGCCGCTGTCGGAGGACATCGTGCAGGAGTGTTTTGTGAAGCTGCATCGGCGCGGCGCCATGCCGGATGATCCACCAGCATGGCTGATGACGGTGGCGAGCAATCTCCTGCGCGACGCGCAGCGTCGCGTCGCGCGGAGACGGCGGCTCACCCAGACGTGGAGCGCCGATTTGCCGCTCGGCGGTGACGCGCCGCGGGCCGATGCCCCCGCCCTCGCCGCCGAGCAGGTCGAACGGGTGCGGAAGGCCCTGGACCAACTGCCGCTCCGGGACCGCCAACTGCTGTTGATGCGTCACGAGGGATACCGCTATCGGGAGATCGCTGATGTGCTGGGGCTGACTCCCGCGAGCATCGGTACCATGCTGGTACGGGCCGGCGAGGCCTTTCGCAGGGCATATCATGGACTCTTCGACGCATCCCGCTGACGGCGATCTGCGCGCGCTCCTCGACGGCGAGCTCCCGTCGGCGCACCGGCTGGAGATCGAGCAACACCGCGCGACGTGTCAGGTGTGTCGCGCGCGGCTGGAGGCGCTCGAGTCCGCCTCGCGGGAGACGGCCGAGCTGTTGAATCTGCTGCCGAGTCCGGCACCTAAGCTCCGGATCGAGTCCATCGTTTCGCGCGCGCGCGGTCCGCAGCTCCGCCGGGGTGCCATCGCCGCTGGGTTGGCTCTCTTCATCGCGACGGTGGCGGGCGCGACTGTCGGACGCCCGTACGTTCGCGCACTGGTCGAGCACATTCGGGCGGTCGTCCGCCCGGCGCCCCCCTCACCCCCCCCGCCGCCCCAGACACCGCTCGGCCAGCTCGGCGTTGCATTCGCCCCGGGGTCGGAAGCGGACGTCAGCTTCGATGCGACACAGTCGGCCGGAACTCTGCGGGTGGTGCTGGCCGATACGAGCAAACTGGTGATCGATCCGACCGCGGCCGTTACATATCGCGTCCATCCAGGGGGCGTGGTCGTTCATAACCGCGGGAGCGAGGCGAGCTACGACGTCCTTGTGCCACGGTATGCGCGCCACGTGCGGATTCGGGTTGCGGGTCGAATACTGTTCGAGAAAACCGAGTCGAGTATCACCGCCACGGCTCCTGTGGACGACACCGGAGGCTACGTCTTCCAGCTGCGCTAGCCAGCTGTCACGTTCCGAGCGACTCGTGCCTACACATAGGGAGGAACGCATGCAGCAGAGAGATCTCGCGCCCGCAATCGTCACTGTGCCGCTCGACGGCAGTCCACTCTCACCTGCGATTGACGTGCCTGTCGGCGGCCTGCCGGGGCCGATCAACGTGACGATTACGCTGCCGGTGGCGTCGTGGTTCGTGAGCAATGGCGCGTCCCGCGATCCGAGCGACGCGGCGGCACGCGCGCGGATCGACGCGAACGCCCGCGCATCGGTTGCCGCCGGAGTGAAAACAGCAAAGGAGGGAACGGAGCCCTAGACCAGGCAGACGGGCGCGCGCCGTGATTGAACGTCCACTCACCATCCTCGAGATCACGCACGCGGGGCACCAGGCCGGCTCCACGTTCATGATCCACAGTCTGTGTGCCCCCCTCGCGCGGCGGGGTCACAGGGTGCTGGTGGGGTGCCGGCCCGACAGCCTGCTCGCCCAGCTGTCTGCAGACGCCGGGCTGCCCGTCGTGCCGTTCGACTTCCGGCGCCTCACTTCCCTGGCGGCATCGCTCGCGCGCGTCATCGCGCGGGAGCACGTCGATCTCATCAACAGTCACGACACTCGCGACCGGCGGGCGCTGACGTGGCTGCGGTGGCAGCGCCGCCTGCCCGAGGCGTTCGTCGTCACGCGTCATACCATGCCGCTCACCTCGCCTCCGGAGTTACTGGCGATCGGCTTGTCAGCCGACCGCACCATCGCGGTGAGTCACGCGGTGGCGCGGGGGCTGCAGCGACGACTGTATCCCGGCGCGCGCCTGCGTGTGGTGCCCAACGGCATTGATTTCGCGCGGGTGGATGCCGCTCCGTCTGCTGCAGCGATGTCGTGTGCAGCCGCGGCGCTAGGCGATGTCGGGTGACGTCCCGTGATCGTCGTGCTGGCGCGGCGCAAAGACCAACACATTCTTCTCCGGGCGCTTCCGGCGGTGGAACGCCCTGTCGTGGTCGCGTGTGTGGGGATCGAGCCCGACGCAGAGTTGCGCGCGCTGGGAGCACGCGTGCCCCCCCGACATCGGGTGGTTTACGTCCCGTTCACGGATCAGCCGCTGGCGTTCTATCGGTTGGCGACGGTGGCAGCGCTGCCCTCCCGGATCGAAGGACTCTCGCTCGCGCTGCTTGAGGGGATGGCGCTCGGCCTCCCGGTCGTCGCGTCACGCGCGGGCGGCAACCCCGATCTCATTCGCTCAGGGGAAACGGGACTGCTCGTTCCGCCACTGGATGCGCGAGCGTGGGCCGCCGCGCTCGGACGCATGGTCGGCGATCCCGCATTCGCAGCGCAGGCCGGTCGCGCGGGACGCGATTTTGTCCGCCGTGAGCACAGTCTCGACCGCGTGGTCGAGCGCACCGAAGCTGTGTATCGTGAAGCGATGGACCGTCGCCGGACGAAGGGAGGAGCGCGTGCGGGCACCGATCACCGTAGTCATTCCCACCCGCAATGAGGCGGAACAGATCGTCGCGTGTATCCGGCACCTTGCCTGGGCCGACGATATCGTGGTCGTCGACGGCGGATCCACGGACGACACGGTAGCGCTCGCGCGTGCCGAGGGTGTGCGCGTCGTCACGGACGGTCCCCGCGGCATCGGCGAGCAGCGCAACAGTGGTATCGCGGTCGCCCGGCACGAGTGGGTTTTCGCGCTGGATGCCGATGAGCGCATTGGACCGGGGCTCGCCCAGGAGATGATGGCCGTGCAGGCGGGCGAGTGCGGAGCGACGCACGAAGCCTATCGGGTGAAGCGCCGCAACGCGTTTCAGGGACGCGTGCTCCGCCGCGGCCATTGGGGCAACGATTGGGTCGTGCGCTTCGCGCGCCGCGAGTTTCGGTACGGCGGCAGCGCCGTGCATCCCGGCATTCAGGGTCTCCGCGACGTCGGGACGCTCAGGCAACCGTTGGATCACACTCCCTACCGCGACTTGAGCCACCACGTCCAGAAGTTGATCGGATACGCGCAGACGAGCGCGCGCGGGCTTGCGGAGCGGGGACGGCGCGCGCGCTGGAGCGACATCGCGTTGCGCCCGGCCGCGCATTTCTGGCGGGAGTATCTCCTACGCGGTGCCTTTCTCGACGGACGGATGGGCGTGATTCAGGCGGCGATGGGCGCGATCGGCGGATTTCTCAAGTACGCGTTTCTCTGGGAGCGGGAGTGAGCGTAGCAGTGGGAGGCAACGGTTCGTCGCCGAGCCTGCTGCTCGCGTTCAATTTCCCACCGCACGAGGGCGGCATCGCGCGCGTGATGGGCGAGATGGCGCGGCGCTATCCCCCCTACTCGCTACTCGTGTCGACCGGCAAGTACACCGGGAGCGCCGAGAGCGACGCGGATTATTTGCAGGGCATCGACCGCGTGCCGGTTCGCGCGAAGCGACTCCGCACCGTAAACGGACTGGTGCGGTGGACCATGCGCGCGGAGGCACTCGCCCGCCGGCACCGTCCGCGATTCACCTGGTGCGCAGAATTGAAGCCGGCAGCCTATCCCGCCCGCTGGTTGCATGCCCGTCACGGTATCCCGTACGGCATCTTCACGTACGGCGCGGAGCTCCTGCTGCTGGATCAGAAGCTGCGACGCTCGCGATTCAAGCACTGGACCGGCCGCCAGCTACTCGAGGGAGCGTCGGTATTCGTGGCGATCAGTAAGTGGACCGCGGACTACACCCGCCGGATTCTTTCCGAGCTGGGCCTCGACCGGCAGACCGACCGGGTGCGCACGGTTCCCCTCGGCACCGATCCGGAGGAGTTCCAACCGGCGCTCTCCACCACCGAGGTCCGGCGCAGGTACGGTCTCGAGGGCGGCCCGTGGATCCTCACGGTCGCGCGGCTCGACTGGCACAAAGGATTCGATACGGTGATCCGGGCGTTGCCGGCCGTCCGCGTGGCTCACCCAAGCGTGCGATATGCGATCGGGGGCGTGGGAGAGTCCCGACCGTATCTCGAACGGTTGGTGGCGGAGCTACGATTGGGCGACGCGACGAAGTTTCTGGGATTCGTTCCAGAGGCTGACCTTCCAGCGCTCTACAACGCGGCAGACGTGTTCGCACTGGTCTCCCGGCGCTACGACTTGCTCGTCGAGGGCTTCGGAATCGCGGCGCTGGAAGCCTCGGCTTGTGGCGTCCCCGTATTGGCGGGCCGAGAGGCCGGTCTGATCGACGCGGTCCGCGACGGCGAAACAGGATTGCTGGTCGATCCCTACAATCCAGCGGCCGTTGCCGAGGGACTGAACCGGCTGCTGGCGGATCCCGCATTACGTCGCCGGCTGGGCACGGGCGGGCGTCGCGCCGTTGAGACCTATTTCAATTGGGACCGCGTCGTGCGGGACATCGAGGATATCGAGGCGAGTTGCGAGCGCCAGCCCGGCGGATAACTTCGTTGTCCCCCCTGGTGGAGCCTCGGAGGTATGATCATGCGCAGCACCCTTCTAAAAGCCGCGGCATTCGCATTGTGCGCGGCGCCGCTTTCCGCCCAGTCTGCCGACAGCCTCATCGCCAAGTTCATCCAGGCGTCCGGCGGCATGGCCCGCATCCAGGCGCTGCAATCGCTGCGTCGCACCGGAAAATTCACCGGCGGCGGCGGGTTCGAGGCGGTCGTGGTGCAGGAGAACAAACGACCCAGCAGCGTGCGCGAGGAATTCTCGATCCAGGGCATGACGGGCATCAACGCCTACGACGGCAAGAACGGCTGGAAGATCGAGCCGTGGCAAGGCAAGCGCGATGCCGAGGCGCTCGGTGAAGAAGAGATGCACGGCATTCTCGACGATGCCGACTTCGACGGGCCGCTCGTGAACTATCAGGCGAAGGGCAATCGCGTCGAGTATCAGGGCATCGAGCAGGTCGAGGGGAGCGACGCCTACAAACTCAAGGTCACACGCCCGAACGGCGACATCAGCTTCTACTATCTGGATACTGAGTACTACGTCCCGATCAGAATCGACACGCAGCGCATGATCCGCGGCGCCCCGCAGGAGTTCGAGACTTCGCTCGGCGACTACAAGCAGGTCAACGGCGTGTACCTGCCGTTCTCCACCGAGTCGGGGCCGAAGGGCAGCAGCAGCGCGGACCGTGGGAAAATCACGTACAAAAAAATCGAGGCCAACGTCCCGCTCGACGATCAGCGGTTCGTACGACCCGGGGGGGGGACCCGCCCATGAACGCGCTTCTGTTGCTCCTCATGGTTCAGCAACCCGCGGTCAAGGTGGATTCCGAAACGGTTTCCGGCCTCGGCGCGCGCAACATCGGGTCGGCGGCAATGAGTGGGCGCATCGCGGCGCTCGATGCCGTGCACGAGGGCGCGCGGCTCACGATCTACGTCGGCGCGGCGAGCGGCGGCGTATGGAAGTCGACGAACGGCGGGACGACGTTCAAGCCCGTGTTCGACAAGCAGCCCGTGCAGTCGATCGGGGCGATCACGATCGATCCGAAGAATCCCAAAGTCATCTGGGTCGGCACCGGCGAATCGTGGATGCGCAACAGCGTGTCCATCGGCGATGGCGTCTATCGCTCGGACGACGCCGGCGAGAACTGGACGAACCTGGGGCTCAAAAACTCCGAGCACATCGTGAAGATCCTGGTCGATCCCACGGAGACCAACACGGTCTATGTGTGCGTGCCCGGGAAGCTCTGGAGCGATGGCGACGAGCGGGGCGTCTACAAGACCACCGACGGTGGCAAGACGTGGACCAAGGTGCTCCGGGGCGCCAACCTGTCGACCGGCTGCTCGATGATGACGATGGACCCGGCGCATCCCAAGACGCTCTATGCGGGGATGTGGGATTTCCGCCGGCGCGGCTGGACGTTCCGCTCCGGCGGCGACAGCGCCTCCGCGCCGAGTGCCTCCGGAATGTTCAAGAGCACAGACGGCGGCGCGACGTGGACCGAGCTGACGTCGGCCAGCGCGTCGGGACTGCCTCCCAAGCCATGGGGCCGCGTGGCGGTCAGCGTCGCGCCATCCAAGCCGGACATCGTGTACGCCTTCATCGAAGCGGTGCCGCCGCAAAACGCGCTGTATCGCTCCGAGAACGGCGGCAAGACGTGGCAGATGCTCGATCGGAGTCAGAACATGATCTGGCGGCCGTTCTACTTCGCGAACCTGATCGTCGATCCCGGCAATCCCGACCGCGTCTACAAGCCCGACGGCGGGCTCATCGTCAGCACCGATGGCGGCAAGAGCTTCAGCGGCATTTCCGGGGGCGCGCACGGGGACTTCCACGACGTCTGGATCGACCCGAAGAACACCGACATCGTGATTACCGGCGACGACGGCGGGCTCTGGTTCTCCTACGACGCCGGCAACAAGTGGGTGAAAAACGAGAACCTGCCCGTCTCGCAGTTCTACCACGTCAGCGTCGACATGGAGCGGCCGTACAACGTCTACGGCGGCCTGCAGGACAACAGCTCCTGGGTCGGCCCGTCAGAGTACCCCGGCGGGATCACGAACCATCAGTGGGAGAACATGTACGGCGGCGATGGCTTCTGGATGTTCGCCGACCCCACCGATCCGGACTATCTCTACGCGGAAGCCCAGGGCGGCTACATCGGGCGCGTCAACCGCAAAACTCATGAGAGCCGCAGCATCCAGCCGTTACCGCATTACCAGGAGAAGAAACTCCGCTTCAACTGGAACACGCCGATTCACATCAGCGCGACGCAGAAGGGCACGATCTACATCGGCGCGCAGGTCCTGTTCCGGTCGAAGGATTTCGGCCAGACGTGGGAGCGCATCTCGCCCGATCTGACGACCAACGATCCCCAGAAGCAGAAGCAGGAGCAGTCGGGCGGAATCACGGTCGACAACTCGGCCGCCGAGATGCACACGACGATCTACGCGATCGCGGAGTCACCGCGCGACGGACAGGTGATCTGGGCCGGTACCGACGACGGGAATCTGCAGGTTACGCGCGACGGCGGGAAAACGTGGACGAATGTCGGCGCCAACATCACGGGCCTCCCCAAGAACGCGTGGGTCTCGTCGGTCGAGCCGGGGCACTTCGCGAACGGAACGATCTACGCGACGTTCGACGTGCACACCTTCGGCGATATGCGGCCGTATGCCTACAAGTCGGCCGATTTCGGCGCGACGTGGACGCCGCTGGTGGCGCCGGACAGTCCCGTGCGCGGCTACGCGCACGTCATTAAGGAAGACCCGGTCAACGGCAATCTGCTGTTCTTGGGGACGGAGCTCGGCCTGTGGGTCTCGGTGGACGGCGGGAAGCAATGGGCGCACTACAAGGGCGGCGATTTACCGTCCGTCGCGGTGCGCGATCTGGCCATTCATCCGCGCGACAACGACCTCGTGATCGCCACGCATGGTCGCGGGATCTGGATCGTGGACGACATCACGCCGCTCCGCGCGCTCACGCCCGAGGTGCTCGCCAGTCCCGTCGCGTTTCTGCCGGGACGTCCGACGGCGCAGCGCCTGCAGGCGGGCGGTGGCTGGTCCAATGGCGACGCCGTATACGTGGGAGCGAATCCGCCCGGCGACGCCGTGATCACCTACTACCAGCGGCGGCGCCACATCTTCGGCGACATGAAGCTCGAGGTGTTCGACGCGAACGGTAAACTCCTCGGGACGATGCCGACGAGCAAACGCCGCGGCTTGAATCGCGTCACCTGGTCGATGCGGCTCGCGCCGCCGAAAGTCCCTCCCGCGGCGAGTGCCGCGTTCGGCGCCGCGTTCGGCCCGCGCGTCCTGCCGGGGACCTACGCGATCAAGATGACGAAGGATACCGCGACCTACACGACGCAGCTCGTACTCGTGCCGGATCCGCGGGCAACCCACACGCAGGCAGAGCGTCAGGCGGCGCTCGATCTGGCGCTCAAGATGCAAGGAACGCTGGGCGACATGACGTTCGCGGTCGAGCGCATAAACGGCGTCCGGCAGGCGCTCGATGATCGCGCCGGGAAGCTGCCGGCGGGCGACGCCGTCGCGAAGCGTCTGCGTGCCGCGTCGGCGGTGGTGGATTCGCTGCGCAAGAAGATCGTCGCGACCAAAGAGGGCGGGATGATTACGGGTGAGGAGCGCTTGCGCGAGAATCTCACCGATCTGTACAGCAACATCGTGTTCTTCGACGGTGGGCCGACGCAGACGCAGATCGAGCGTGCGGACGCGCTGGCGCGGGAGCTGGCGGATGTGCAGCGCGGCTTCGACGCCTGGGTCACACGGGAGCTCGCGGGAATCAACACGGCGCTCCGAGGCAAAAAGCTCGAGCCGATCGCGGTGATCACCCGGCAGCAGTGGGAGGCCGCCGGCCGATAGACCCGCGTACACAGCCCGGCCACGGTCCGCGCGCGCTGGTGACGGGTGGAGCCGGGTTCGTCGGCTCTCATCTCGTCGATCGCTTGCTGGCGGACGGTCACCGCGTCTGCGTGGTAGACGACTTGTCCACCGGATCGACGAGCAACGTCGCACCGGATGCGCCTTTCCAACGAGTCGACGTCTGCGATGCGGCCGCGCTGCGGGACGTCGTCGCCCGATTCAAGCCGCAAGTCGTGTTCCATGCGGCCGCGCAGACGGACGTGCGACGGTCGATTCGGGAACCCGACTTCGATGCGAGGGTGAACGTGCTGGGCGCCCTGAACGTGCTGCGAGCAGCCGTCGCCGTCGGCGCGCGCCGCATCGTCTACGCGTCGTCGGCCGCCGTCTACGGTAATCCAGCCCGTGTGGTGGTGTCGGAAACCGATCCGACACACCCCATGTCGGAGTATGGCGCGAGCAAGCTCGCGTTCGAGCACTATCTCGGTGCGTACGCAGCTCGCGGGCTGATCGAATACGCGGCGCTGCGCTATGCCAATGTCTACGGCCCGCGGCAGCGTTCCGACGGTGAGGCCGGTGTCGTGTCGATCTTCACGCGACAGATGCTTGCCGACGAGCCGGTGACGATCTTCGGCGACGGCACGAAGACACGCGACTACGTGTTTGTGGGCGACGTCGTGGAGGCAACGATTCGGGCGGCCGCGGGACCCTCGGGAGTGGTCGCCAACGTCGGGTGGGGACGGGAGGTCTCGGACCTCGACCTGTTTCGCGTCCTGGCGCGCGCGACGGGATACGCACGTGAGCCGATGTACGCCGCAGACCGAGCGGGTGACATCGCGCGGATCTGTCTCGACGCCGCCCTGGCGCGGCGGACCTGGGAGTGGCGTCCGGCCGTGTCCCTCGAGGACGGGGTGCGGCGGGTCGTGGAGCACGCGAGGAAGTAGGGCATGGGCGCGCCCCCTCCCGCTCTCGTGATTCTCGCGGCCGGCGTTGGGAGCCGCTTCGGGGGGCCCAAACAGCTGAGCCCAATTGGGCCGTGCGGCGAGACGCTGCTCGATTATGCGATCTATGACGCGCTGCGCGCCGGCTTCTCGCGGGCCGTGCTCGTAATAAGGAAGGAGCTGACCGCCCCGCTGCGCGAGCACGTCTCCGCCATGACCGGGGGAGCGGTGCCCGTCGATTACGTCGAGCAGCGCGTGCCCGAGGGGCGAGCGAGGCCGTGGGGGACGGCTCACGCCGTGCTCGCCGCCGGGGGGGCCATCGAAGGACCTTTCGCGGTGTGCAATGCTGATGACTTTTACGGCGCTGGTGCCTACCGCCTGCTGGCGGAACACCTAACTAGCGCTCCAGGCGTGCATGCCCTCGTGGGTTACCGGTTGGATCAGACGCTCTCGGAGCACGGCGGCGTGGCCCGGGCGGTGGCGACGTGCGGGCCGGAGGGGCTGCTGGCACGACTCGTCGAGGTGCGAGACGTACGCCGCGAAAACGGGGGACCGCTGCGGGGTCTGACGGCGGCGGGCGAGCAGCGCGAGCTCACCGGTGCGGAACACACCTCGATGAACTTGTGGGGCTTCACGCACGACGTCCTCGCCGTGTTGGAGGAGCAGTTCACAGCTTTTCTAGCGGCCGTGCGTCAGGCTGACGCCGAGTTTCTGTTGAGCACGGCGCTCGACGAGCAGGTGACGGCGGGCCGCGCGCGGCTGCGCGTATTGACTGCCCCCCCCTCCGATCGCTGGCTGGGCATGACTTTCGCCGCCGACGTGCCGGCGGTGCGCACCGCGATCGGTGCGCTCGTGCGCGCAGGGACATATCCGGCAGACTTGCGCGCCGCGTTCACCCACCGCTGAGGCTACCGTGCGACTTGATACTATCGATTGGATCGTGCTGGCGCTCTACGGCCTCGTCTGCGTGGCAATTGGTCTGGCGGTGGTGCGCCGCGCGGGTCAGGGCCGCGCCGAGTTCTTTCTCTCCGGGCGCCGGCTGCCGTGGTGGCTCCTGGGGGTGTCGCTCGTCGCCACCACGTTCTCGACCGATACGCCGAATCTCGTCACCGATCTCGTGCGCACCGGCGGCGTGAGCCAGAACTGGGTGTGGTGGGCCTTCGCGGTCACCGGGATGTGCACCGTGTTCTTCTACGCCAAGCTGTGGCGACGCTCCGCGGCCCTCACCGACATCGCGTTCTACGAGCTGCGCTACTCCGGCACGCCGGCGGCCTTCCTCCGCGGGTTCCGCGCGATCTACCTCGGCGTGTTTTTCAACGTGATGATCATGGCCTCGGTCAATCTCTCCGCGACCAAGATCGCCGCCGTGATGCTCGGCTGGGACCGCCCCACGGCGGTGCTCGTCGGCGGCGCCGTCACCGTGGTCTACGCCGCAAGCTCCGGACTGTCCGGCGTCGTGCTGACCGATTTCGTCCAGTTCTTGATCGCGATGGTCGGGTCGGTGCTCGCGGCCGTCGTAGCAATCAGGCTCCCCCAGGTCGGCGGCTTGTCGGCGTTGTTCGCCCACCCGGCAGTGACCGGGCACTTGTCGCTCTTGCCTGATTTCTCGGACTGGAAGACGGCGGCAGCCGTCCTGGTGGTGCCGCTCGCGGTCCAGTGGTGGAGCACCTGGTATCCGGGTGCCGAGCCGGGGGGCGGGGGTTATGTGGCGCAGCGGATGCTCGCCGCGCCCACCGAGCGCGACGCCATGCGCACGACCCTGCTGTTCAACGTCCTCCACTACGCGGTGCGGCCCTGGCCGTGGATTATCGTGGCGCTCGCGTCGCTCATCGTCTATCCCGACCTCGCCTCCATCGCCGCTCGGTTCCCGCACATCGACCAGGCGATCGTGCGAAACGACCTCGCCTACTCTGCGATGCTCGTCTATCTCCCGCACGGTCTCCTGGGCCTGATGATCGCGTCGCTCGCGGCGGCGTACATGTCCACCATCAGCACGCACCTCAATTGGGGCGCGTCCTACGCCGTCGAAGATTGTTACCGCCGGTTCGTCGCGCCCGACAAGAACGAACGCCACTACGTGAATGTGGGGCGCGCCGTCACCGTGGGACTGATCGTACTCGCGTCGGCCATGTCGCTCTGGCTCCACAACGCTTACCAGGCGTTCCAGATCCTGCTCCAGATCGGCGCCGGCACCGGACTGATCTTCCTGCTGCGCTGGTTCTGGTGGCGGATCAACGCGTGGAGCGAGATCGCCGGCATGGCGATTTCCTTCGTGCTGGCCGTGTACTTCCAGTTCGTCCACACGGCGCTCGGGTTCGCGCCGATCGCCCCGACGCTGCAGCTCGTCATCGGCGTTTTTGTCACGACTGTCGGGTGGCTGATTGTGACGTTCGCGACGCCGCCCACCGACCGCGCCACGCTCCAGACGTTTTACGACCGCATTCGTCCCATGGGCCCGGGGTGGAACGGCGCGGTGATCACTCGGCCGCCGACTCCGGGCGAGAGCGTGACCGCCGCATTCCTATGCTGGTTCCTGGGTGTCGCCGTCATCTACGCGGCGCTGTTCGGGACGGGATACCTGCTGTACGGGAACACCCTGCCTGCGATCGTGTGCCTAGTGGTCGCGAGCGCGGCAGCGTGGGGGCTGTTCCGCGCGCTCCCGCGGGTCGGGTTCGAGTAATCCGAGTCACGCGGGCACGACCCCCGCACCCGCCGACGGCTCGACGGCGAAGACGTATTCAGCGTCACCCGCGACGCCGCGCGGGGCGTAAAAGGCCTCCCGCAACGCAGCGATGACCTCCGGCGTGCGCTCCACAGAGCAAAGCGCCACGATCGATCCACCGAACCCGGCGCCCGTGAGTCGCGCCCCAGCCGCGCCGGCTTCCCGGGCCAGGTCCACGAGCCTGTCGAGCTCGGGATGGCTCACCTCGTAGTGGTCCCGTAGACTCGTGTGCGAGGAGTCGAGCAAACCGCGCGAGCACGTCGGAGAGGGTCGAGGCCCCCACGTTGAGCAGCTCCTCGACCGAGGCAGCCGCGAGCAGGGCGGGATAGGTGATGTCCTCGCGCAGACCGAGCCGCGTGGCCACGACGCGCCGCGCTTCGTCGCATTGCCGCGGCCGTTCGTTGTAGGCCGCCAGCGCAGCTCCGGACTTCTCAGCGCGTACCAGGCTCTGCGCCACGATGAACTGCCAGCCGGTGGGCACGGCCGTGGGCGTGAGCCTGAGCGGGTGGAAATCGATCCGCGACGCGCACCCGGCCTGCGCGCCGAGGATGATCGCCTGGTCCATCCCACCCCCCGCCGTGCCGACGTAGCGCTCACCGCGCGCCAGGAGCTCCATCAGCTCGAGTGACGGGATCGAGACCTCGTTGGCGTGCAGGATCGCGAGGGCAGTTGCAACGAGCAGCGCGGACGACGAGCTGAGCCCGGCAGCGATCGGGAGATCGCTCTCCACCGCCACGTCGACGCCCCGGAGATCCGCGAAGCGCTGGGCGAGGGCCTGCGCCGCCGCCCTGACGTAGTTGCTCCAGTCCCCGGCTGGTGCCTGCGGGATACTGTCGCTCACGGTGAAGACGGCGGGCGTGAAGCGCGGATCGCGGTTCGTGATGCGGATTTCTCGATTCGCGCGTGGCTGAGACGTCATGCGGACCGCGTGGCCGATGGCCATGGGGAAGACCGGGAGGCCGCAGTAGTCGATGTGCTCGCCGATGAGGTTCACTCGACCCGGCGCGCGCACCACGAACGAGGCCATATCGGGTAGAATGTAGCGCATGAGAATTCCTCGCATCGCGATACTCGCGATGTTGGTGACGGCAGCGTGCCACAGCAGTCCGGCGGCCCCGCTGCCATCGGGTGTCGCAACCGCGGTCCACGTTCAGGGCAATCAACTGGTCGACAGCGTCGGCCGGCTTGTGCGCCTGCGGGGCGTGAATCGCTCCGGAACCGAATACGCGTGCGCGCAAGGATGGGGTTTTTTCGACGGCCCATCGGACTCCGCGTCCGTGCAGGCGATCGCGTCATGGAAGGCGAATGCGGTGCGGGTGCCGCTCAACGAGACCTGCTGGCTCGGCAACAACGGCGTGGCGCCCGCCTACTCGGGCGACAACTACCGCCAAACGATCAGCGATTTCGTCGGACGGCTGAATGGCGCCGGTCTCGTCGTGATCCTCGAGCTGCATTGGAGCGCCGCCGACACGGCGGTGGCGCTCGGCCAGGCGCCGATGCCAGATCGCGACCACACGCCGGAGTTCTGGCGCCAGGTCGCGGCGGCCTATGGCAGGAACAATCGCGTCATCTTCGATCTGTTCAACGAGCCGTTTCCGGACAGCAATCGCGATACGCCGGAGGCCTGGCGCTGTTGGCGTGACGGCGGAACCTGCGCCGGCATGAGCTACCAGGCGGCTGGCATGCAGGAGTTGGTGGACACGATTCGTAGCACCGGGGCTACGAACGTCATCATGATCGGAGGCGTGCAGTACTCGGCGACGCTGTCGCACTGGTTGGCGAACAAGCCCAATGACCCGCGCAACAACCTCGCGGCGTCATGGCACATCTACAATTTCAGCTGGTGCTCGACCAAAGCGTGTTGGGACAGCACCGCCGCCCCGGTGGCGCTGCAGGTTCCGCTGGTCCTCGGCGAGCTGGGGCAGAATGACCGCGGCAGCGCGTTCGTGACGTCGCTGATGGACTGGATGGACGCGCGCCAGGGTGGCAGCGGCTATCTCGGGTGGTCGTGGGATGTGTGGGGGGCTCCGCTCGATCTGATTTCGAGTTACGACGGCACACCAACGAGCTACGGACAGACGTTCAAGACCCGGTTCTCGCGCTAGGGCTCGCGGCGCGGATCCGGGCGCACGGTGAAGGTCTGCGTGGATGCCCGCCCGTTGACGGTCAACCGTGCTGTGAACGTCCCGGTGAGCCGCGCCCCGCCGCCACGTCTCGGTCCTCCTCCGCTACCAGCCGCAGCCGGCGCCGGAGGTTCGACCGGCCGCCAGACGACTCGGTTCATCCCCGGCGCCGTGGAAAACACCTCCGGCACAGGCTGCCACAGCGGCGACACGCGCGGGAGCACCCCGCGGCCCCCTCTCGGCGGCTCCGCCGCGCCAGGCCACCTCCGTAGGATCTTGCCTGCGGCGTCGAGAATCTCCAGCGTCACAGCTCCCGGCGCCGCCGCTTTGAGATAGAAGTCTAGAACCACGCCCTCGGGTGGGTTCTGCGCTTGCGGCTCGTCGCGCTGGAACGGTGTGCCGTTATCGTCGCCTTGGATGAAGTTGATCGCGTCCGCGGGCCGGAAGAGCCAGGCGTCGGCCTGGAGCACCTGGTCACTGACCTGCCGCAGCGCGCTGATGTCGTCCATCACCCAGAACCCGCGGCCATGCGTGGCGACGATGAGGTCCTTGCCGTATACCACGAAGTCGCGCACCGACGTCACGGGGAGATTGCGCTGCAGCGGTTGCCAGTGGTCGCCGTCGTCCAACGACATGAATGCCCCGCGCTCGGTCCCGGCGAACAGCATCCCGCGACGCAGCGTGTCTTCCTTGACCACGTGGACGTACACCCCATCCGGCAGGCCGGCCGTGATGCGCTGCCAGGAGCGGCCCTGATCGCGTGTGCGATAGATGTACGGCGAAAAGTCCTGCAGCTGGTGCCGGTCGACGCTGGCGTACGCTATTCCCTCGTCGAAGTGCGACGCTTCGATGCCCGTGACTCGGCTCCACGCTGTCATGGCGGCCGGCGTGACGTCGCGCCACGACGCGCCGTCGTCGGCCGTGACCTGGATGAGCCCGTCGTCGGTGCCGATCCAGATCAGCGGCGCGCGGAGCGGTGACGGGGCCACTGCGTAGATGACGCCGCGTTTGCCGTTCCGATCGGTGGCTGCGGCGGCAGTGGCGTCGAGGTTGGGCGGGATGCCCGGATCGGGTCGAGTCAAGTCGCGGCTGATCTGGGTCCACGTGTGCGCCCCGTCGGTAGTCTTGAAGAGGAACTGGCTGGCGTAATACAGCGCATGCGGGTCCGCCGCCGACAGCACCAGCGGCTGGGTCCAATCGCTCCGGTCGGTCTCCGTGCCTTTTGGCGCCGCGGTGTTCGGGACCGATAGGTTGGTCTCGAGGTCCCAGCGGCTGCCGTCGCCGCCGTAGATCACGCCGGGATGCAGCGGGTCGCCGGCCGCGTACCCGCTTTCGCCCGCGGCGCCGATCGGCTCCCAGTCGCGCTGCGAGATTTGGGCGAACTTGCCGCGCGAGCGCACCGCCACAGCGCCCGAGTCCTGTTGCGCGCCGACGACCCAGTACGGGAAGCGATAGTCGACCGACGCGTGATAGATCTGCGCGGTGGGCTGGTTGAGCCACGAGCTCCAAGTCATGGCGCGTGGATCGGCGGTGCGCGCGTTGCGGGTGATGATCG
>WNFA01011059.1_pt1 | contig 17134 bp, 12 predicted proteins | sample 5400481 | NCBI WGS metagenome assembly WNFA01 (sample SAMN13153340, study PRJNA577476) | soil metagenome | isolation source: 120 cm saprolite under Douglas fir tree site 2 hole 1 replicate 2 | place: USA:California | collected 2015-04-18
GTAATCGTGCCAAAGCTTTGCGGCATAGTGCCAGCGGCTCGCAAAGCATCGATGGCGCGGTCAGCCAGGCGATTCAGGTTCAGGTTGCAGGGCGTGATCGTGCTGTAACCGTTAGCCACTCCGACGATGGGCTTGTCGAAATCCGCATCGCCAAAACCCGTCGCTCGCAGCATCGAACGGTTCGGCGTGCGCTCGATTCCCTGAGTCACGGCCCTGCTCCTTCTGTTGTCAGCCATTCTTGTTCCAACTCTCTCGGGTCATTGGATTGGAATCAAACCAGCTTCATTGAAGACCAGGGCCGAGCCGTTGGTTTCGTCAAGTTGCGGCAAGACCGGGTGTAACCACTCTCTATAGGAAGGATCGCGACCAGAAACGGCGGCAAAGAATGCTTGTTGAATTCGGTGCGTCACAGGGCCACGAGCACCGCCACCGATTTTCGTCCCGTCCACTTCCCTGATTGGCGTTACTTCGGCGGCCGTTCCCGTAAAGAATGCTTCATCGGCGGCGAGCAATTCCGGCAATGAGAGTGCACGGACCTGGACACCGAACCCGAGTTCGCCCGCGATCCGCAAGATTGAATCGCGCGTGATCCCGGGCAGGATTGAATGCCGCTGGTCATTTGTGATAACTCGATCGTCGCGGACCAGGAACAGATTTTCGCCTGAGCCTTCGGCGAGATGGCCTTCGGCGTCCAGCAGCAGGGCTTCGGCGTAACCACGATCGAGTGCATCGCGCAGGGCCAGCACTGAGTTAATATACTGACCGCAGGCCTTGGCCTTTGTCGGCATCATGCTGGAGTGGAACTTGCGCCAGGGAGAGACGGTAATAGAAACGCCTTTCTCGAGTCCCTCAGTGCCGAGATATGTCTCCCAGGGCCAGGCAAGAATTGCCACCTCGACCGGGCAGGCGCGCGGATTCAGACCCAGGCTGTTACTGCCGTAGTAGCAGAGGGGACGGATGTAACAATCGCGAAAGTCATTGCGTCGCACGACCTCGCAGATGGCTTCGGCCAGTTCACCGGCGTTGAACGGAATCGGCATCCCACAACTCTCGGCAGAGGTATAGAGGCGATCAAGATGCGCGTCGAGCCGAAAGACCGCCGGCCCACTCGGCGTTTCATAGCAGCGCAGGCCTTCGAAGACACCGGTTCCGTAGTGCAGCGCGTGGGCCGAAACATGCGTGGTGGCATTCTCCCAAAGAATCATGCCGCCATTCATCCACACCCATTTACTTTGAGCGAAGGACACAGCTTGCCTCTTCTAATTTCTGGCTTTGTCTACCAGGCGTCCTGCGGCCAGCCAGGGCATCATTTCGCGCAGACGTGCGCCCACCCGCTCGATCTGATGATCTTTGGTTTGGGCTTCCAACTCCTTGAACCGTGGACGCCCACGCTTATTTTCTTTCATCCACTCATTGGCGAATGCGCCCGATTGAACTTCTGCCAGCAGCCCTTTCATCCGGCGTTTCGTCTCGTCGTTGACCACCGCCGGTCCGCGGGTCATGTCGCCGTATTGCGCCGTGTTGGAAACGGAATAACGCATTTCTGAGATCCCGCCTTCATAGATCATGAGATCCCGCCTTCATAGATCAAATCGACGATCAGTTTCATCTCGTGCAGGCACTCAAAGTAAGCCATCTCGGGCGCATAGCCGGCTTCGACCAGAGTTTCAAAGCCGGCCTTGATTAATGCGGTCAAACCGCCACACAGCACTGCTTGCTCGCCAAAAAGATCGGTCTCAGTCTCTTCACGAAAGTTGGTTTCGATCACCCCGGCGCGGCCGCCGCCAATCGCTGAAGCATAAGCCAAACCAATTTGGCGCGTGTCACCCGTGGGATCCTGTTGGACGGCGAGCAGGCAGGGCACGCCGGCGCCGCGTTTGTATTCGTGACGCACCAGATGGCCTGGTCCCTTCGGCGCCACCATAAATACGTTCACGTCGCCGGGCGGTTTGATAAAACCATAGTGGACCGAGAAGCCGTGTGAAAACGCGAGATACTTTCCGGGGGTCATCGACTCAGCGACATCCCGCGCGTACACATCGGGCGCCAGTTCGTCGGGCACCAACATCATGACGATGTCGGCTTCGGCGGCAGCCTGCGCCACCGGCAACACCCGCAGGCCCGCCTCTTCCGCTTTGGCCACCGAAAGGCTCTCCGGGCGAAGGCCGACCGTTACCTCGCAGCCCGACTCGCGCAGGTTATTTGATTGCGCGAAACCCTGGCTGCCGTATCCAACGACGGCAATTTTCTTTCCGCGCAAAGCGGTCGAGTCGGCATCTTTATCGTAATAGATATTCATCGATTTAATTCCTCTCAAGTGGATTCAAAACAGGTTTAGAGTTCAAGCTTTAGCTTGCCCGTGTCGTGCGAAGCAACCTGAAGGTTGAACTCTGAACTCGAACGCCGTTAGACCAATAAACGTCCAATCGCGATGCGACCTCCGCGGGTGATCTCGTGAATACCGACTGGTCGCAAGAGTTCGATAAAAGCCTCTACTTTCTCCTTGCTGCCCGAAGTCTCAACAATCATCTGAGTGTGCGAAATGTCGACGACTTTGGCGCGGAATACCTCTACCAGACTCAGAACTTCCTGTCGTTGCGAGCCCGGCTCGGCATTTACCGTGATCAAAGCCAGATCACGTTCGATGTGCGGGCTGGTGGTTACGTCCAGCACCTGGCGAACGCGCGCAAGTCGTTCGCACTGTTTGACGATCTGCTCGATCGTGCGATCGTCGCCGTTTGTGACAATCGTGACCCGCGCCCATTCGGGGTCGAGCGTCGCGCCAACCGAAATCGTTTCAATATTGAAACCCCGCGCGCTGAATAGACCGACAATGCGAGAAAGCTCGCCCGGCTGATCTGCCACCACTATGGAAAGAGTATGGTTCATTTTCGGATTTCGGAATTCGAATTGCGGATTGCGAATTTGTGCTTCTGCTGACTCGTCTCTTAACTTCGCGATTCGCAATCCGAAATTCGCAATTCTTAAACTCCTTCACTCTGAAAAATCATGTCACGCGAGCTGGCGCCGGCGGGCACGATGGGGAATACATTCTCCTCTCTTGCAACCACGATCTCGATCACCGCGACTCCCTTATGCGAGAGGCCGGCTGCAAGCACTGCGGGCAATTCGTCGGGCTGTGTTGCGCGCACTCCAAACGCGCCGTACGCTTCCGCAAGCTTGACGAAGTCGGGCGCCACCGACATATCCACTTCCGAATAGGCGCGGTCATAGAACATCTCCTGCCACTGCCGCACCATTCCCAGGTATCCGTTATTCATAATGACGATCTTCACCGGGAGATCGTATTGAACGGCGGTGGCCAGTTCCTGATTAGTCATTTGAAAACCACCATCGCCGACCACTGCGATGACGAGCTGATCGCGAAACGCCAATTGCGCCCCGATCGCCGCGGGCACGCCAAAGCCCATCGCCCCCAGCCCGCCGCTGGTGATCCATTGGCGCGCGCGTTTGAACGGATAGAACTGCGCCGCCCACATTTGGTGTTGACCCACGTCGGTCACAATGATCGCTTCCCCGTTAGTCAGGCGGTGCAATTCGCGAATGACGTGCTGAGGCTTGATATGGTCACGTGATCCGGTGAATTGCATCGGCTGCTCGCGCTGCCACGTTCGCAATTGCTTCCACCAGCGTTCGCGCCGCTGAATGCTCTGCCTAATACTTTCCGGGCCGGTTGACTCCACTTGCGCGTGCAAAGCAGCGAGCGCCTCCCGTGCATCCGCGATCATTGACAGATCGGGCACCCGATTCTTTCCGACATTCGCCGGATCGATGTCGATATGAATCACCTTCGCTTGCGGAGCGAACGTCGCCAGTTTTCCGGTAACGCGGTCATCAAAGCGCACGCCAACCGCGACCAACAGATCACTATCGGCGACTGCCATGTTCGCGGCATAAGTCCCGTGCATGCCGAGCATTCCCAAACTGAGCGCGTGCGAAGAAGGAAAACCGCCGAGACCCATCAATGTGGGCGTAACGGGAAGTTGTAGCTGCTCCGCTAAATCTCTGAGCTCCGCACATGCGCCAGAGCTGACAATGCCCCCGCCGACATAGAGCACCGGCCGCTGTGCCTTGAGAATTGTTGAAGCCGCTCGCTCAACATCTACAGGATTAGGCGTCGATGTTGCTCGATTGCAAGGTAGACTGATCTTTTCCAGTCGCGAGTAACGTGTTTGATTGGCGGAGACGTCCTTGGGGATGTCGATTACGACTGGTCCGGGCCGTCCCGTCCGGGCCAGATGAAACGCTTCATGAACGATTGCACCCAGGTCGCGCACGTCGCGCACGAGATAATTGTGCTTAACGCAAGGCCTCGTGATACCCACCGTATCAACTTCCTGGAAAGCGTCTGTGCCTATCAGTGCCAGCGGCACTTGCCCGGTGATGACTACGATTGGCGTTGAATCCATATAAGCGTTCGCGATCCCGGTGATCGCGTTGGTAGCGCCTGGTCCAGAGGTCACCAGGGCAACGCCCACCCGGCCCGATGCGCGTGCATAACCCTCGGCCATGTGCACTGCGCCCTGCTCATGGCGTACGAGGTAGTGTGTGATCCGATCGCGCGCGCGCCACAGTTCGTCATAAATGTGCAGCACCGCGCCGCCCGGATAGCCGAAGATCGAATCGATGCCCTCATGAAGGAGACCTTCGACCAGGATCTCCGCGCCGCGGGGAAAGCGTTCGCCTTCCGCAATGTTGGTTAGCGGAGCGGGTTTCAGGTTTGTTGGTTGTGCACTCATGCTCTCAGTCTTCTCAAGACGTTCTGCGCTCGTTGGAATGGCGACTCCCGGGTTTTCCGTAAACAAAAGCCCAACTGAAGTTGGTACTCTGAACACCGTTTATCTAAGCACTGTCTCTCCCATCAAATATTTGTCGACTCCTCTGGCGGCGCGGCGTCCGTCCGCGATGGCCCATACGACCAGCGACTGACCGCGAGTCATGTCGCCCGCGGCGAAGACTCTCGGCACGCTCGTCATTTCATCTGCGTCAACCGCAACGTTGCCTCGCTCGCTGATTCGCACTCCGAGTTGGCTTAATAACCCTTCTGTTTCCGGACCGAGAAAACCAAGCGCGAGTAGAACCATCTGTGCCGGCCATTCTTTGCGGCTTCCGGGAATTTCATACGGAACTTCCCGCCCGTTGGGCTTTGCCGTCAAGTCAACCTCGACTGTTTCCACTGCCCGCACACCTTCGTCTTCGACACCGACAAGGCGCTTAGTCATGATCGCGTAAGCGCGCGGGTCGCGGCCGAATCGAGCCGCAGCTTCCTCGTGGCCGTAGTCCTGTCGGAAGACTCTCGGCCATTGCGGCCAGGGATTATCCGGGGCGCGGCGCTCGGGCGGCTGCGGCAAAATCTCAAACTGGACCAGACTGCGGCAGCCCTGACGCAGGGCCGTGCCTACACAGTCGGTGCCGGTATCGCCGCCTCCAATAACGATTACGTCCTTGTCTTTCGCGGACAGGTAACGGCCGTCTTCGTGTTTGCTGTCCAGGAGACTTTTTGTGTTGGCGTGAAGAAACTCCATGGCGAAATGCACGCCGCGAAGATTTCTTCCTTCCAATGGCAGATCGCGCGGTTTGGTGGCGCCGACGCAAAGCACAATCGCGTCGAACTCGTCAGTAATCTTGTCCGCGCCATAGTCAACTCCGACATTTACTTCATTGACAAACTCAATGCCCTCCGCCGCCATTAGATCGAGCCGTCTTTGAACCACGCTCTTGTCCAACTTCATGTTAGGAATTCCGTACATTAAGAGACCCCCAGGTCGATCGGCCCGTTCAAAGATGGTCACCAGGTGTCCCGCCTGATTGAGCTGACTTGCGCAAGCCAGGCCAGCCGGGCCGGAACCAATAATCGCCACTGTCTTGCCCGTACGCGCAACCGGCGGTTTTGGCACGACCCATCCGGCTTCAAAGCCTCTGTCGATAATCGCCTGCTCGATGCTCTTAATTGTTACGGGAGCATCATTGATGCCGAGTACGCACGATCCCTCACAAGGCGCCGGACAAACCCGACCAGTGAATTCCGGGAAATTGTTCGTCTGGAGCAGCCGGTCAAGAGCTGCACGCCAACGACCACGATAAACAAGATCGTTCCACTCAGGAATCAAGTTGTTGATTGGACAACCTGACGCAGAGCCATTAATGATCTGCCCGGTATGGCAGAACGGCACTCCGCAATCCATGCAGCGAGCACCCTGTTCGCGCAGGTGATTCTCCGGCATCTGCTCATGAAACTCTTGCCAATCAAACACACGTTCAGCCGGCAGTCGAGCGACTGGAAGAGTGCGGGAGAATTCGATGAACCCGGTTTTAGACATTGCCAATCGGTGCCGACAAAATCGTTTTCTTCTCCCTCTCCCTTTGGGAGAGGGTTGGGGTGAGGGTTTAGGCATTAGCAGCGCTTTCCTAAGCCCTCATCCCCAGCCCTTCTCCCAGGGGGAGAAGGGAGCACACCCTATCTCCCCCCAACTCGCGCCAGGTCGTGCGAGTTCGATTCGAATGCGGCCATTGCCGCTTGTGCGTAACTCATCCCATCACGCCGCCGTCTGCTCTCCGCCTCCAGCACCCGGCGATAGTCATTAGGGATGACCCGCACGAATTTGGGCAGCCACTCATTCCACGAAACCAAAACCTCAGTAGCACGCACGCTGCGCGTGACTTCGACGTGGCGAAAGACCATGTCCTTGACTGTTTCAATCTCTTCTTCGTCGTCCAGGGCAGTGAGTTCTACCATTTCGATATTGCACCGCCGCGAAAAGTCACCATCTCGGTCGAGCACATATGCCAGTCCGCCCGACATACCCGCGCCAAAATTTCTTCCAGTTCCCCCGAGCACGACGACGCGTCCGCCGGTCATGTATTCGCAGCCGTGATCGCCAATTCCTTCAACCACGACAAAGGCGCCGCTGTTCCGCACGCAAAACCGTTCGCCGGCAATTCCACAGATGTAGCCCTCGCCACTGGTGGCGCCATAGAACGCAACGTTACCAATGATCACATTTTCTGAAGCGTTGAAAGTCGCCGAGCGCGGCGGGTAGACAATGATTTTTCCACCCGACAAACCTTTACCGACATAATCGTTCGCGTCGCCTTCCAGCCTGAGCGTCATTCCACGGGGCACAAATGCTCCGAAACTCTGACCGGCCGAACCCGTGAAGCGCAGACTTATCGTGTCCTCGGGCAATCCTTCGGGGCCGTAGAGTCGCGTGACTTCGCTGCCCACCATCGTGCCGACCGCGCGATTGACGTTTCGAATCGTCAGCCCAACCTGAACCTGTTCTTTATTCTCCAGAGCAGGCCGGCAGAGTTCGATCAAAGTAGTAAAGTCGAGGGACTGTTCCAGTTCGTGGTCCTGTTCGACTCGACCGTATCGGCCCACGGATTCGGGCACGTTTGGTTGATAAAGAATTTGGGAGAAGTCGAGCCCGTGCGTCTTCCATTGATCGATTGTGCGCCGCTTTTCGATCAGCTCGGTGCGGCCCACCATTTCATTGATGGTGCGAAACCCAAGCTCCGCCATCAACTCGCGCACCTCCTGCGCGACGAAGCGCATAAAGTTCACCACGTGCGCCGGATCACCAGCGAACTTCGCGCGCAGTTTTGGATCCTGAGTAGCGACGCCGACCGGGCACGTGTTCAAGTGACAAACGCGCATCATGACGCAACCCAGACTCACCAATGGTGCGGTTGCAAAACCAAATTCTTCTGCGCCCAACAGCGCTGCAATCACAACGTCGCGTCCGGTCTTGAGCTGGCCGTCTGTTTCCAAAATGACGCGGCTGCGAAGATCGTTGAGAACCAGAGTCTGGTGAGTTTCAGCAAGACCCAATTCCCACGGCACTCCCGCGTGTTTGATCCCAGTGAGCGGCGCGGCCCCGGTGCCACCGTCATGGCCACTAATCAGGATCACATCGGCGCGCGCTTTGGCGACGCCGGCGGCGACGGTGCCGACCCCGACTTCGGCAACCAGCTTGACGCTGATCCGTGCCCGCCGGTTCGCGCACTTCAAGTCATAGACCAGTTCGTTGAGGTCTTCGATCGAATAGATATCGTGATGCGGCGGCGGCGAGATGAGACCAACGCCCGGGGTCGAATGCCGCACGCGCGCAATCTCCGGATAGACTTTGTGACCCGGAAGTTGGCCGCCTTCACCGGGCTTGGCCCCTTGCGAGATCTTTATTTGCAGCTCCTGCGCGTTGACCAGATAGTTGCTGGTAACACCAAAGCGGCCCGACGCCACTTGCTTGATCGCGCTGTTTCGGGAATCGCCGTTTGCTTCGATGAAGTAGCGCTCGGGATCTTCACCACCTTCGCCGGTGTTGCTCTTCCCGCCGAGACGGTTCATGGCCACCGCCAGCGTCTCGTGTGCTTCTTTACTAATCGAACCGTAGGACATCGCACCAGTCTTGAAGCGTTTGACGATTTCATCGACCGGTTCGACTTCATCGATAGGGATTGGTTTGCGCTCAGACTTGAGTTCCATCAAACCGCGCAGCGTGCACAGACGCCGCGACTGATCGTCGATCAGCTTGCTGAATTCTTTGAAGACTTCGTAGCTGCCCAATCGACAGGCATGTTGGAGTTTGTGAATCGTCTCGGGATTGAACAAGTGCAGTTCGCCTTCGCGGCGATAGCTGTATTGACCTCCGCCATCGAGCGTTTGTGCTTCGGCATGGCGATCCGGAAAGGCCAGCTTCTGTCTCATCCTCACTTCTTCGGCAATGGCGTCAAGGCCGATGCCACCAATACGAGATGGCGTCCAGGTGAAGTAGCGATCGACAAAATCCTGATCGAGACCGATCGCCTCGAACACTTGCGCGCCGCAATAGCTCTGAATCGTCGAGATGCCCATTTTGGAAATAACTTTCACGACGCCTTTGTTAATGGCCTTGATGAAATTCGCCACGGCTTGGTCGCGTTCCACGCCATCGAGCGCTCCCTGATGGATCAGATCGTTAATACTTTCGAAGGCCAGATAAGGATTGATCGCCGCATTGATTGCCGCCGCCCCATACCCGAGCAACAAGGCGAAGTGGTGCACCTCGCGAGGCTCGCCGCTCTCGATCACAAAACCAACTTGAGTACGCGTCCCTTCACGAATCAGATGATGATGAATGGCGGACACAGCGAGCAGCGCCGGAATGGGAGCCTGGTCGCGCGTCACTCCACGGTCGGAAAGAACCAGGATGCCGTATCCCGACGAGATGGCTTGACTTGCCCGCCGGCAAAGTTGGTCCAGTGAGTCCTGCAGACCTCGCCTGCCTTCCGCTGCCGGGAATAACATTGAGAGGGTGATCGACTTGAACCCTGAAAAGCCCACCGCTCCAAGTTGTTTCAGCTTTTCCAGCTCTTCATTGGTCAGAATGGGCGAACTCAGTTTGATCTGTCTTGCACACTCGGGCGTGGGCTCGAGCATATTAGCTTCCGGCCCGACGGTGGTGTCGGTCGACATGATCAACTCTTCGCGAATCGCGTCGACCGGCGGATTGGTCACCTGGGCGAAGAGCTGCTTGAAATAGTTGTAGAGGAGTTGCGGCCGCTCAGACAGCACCGCCAGCGGCGTGTCGGTGCCCATCGATCCAAGGGCCTCGTTGCCATCGAGGGCCATCGGCGTCAGCAACAACCCGAGATCCTCGCCGGTGTAACCGAATGCCTGCTGGCGAGTGAGCAGCGAGGAACGATCTGAATCCGCGATGATCTCTGGCGCCGGGATACTCTCGAGGGTAATCAGGTTATCTTTGAGCCATTGACCGTACGGATGCTCGTTTGCGAGTTCATGTTTTAGTTCCTCATCCTCGACTATTCTCCCTTGTTCGGTATCAATGAGAAGCATGCGGCCTGGTTGCAGTCTTCCCTTCCGCAAAATGCGTTCAGGCGGAATGTCCAGGACGCCGACTTCGGATGCCATTACCACCAGCCCGTCTTTCGTGACGTAGTAGCGCGCCGGGCGCAGCCCATTGCGATCCAGCACCGCGGCGATCCGTAGGCCATCGGTAAACGCTATCGCCGCCGGCCCATCCCATGGTTCCATCAAACAGGAATGGTATTCGTAGAACGCCTTCTTCTCTGCGCTCATCGACCCGTCGCGGCTAAACGGCTCAGGCATCATCATCATCATTGCGTGGGGTAATGAACGCCCGGCGAGAGTCAACATCTCCAGCACGTTGTCGAACATCGCCGAGTCGCTGCCGTCGGTATCGATTACGGGCAAGACCTTAGCCAGGTCCGGACCGAAAACATCTGACTTGAATTTGCTCTCGCGCGCATACATCCAGTTAATGTTTCCGCGTAGCGTATTTATCTCTCCATTGTGGGCGATATAGCGATAGGGATGCGCGCGGGCCCAGCTGGGAAAAGTATTGGTGCTGAAGCGCGAATGGACCAGAGCCAGCGCCGATTCGACCGATGCATCGCAAAGATCCGGATAGAAAGTCGTCAACTGATCAGTCGTGAGCATTCCTTTGTAAACGATGGTGCGGGACGAGAGGCTGGGAATATAGAACATGCCGCGTTCGTGAATTCCACGCCGTGCGCCTTTGCTGACTCGCTTGCGAATTACACAAAGTTTTCGTTCGAACGCTGCGGTGTTCGCATGCTCCGTTGCGGCACGAGCATCCTGCGCGTGATTCATGGGCGGGGCGCCCGTGCCCCTAACTCTCTCCCGCGCTATGAAAATCTGCCTGACTATGGGCTTTGAAGCTCGCGCTGTCGGCCCCAGCCCTGAATCGTCCGTTCGCACCGTGCGCCAACCTAATACGCGCTGGCCTTCGTCTCTAACTATCCTTTCGAACAGTCGCTCGCATTCACGCCGGCTGGCGTCATTTTTGGGCAGGAATACCATCCCCACACCGTAGTCGCCCGCGGCCGGCAAACTGAATTTTCGCTGCGCACACTCGCGCGCGAAAAAATCGTGCGGGATTTGAAGCAGCATGCCCGCCCCGTCGCCCGTGTTGGCTTCGCAGCCGCATGCGCCCCGATGCTCCAGATTCAAGAGCACCTGAATCGCTTGTTCGACAATCCGGCGAGAACGGCGGCCTTTGACGTCGACGACGAAGCCCAGGCCGCACGAGTCATGCTCGAACAGCGGGTCGTAGAGTCCCTGCTTCGAAGGGCTTGCCGTTTGTTTCATGTGCGTTGTGTTGCTGCCCAAGCTCTCGGAACATTAATAAAGCCACCAACTGAGTCCGTTGATGGCCCGGCAAAGCGAACAGCGTTAGCTAGGCCATCAAGAGCTGTCTTTCGTCTTCCCCACTCCCCCAATGGCGAGGCGAAAGCGGCCCACGATAAAAGAAGCCTGCAAGCGAAAGGCCCAAACCGCTGAAGGTATTAACTCAGGACCAGTCATCAAAGAAGACAGTTGCCGCGCCACGACAAAAATGTCTTCACCTCAGGTCGTTTGGCGGACGGAACTCATGAAAAGAAATGAAGTCATCTCGGCATCGGACCGCGGAACACGGCTTGCTCTCCCAACGCCGAAATCGTAGGAAGGATTGTTCGGCGTTGATTTGAGGAGAAGCATGACATCAGAGATCGAAACGACTCTATCTGCCGGAAGAACTTACCTGGAGAAAGTGTTAGCACACGCCGCGACTCGGCTTACGCCGGTGACCTCGGACACAGATCCGGCTTCCCTCTCTCGGCTGTTGCGACGGTTTCTTACGATTGAAGACTATCGCCTGAGAATGAATCACAACTTTGGCGCCTCCGGGTGCGAAACGGCTGCGGCAAGAAGCTTCGTCCTCGACCTGGTAGTGAAGCATGCGTTCGCACATGCCTCTTTGGCTTTCCAGTCAAACCGGATGGCCGATGGCATGCACAACGCCTGTGCTCTGTTGGCGATCGGCGGCTATGGACGGGCTGAGCTGGCGCCCCACTCGGACATTGATCTGCTTTTCCTCTACAGCGGCCTTCTCCAGCTCTTGTGGGATGCCGGACTGACCGTCGGCCATAGTTTTCGTACGGTGGGCGATTGCATCACCACTGCCCTTGACGATGTGCACCTGCGAACTGCGGTGGTAAACACTCGCCTCCTGGCCGGAAACAAGGGACTCCATCACTCTCTGCGGGAGGCCTTGGAAAAGGATCGGCGCCGAAGGGTGGGGCCATTTCTCACCGCCATCCTGCATGAACGCGACGCTCGCTATCTTAAGTTTGGAGGATCAGTTTGTCTCCAGGAGCCCAATATCAAGGAGACGGCGGGCGGACTCCGCGACTTTCACACCGCAGTTTGGTTGGCGCACGCGCAACACGGATACAAGAACCTGGCTGAGATGCGCGCGCACGATCTGATCTCGGAGCACGAAGCGCGGAAGATCCTTAGCGCATATGATTTTCTGTGGCGCATTCGTCATTCCGTCCATTACCGGACGGGGCGAAAGACCGAGCATCTCTCTCTCGATATGCAACCGAATTTGGCCGGGCAGTTTGGCTATAATCCCGGAACTTATCTCCTGGGTTCGGAAAAACTCATGCGCGACTACTATAGACATGCGCGCGAGTTGCACCTATTCAGCGAAGCCATAACCGCCCGCGTCGCTGATACCGGACCGCACCCTTCGCGAAGATGGCTCAGGCGTCCCACGAACGCGGCGAATGAACCCTTCGCAATTCGCAGGGGCCGGCTGCACTTCGACGGCGAATCCAATTTTTTTGATAAGAAGCCGCTGGCCATATTCAACGCATTCGCGCTGGGACAAGCTGCGCGAGTGCCCTTCGACTATCATCTGCGCGAGCTCATCACTCGGGGTTCGCGCGCCATTGGCCCGACCTCGCGATTTTCGGTTGAAGTCTCGAATGCATTCTTTGCCTTATTGCGTCGCCGCGGGCGCGCTGGGTTCGTGCTGCGTTCGATGCACGACCTTGGATTGCTCGCGCGCTTGATCCCGGAATTCCGCCGGATCAGTTTGCTGGTGCAACACGATCTCTATCACCACTTTACGGTTGACGAGCATACCTTGCGGGCGATCGAAACCCTGGACGACTTGCATACCAGCGAGGGCAAGAGCCGCGCCCATCTGCGCGGCGTGCTTGAACAAATCAGCGATCCAACTCTGCTTTATCTGGCGTTGCTGCTGCACGACATCGGCAAGGGCCAGGGTCGCGGCCACATTGCCCGCGGAACCCAGGTTGCCAGGCGCGTATGCCGCCGTCTTGGTCTGAAAGAAGAGGACGCGAAGAAGGTCGTCCTGCTGGTCAAGCAACACGTGACCATGGCCCATCTGGCTCAGCGGCGCGACCTGAACGAGTCCCGTTTGATCTCCGAGTTCGCCGGGCAAGTTGAGTCGTTGGATGTGCTCAATATGCTCCTGCTGCTTACCTTTGCCGATCTCAGCGCGGTAGGACCGGGCGTTTGGACCGACTGGAAAGCGACGCTGCTCTGGGATCTCTATCGGCGCACCCGGAAGTTTATGACCAGCGAGGACGAAGTAGTCGACGACGTCGCGGAACTCATTCGAATCAGAGATGAGATTCGCAAGGTGATTGATCCATCGGTGCCTTTCAGTGAAGTCGAGCGTCACCTCGCGTTGTTGCCGGATCGTTATTTGCGCATCTCCTCACCGGCCGCGGCCGCAATGCACATCCAAATGATCGAATCGATCAAAACCGAGGGCTTTGCCTGCCGCTGGGTTCGGCATAACGTGAACTCAGCGGAACTAATCGTTGTGACTCACGATCGGCACGGCCTGTTTGCAGATTTGGCCGGCACCCTGGCCGCGAACGGGATCGAGATTCTGAGCGCTGAGGTCAACACTCGCGAGGACGGCATCGCCATCGATGGCTTCACCGTTCGTCAGGCTTCGACTCGTCGCGCGATCGAGGAAGATCGCTATCACGACATCGAGCAATCGCTGCGTCGGGCCGTGGCCGGCGAATTGGAAGTTTCCGCCCTGGTCGAGCGCTGGAGCACGAGGAATGCTCCCCGCAAACGAACCAGAACGAATCCCGGCCGGCGGCGCAACCTGCCGCAGGTGATCTGTGACAACGAGGCGTCTACATCGTCAACCGTGATCGAGGTACACGCGATTGATGAACCTGGCCTGGCTTACAAGATTGCCAGCGTGCTCGCCGGGCTGGGATTGGAAATCGTTTGCGCCAGAATCGCGACGGAACGGAGTGACGCCCTCGATGTCTTCTACGTGACCGAGGGCGATGGTCTGAAACTGTCAGGTGAAATGACGGAAGCCGTCGAGGGCGCGCTCCGGGAAAAGCTCAAAAGAGTCAATGCGATTATGACCGGGCCCAAGCTCGAAACGATGACAGGGAGACGATTGAATGAAAAAAATCGAAGCGATTATCAGACCGCATCTGTTGGACGCCGTTAGAGCTGCACTGCAGGAAGTTGACGTGCGCGGTATGACCATCAGCGAAGTTCAGGGCTATGGTCGCCAGCGCGGACACACAGAGACATATCGCGGCGCCGAATATCAGATCGAGTTTGTCCCCAAGATCAAAATTGAGGTGATTGTTCCCGATGACATAGAGGATTTTGTCATCGCCAGCGGCCAACAAATCAGGGAACCGAAAGTTCGTCAACTCTAATCGAGGAGCTAAAGATGATTCGACAATTTGAATCGGTTGGTCTACGTGTGCCTTCTATGCGGAGCGTTCCGAGTTCGATGCAGCCCCGCATCACCTGGCCGCGGCACTTAAGTCTGATGGGGCTGCTTCTCTTCACCTTGCTATACGTCCTGATACCCACAGTCGCAGCTCAGGAGCCTCAGCGCGATCCAGCTGGTACCGCCACGGGCGACAAACACCAGGCGCTTGATGCCGCCGGTAACCCGTTTGTTGTTGCTGAACCCACGGATAAGACTGCCCCAGACTACGATCTCTGCAGAAGCTTGACGGCAGTCCGTTTTCAGCTCCGCGAACCCATTTTTGTCACGAGTCGAAGAGTTAACGACAAAACTGTTACGACGCGTTAAGCCCCACTTTTCTTTGCGGATTGAGAAAGAGGCTTCATCGCTGTTTCTCTGGAAACCAAAACGGCTGTGTTAGTATCCGCTGGAACAGGGAAGGTTACAGACCGATGGAGTTTTCGCAACTGGAGTTTTTCGTAACCGTCGTGGAAGAGGGGAGCTTTTCGAAAGCTGCCTTGCGCGTCTACCGCACCCAACCCGCGGTGAGTATCGCCATTCGCCGTCTGGAGGAAGAGATCGGTTCCCCGCTCTTTGAACGGTCGCAAAAAACACCCGTGCTCACCGATGCGGGCGAACTTCTCTACGACTATGCCAAGCGCATTCTTTCGCTGCGCGATCAGACATTCAACGTCGTCGCCGAGCTAAAATCCCTCCGCCGGGGGCGCGTGCGAATCGGCGCCAACGAAAGCACATCGCTCTATCTTCTGCCCCATCTCATTCTTAAGTATCGGGCGCTCCATCCCGATGTGATGGTTGAGATTTTCCGTCAGTCGTCTGAGCGTTTGCCGCGTGAGGTGCTCGACCGAAATGTAGATTTCGCGGTAATGGCATTTGAGCCGGTCGACGGCGATCTCGAATCGTTCCCTGTTTTGCGAGATGAGCTCGTGCTAATCACGCATCCGGAACACCGTTTGGCACAACTGCGATCCGTCACCGTCGAAGAGCTCGGGAACGAGCCCTTCCTGGCGCACAACGTTAAGACCGGTTCGCGTTACAAAGTGATGGAGACTTTTGCCCAACACCATACGCCGCTCAATATCACCCTTGAGTTGGCCACGGTCGAAACCATCAAGCGTTTCGTCCAACTCAAGATCGGGCTTGCCTTTGTGCCTCGCATGTGCGTCGCCGATGAACTGGAGCGCGGATCTCTGGTCAGTGTTCCGGTCGATGACCTCTCCTACGTGCGTACGCTTTGGGTCACACATCGTCGTGGGATGACCTTCTCACATGCGGCCGCGGCTTTTCTCGAGATTCTGCACGATCATGCCAAGATTCACACTAGCGAAAAATAATTGTGGCACGCGCATCTTGCGCCTGTCTTCACGGACGGGACGCCCGTGCCACTTTCTAAACTGCATAGGGAGCTCAGCAGAATTAGCCGGATTTATTCGACCATAAAAACTCTTATTTTGACATTGGACAATTCGACCTCTACGATCGCCGTTTTTGGATACCGTCGCTGCTTTCAATCAGCTATAGTTGTTAATTGCAGCAAAAGGAAGGCAACATCATTTCTACCCCAACACAGGCAATAAATGGGCGATGTGCCAACGGAGATCTTCCGGGCGCTCCTTTCACGAACATGAAACCAACCGAAGAGGAGGCCCGCAAGCTAGCAACCTTCCTGGAGACCGGCCAGATGCTCGCCGGAACCTATGGACTCAAAGCCGCGATTTCGCGAGTGTTGGAAACGCTGGGACGGCATCACGGCGCGGTGCGAGGCGTGGTAATGCTGTTCGACTCTGACACGAGCGAGCTGCGTATAATCGCTTCGCACGGTTTGGAAGAAAGCGCGGTCCGCCGGATCAAATATAGAATGTCGAGACGGGCAAGCACGTCGTGGTGCCCCAGGTCAGTCGCGAGCCCATGTTTCTCGATCGCCTCGGAGTTAGAAAGCCCGCGCTCAGCCGGCAGGAACTGACTTTCATTTGCGTCCCGATTCTGGTTAATCGCAAGCCGGTCGGTGCGCTGGGCGTTGACCTCCGGTACAAGTCCGATCGCGACTATGAGCGCGCCGCCACGTTCTTCTCGATTATCGCCACCATGATTGCCCAGGCAATCAAAGTGGATCATCTGATGAAGCAGGAACTGCGCGAGCGTTATGACTTCAGTCACATCATCGGCAATTCCAATCCGTTGCGACAGGTTTACGAGCAGGTGACCCAGGTCGCCAGGACGAACACGACCGTCCTTCTGCGCGGTGAGTCTGGAACTGGAAAGGAGTTAATCGCGCACGCAATTCATTACAATTCACTGCGGGCAAACAAGCCGTTCATCAAAGTCAGTTGCGCGGCGTTGCCGGAAACGCTAATCGAGTCTGAACTATTTGGCTATGAAAAGGGCGCGTTCACGGGCGCGCAGAATCGCAAGAAAGGGCGGTTCGAACTGGCCGAGGGCGGCACACTGTTTCTCGATGAGATCGGCGACCTGAACATATCAACTCAGATAAAACTACTCCGCGTACTACAAGA
>WNFA01007326.1_pt1 | contig 17133 bp, 17 predicted proteins | sample 5400481 | NCBI WGS metagenome assembly WNFA01 (sample SAMN13153340, study PRJNA577476) | soil metagenome | isolation source: 120 cm saprolite under Douglas fir tree site 2 hole 1 replicate 2 | place: USA:California | collected 2015-04-18
GGCAGGATGTCGAGCCGCTCGCCGGCCATCCACACCTCGCCGGAACTGGCCGACTCGAATCCCGCGATGATGCGCAGCAGCGTGGTCTTGCCAGAACCGCTCTCGCCGAGGATGGTGAGGAACTCGCCTTCCGCGACATCGAGAGAGATTTCGTGCAGCACGACGTGTTTGCCGAACTGCTTGGAGACGGATCGAACGCTCAGAAGAGAGGAAGCGGAGGCTGCGGCCTGCGAGGGCGTGACCATGAGGGATGTAAGTTTACTGCGCCGCCTTCACTTCGTTCCAGATTTCGTTGTACTTTGCGCGGCGCGGGACGTTTTGCCAGAAGTAGATGCGCTTCTGATATTCGTCCACGTTGTCGAGATGCAGGCTCTTCTGCTGCTCCGCGCTCATGAACTTCGCCGCTTCCGGATTCGCCGGCGCATAGCCAGTCACATCGGTCACTTTCTTCTGCGTCTGCGCCTCGATCATGTACTCGAGAAATTTGTACGCCAGCTCTTTATTCTCGCTACCCGCCGTAATCATCAGGTGATCAATCCAACCGGTAGTGTTTTCTTTGGGAATGGTCTCGCCAACAGGAAAGCTCGCCTGGCGCAATTGATTGGTCATCAGCGGCCATCCCATGGCCGCGACTACTTCGTGGTTTTCGAATAGATTTGTCAACTCGCCGCCGGTTGACCAGATCTTTCGCACGTTCGGCTTGAGCGCGAGTAGCTTGTTCTTCACCGCCTCGAGTTCAGCATCGCTCAGGTTGTACAGATGATTGGAGTCCGGCTTGTCGTAACCGAGCACCTGCGCCGCCATGTAAACCGTGGAGAGATCGTCCCAGACGGAAATCTTTTCTTTCAGCTTAGGGTCCCACATCGTGGCCCAGCTTTCGGGAGGCGCGGCGAACGCCTTGGAATCGTAAATCAGCGGATTAGGCCCCCACATGAAAGGGACCCCATAGACGCTGCCATTGACGCGGACCAGCGGCATACCACGCAGTTTGGAGGAAAGCCGGTTGTAATCCGGCAGCTTTGCAAGATCGAGGGGCGCGGCCAGTCCGGCTTCCGAAATCATGGTGGCGACGTCGCTCGATGGCGAGATGACGTCGTAGTTCCCGGCGCTGCCACCGCGCAACTTGGCGACCAGTTCGTCGCTCGAGCCCATATACAACGCTGAAACTTTGCAGTGGTTCTGCTCCTCAAATGCCTTCACGAAAGATGGATCGGCGTAACCTTCCCAGACCAGCAGGTTAAGGGTCGGAGTTTTCTTGCCGCAGGAGAGGCAGAGAGCGGCGAGGAAGAGGGTGAATAAGAGTCGAGCTTTCATGGCGTGCGGAACCTTGCGGGATTATAGCAAGACGAGTTCGATCTTCAGGACCGGACTGCACGGACGCTGAAGTTGGGGGTGAATTGATCGTTGCCAGCGAGTTTCAGGCGGTCACAAGCGAGACCAAGAAGGTTCATGGCAGGACAGGCAGTTGCTTTATACAACTTCAAGATCACACGGTTCTTGCTGGCAAACGAATGAGCACCTAAATTAAAAGTCCGCAGCAGGCCCCCAATACTTGAGAGTTCGGGAAGGATCTCAACTTCCTCAAACCCTGAAAGAATTGAACGCAAACCGGCAGGAGTAAAGCGCCAGGGCTCCTCGTCCACGAAGCGGGGAGCGAACGCTGCCACGCTCAGACAAAATACTCCTCGGGGCTTCAGGACCCTAAGCACCTCATTGGCCCCCTGGCGAGGGTCGGCAAAATATTCAAATACCTGGGTGGCAATTACCAGGTCAAACGTCCTTGGCGCAAAGGGGAGCCGCTGGCCGTCTGCTATCACGTTGACCAGAGGTGTTTGCAGCAAATCGATGGCAACGTACTTCCCCACGCGGTTACCCAGCAGCGGTCGATAGGGCTGGTAACGGCCGCCGATATCCAGCACCGTGGCCTCGGCATTGATTGCGGAGAGCCATCGCTCAAAGATGATTGTTCGCGAGCGAAGAACCAGATAGTTCGGATCGCTTAGCGAGGGACGCAGGCGTCGGTCAGCAATTCGCGCCAGCTCGATGGTTCCCATGTCTTCCAGGACCTTTGGTTACGCGTCTGAATTGCGAAGTCCAATCAGCAGTCGCGATGCTCGAAGTTTAATTAGCGATTGCGTAACGCACAATCCGCATGGCCCACCCTGGACACTAGACACTGTGGGTGACGCTGCAGGAATGGGTTCTACTCGTATCCGCCGGCGATGGACGGCACCAGCAACACTTCATCCCCATCTTTGAACGCGTAGCTCGGGCCGCCGAGGAAGCGGATGTCTTCTTCGTTCACATAGACGTTGAGGAAGCGGCGGATCTGGCCGGAGTCGTCGCGAAGATGGGGTTTCAGGGAGGGGAATTGTTCGTCGAGCGACGAGAAGAGTTCGTTCAGGTTTGCGGCGGCACAGGTCACCTTGGCGGTGCCCCCGGTGTGGCGGCGAAGGGCGCTGGGAATTTGCACGGTTATGTTCATATCAAGAATCGGGTGATCGGGTGATCGGGGTATCGGGCCATCTGAAATCAGTCCACGGACGAGCGAAGATTACTAGATCGCCCGATGACCCGATCACCGGATCACCCGATTCTTCCTCACGCTACAACGGGTTCCCTTACGTCCAGCGTCTGCCCAAGATACTTTTCGAACTCTGCCAGCTTCGGCGCGATCGGCTCTTCGGCTTCGTACTCTCCGGTGAGCACGTCGGTTGTCTTCAATCCGTTGCCGGTGATGCAGAGCACGGTCGTCTCATCCGGCAGAATGCGGTCGCTCTTGTACAGCTTGCGCGCGCAGCCGACGGTGACGCCGCCAGCAGTTTCGGTAAAAATGCCCTCGGTTTCGGCAAGCAGCTGGATGGATTTCACAATCTCGGGATCGGAAATGTCTTCCGACCAGCCGCCGCTCTTGGTGGTGGTCTTGATCGCGTAGTGTCCGTCAGCGGGATTGCCGATCGCGAGCGAACGCGCAATGGTCGAAGGCTTCTGCGGATCAATCTCGGTGTTGCCGAGCTTGACGGCGGTTGAGATCGGAGAGCACCCGGTAGCTTGCGCGCCGAAGAACTTTACCGGCTTCGGCTCAACCAGGCCAAGTTGGATCAGTTCATCAAAAGCTTTCTTGATCTTGACGATCAGCGACCCGCCGGCCATTGGGCAAACAATGTTGTCGGGCAAGCGCCAGCCAAGTTGTTCAGCGATTTCGTATCCGAAAGTCTTTGAGCCTTCCGCGTAGTAGGGACGGAGATTGACATTCACGAATCCCCAATTGTGCTCGTCGGCGATTTGCGAGCAGAGGCGGTTCACCTTATCGTAACTGCCCGAAATTCGGACCAGCTTGGCGCCAAAAACCTGGGTGCCGATGATTTTCGCCGGCTCGAGGTCGGCGGGGATGAAGATCCAGCACTTGAATCCGTGGCGAGCGGCCTGCGCGGCGGTGGCGTTGGCTAGATTGCCGGTCGAAGAGCAGGAAACGGTATCGAATCCGAACGCGCGGGCGTTGGCCAGCGCGACAGCGACCACGCGATCTTTGAAGCTCAAAGTCGGCAGGCAGACGGCGTCATTTTTCAAAAAGAGATTTTTTGCGCCAAGTCCACGGGCCAGGCGCGGGGCTTTGATCAGGGGCGTGAAGCCTACGGGCAGCGTGGGTTCATGATTCTCGGGCAAAGGCAGTAGCGACGAGTAGCGCCAAATGTTGGGAGGGCCCTGGGCGATTTTCTCGCGCGTGAAGTCGCGCCGGATGGAGTCGTAGTCGTAGAAAATTTCCAGCGGCGAGAAGCAATCCTCGCAGATGGACTTGGGCACGTTACCCCAGCTCTTGTGGCACTCCCGACAGCGCAACTCGTAACGCATGACCTACCCGATCTGAGCGGCTGGGACGAGCGAGCCAAAAACTACCCTAAAAACGAAATCCTCTTTGCCCGGAAATGGGAAAAGAGGCTCAGGAAGTGCTGAAAAATTCTCGCATCCCGAATCTCATGTCCCCCGTTGCCGGGTCGAGAGTTGGCACCTGGCGGCCGGGATAGATGATCCCGATCCGGTTGCCGTGGCGTCACAGGGCTCGTCCCTCGGCCACTCTGCATGAAATCCAAGGTCAGCTCCGAAGAGCTGACTGGTGATTCAAATGATACGAAGCATGGAACGGTTCGTCAAGTTCTCTTTCTCTTTATAGCTTAGAGACTGAGCCGCCATTGGTGTTTACCACCCAAACGTTGGCTCCATCGAAGGCTGCATCTTCAGGCCCCGAACCCACGCTGAAAGTCCCCAGGTTCGCACCATTCTTGGCTGACAACTTGGTCACATTACTGCTCGCGAACTTCACGACCCATACGTTTGCGCCATCGTAAACTACATCAGCCGGGGTCGCTCCGGCCACAAACGTTCCGAGCAGTGAGCCGTCGCTGGCCCCTCAGTTCGGTCACGTCGTTCCCTCCAGAATTGGACACCCAGACATTTCCCCCGTCGAAGGCCAGCCCCCTGGGGCTCGCTCGAGATTGTCCCACGCTAAACGCACCGAGCACGGCGCCGTCATTGGCCCTCAGTTTTTCAACATCGTTGTCGCCCCCATTTACCACCCATACATTCGCGCCGTCAAACGCCACACCGAACGGAGTCGTGCCTACTGAAAACGCGGTTGTAAGGTTCGCCGCATACCAGTGCAATGTGGCAATTTGCTGCGGGTTTTTGGTTGAGTTGGTCACGCCATTCTGTGTCTGTGCCGGGGCAGACAGGCATGCCAACGAGGTCACAACGGCACCGAGGACCACCCCACGAGTCTGTCTGAACATAAAACGCATATCTCCTACTCTCCGCAAGGTTACTTCACCAGACAACTGGACACGCAGGCATGCGACAGAAGAACACTTGTCAACGTGAATGATTTTGCACATGGCCAATTCATTTCCCGCGCAGTTTTTATACCAGCCCTGCCAAATTTACTTCTTAGGGCGTGCGAAAACGCGTCCAACAGGCATAGAATAGGTAGGGAAATCAATAACTTAGTGAGCACGGTGAGTTTGGCACGGGAGTTGATATACATAGTTACAGGCGTCGGCATCTAAGGCGTCGTGAATTTTGACCAGGCGTTGCGTCAGCGCTGGCCAGGCAGCCCCAAACGGCTGGCTTCAGTTTGTCAGTAGGGACGCACCAAATCGCGATCACGCCCGCGTAAGGCGTGCAGCGAGGAGCCGATCAGGAGCTCCCCCAAACGGAGGATGTAGAAAATGAAAAATCGCGCAGTGGTAGCGTTGTTCATAGCCTTCTTACTGGCGCTGCCGGCACTTGCCCAACAGCCGGCGGCATCAACCGCACCCGACAATTCGTCAACAACCGCAGGCAGCAACGCCACCGGCAAAGCGCCGTTGACGGTTGAAACCCATGAGGGTTTCTGGGGCAAGGTCAATCCTTTTGCCCGCAAGAAATACGTGCAGCGCCAGACCCAGCCGATTCGTGACCGCGTGAACGAGCTCGATGAGCTCACCGCCGCGAACACGAAAATGATCAAGGACACGGATGCGCGGGCGCAGGCGGGGATCCAGATGGCTTCGGCGAAGGCCAGCGAAGCCGACCAGCACGCGGTTGACGCCGGCAACAAAGCGACAGCTGCCCAGCAGACTGCGACTCAGGCCAACAACCGCCTGACCACGGTCGAAGGCGTGGTCAGCAACATTGATCAGTACAAGGCGACCAACCAGACGGAAATCCGTTTCCGTCCGGGCCAGAGCATTCTGAGCACCGATGCCAAGACTGCCCTCGACCAGCTTGCCGAGCCCCTGAAGGGCCAGCACGGGTACATCGTCGAAGTGCAGGGCTTCTCCTCAGGCAAGGGACAGGCTGCAATCGGGACATCACGCAAGATGGCCGACGCAGTGGTCCGCTACCTGGTTGAGAACCACGAAATTCCGGTTTACCGGATTTATGTTCTCGGTATGGGCAATGCTCCGATGCCGACCTCCGCAGACGAGCAGGGTGCAAAGCCGAAGCGTATGAGCGGCGGCCGTGTTGAAGTCAGCCTGTTGAAGAATGACTTGGAACAACTGGCTTCGACTTCGAGCACTCCAGCCCCAGCGCCGGCCCAGTAACTCAATCACAGGACGAAGGGACCTCAGCCCGCGCCCTCCCAAGAGCCTCCCGCAAGGGAGGCTCTTTTCGTGCTGGGTAAGGAAGCCAACAGGACGCCCACTCCTATAATCTCTCAGGGTGCTGGTCTCCGACTTCAACTATCACCTTCCGGAAGAGCTGATTGCGCAGGAGCCGCTGGCGGACCGCGCCGCCTCCCGGCTCTTGCGCCTGGACCGCAGCTCCGGCGCTCTGGAGGATCTGAGCTTTCGCGACTTTCCAGAGTTGCTGCGTCCAGATGATCTGGTCGTCTTCAATAACACTCGCGTGTTTCCGGCAAGGCTCTACGGACGGAGAAGCGGCTACAGGGCGCAGCCGCTGAGTATGCAAAATCCTGCTTCCCGAGATTTCCTGAGGGGACGCGTTGAGGTATTGCTAACAAAACAAGTTTCGCAGGAACCAAATGAGTGGGAATGCCTGGTGCGACCGGGGCGGAAGATCGGGGTCGGGGAGCGCCTGTATTTTGGCGGCGATGGATCCAGAGGCGACGAGTCACGAGAAGACGAGCTTGCAGCGGAGGTCGTGGCGAGGGAAAGCTTTGGCGAGCGTCGCATTCGCTTTGAGCCGAAGCCGGATTTCTTCGCGGCCGTGGACCGGCTGGGACATGTTCCGCTGCCGCCTTATATCGCGAGGGAAGATCGAGGGAGCGACCGTGAACGCTACCAAACAGTTTATGCGCGCGAACGTGGGTCAGTGGCGGCACCGACGGCGGGACTGCATTTCACTCCGGAAATCCTCGCGCGCCTCAAACAGCGCGGTGTGGAGACCGCAGACATCACCTTGCACGTCGGCCTGGGGACGTTCCAGCCAGTGCGAACGGAAATCGTGGAACAATACAAATTGCATTCCGAACGATACGAAATTTCGGAATCGGCAGCGGCCACAATCAATGAGGCGCTGGACCATAAGCGGCGGGTGGTCGCCATTGGAACGACGACAGTCCGCACTCTGGAGTACGCTGCAAGGGTTTCTGGACGCGCGCACTCCGACAGCGGCGAGAGCGATTTGTTTATCTATCCCGGATTTCAATTCCGCGCAGTCAGCGCTTTGCTGACAAATTTCCACTTGCCGCAATCTACGCTGCTGATGCTGGTTTGCGCCTTTGGCGGAACGGACCGGGTGCTCGCGGCATATCGGCACGCGGTGGAGCAGCGATATCGCTTTTATTCGTACGGGGATTGCATGTTGGTGGAGTGAAGCCGCAGTTAGCATTTGGCGCTTAGCATTGGCCAGCGAGGAGTGGCTTTAGGCTCAGTGCCAAGTGCTAGACTTTCCATGTAGGAGGCGCTGCCATGGCCACGCAGGTCATTCCCAAGCAGGTTTCCATTCAGGATTTCACTGCCGAATTGCGCAAGTTTCCGGAGCCGGCTTTTGATCACGTCAGCGACATTCTTGCTTTCTTGCAGCGCACCACGGTCTCGCCCGAAGCGCTTGCTCCTTATCTGACCTGGAACGGGCAGCACTACACCCGCAACCTGATCGACAAGACGCCTCTCTATGAGCTGATTGTCATCTGCTGGGAGACCGGACAGGTCAGCTCCGTGCACAATCATCGCGACCAGAATTGCTGGATGGCGGTGCCCATCGGCAGACTGCTGGTGGAGAATTTTCATCTGGTGTCGCAGGACGTCGAAAAAGGCCGTAGCGAACTCACTCCGACCGACAGCGTGGAAATGAATCCTCTGCGCCCCTGCGCTGTTGATCCCGCCGATCCTGTCCACCGCGTGCTCAACCCCCGGCATTTCGGTGAGCGGGCGGCGAGTTTGCATATCTATTCGCGTCCTTTTGATACCTGCGTGGTCTATTCGCCGGAGCAGGGGACGTGCGGGGTGATTAAGCTGCATTACAACACGGTTTTTGGCAAGCCGGTGGGTGGATAAAGATGGAATCTAACTCCGATATGAAACAAGGTACACGAGACAATCTTATCTATCTAGCGGTCGGCCTTACCGTTGGTGGGCTAGTTGTGCTCGACTTTTTCTACGCAGACAGCCATGGTCGCGAGATGTGGTGGCCTTCTAACTTTGAGGCCCATTTAGTTGGCTACATGCTGGTACTCGGATACTTTATAGCGACAGAGGCACGTAAGGCGGGCGCCACGGTGGCTCAAATTGTGATCTTTGAGGTAGCTGGAAGCGTCCTGTACGCGGGAGTTGCTTTTGGTTTTCGGCGAACCTATGCGGGGCCTCTCAGCCTCCCTTTGTTCGGCTTAGCAGTGCTCGAATACTTTGCTATGGTCCGGTTGGTAATTTATGCAGTTCGACAGCTTAGGTCAGATCGTGGGTGACTGGCTGGTGGCTGTCCCACTTCACCAGCGCTCAAGTTGTTAAACTTACTTCTTGTCCCCACGAAGCAAATCATCGAACGCCTCGGTTGAATCCAGCTCTACGCCGGAGGCTAGGCCTGTTCTCGTACATCGGGACGATCCCGACCGGCTCTTCCTCATCGACACCATGTCCTTCATCTTCCGCGCCTATCACGCCATGGCGCGGCAGCGTGGGATGTCAACGCGCAAGGGGCAGCCCACAGCGGCGATTTATGTTTTCGTAAACATGCTGCGCAAGCTGCGTGACGACTTCTCGCCCCAATACCTGGCAGCGGTATTTGACGTGGCGGCGCCCACCTTCCGCGATCAGCAATATAAAGAGTACAAGGCCAACCGCAGCGAGATGCCCGGGGAACTGGCGCAGCAAATTCCTTATATCCGGCGCGCGCTCGAGGCCTATCGGATTCCGATTCTCGAAGTTTCCGGGTACGAAGCGGACGACGTGATCGGAACCCTGGCAACCAAAGCGGTGGCACAGGGCCGGCACGTGTACGTCGTTTCCAGCGACAAAGACATGTTGCAGTTGGTCAACGACAAGGTGCTCGTGCTCAACCCTCCCAAAGACAATCTGATCTGCGACGCGGCGAAGGTTGAGGAGATTTTGGGTGTGCCTCCGGAGCGCGTGGTGGATGTGATGGCCTTACGCGGAGACTCGATTGATAACATTCCCGGAGCGCCGGGTATCGGCGACAAAGGGTCGGTCGAAATCATCAAGCGCTTTGGAAGCGTGGAGGCGGCGCTTGACCATGCGGCGGAAGTCGAGAGGAAGACTTATCGCGAGTCGCTACAGAACAATCGCGAGCAGGTGTTGCTGAGCAAGCAACTGGCAACCACGGTAGTGGAGGCGGCGGAGGGGAATTATCGCGAAGTGGCGTCGGCGGCTGAAGTGGAGTCTGCAGTGCGGGCACTGGCCCCGGGCGCTGCGCTGGCGCTGGCGATAGAAGCCGAGGTGCCAGTTGCCGAGTCTGAGGAGGAAGTGGAGGAGGACGACCAGCAATCAAGCATGTTGCCGCTGACAGCGGGCGTGGCTGAGATTCCCGCCGACAAACCGCGCGCGCTGGCGATTTCCGTTGCGGCGAACTCTGCTTTGACGATTGTGCCGGGGTCGCCGGCGGTGGCGGCGTTAAATTCTGCGCTGGGCAACGGGGAGATTCCCAAGGCGATTCACGATTGGAAGTCTGCCTGGCACGCACTGGGAGCAATGGCCGTGGCGGGAGTGCGTCATGATACGCGGCTGTATTCGTATCTGCTCGATCCGACGTATGCGTCGCACTCGCTGCCGGAAGTCGTGTTGCGCCACTTCAATTTGAAGCTTGGTGGATCGTTGACCGAGGCGGCTGATATCACCGGGCGGCTGGCCACCTCGCTGCGCCCAAAAGTCGAAGACGAGGGCTTAACCAAGCTCTACGAAGAAATCGATTTGCCGCTGGTCCCGGTGCTGGCGCGAATGGAGCAGGCCGGAGTCGCCATTGACCGCGGAGCGCTCGACAAAATGTCGAAGCGGCTAGAAGGTGAGATTGATGCCAAAGCCAAAGAAATCTACGAATGCTGCGGCCAAGAATTCAATATCAATTCGCCCAAGCAGCTTGGCGATGTGTTGTTCAACAAGCTCAATCTGCCGAAGCCGGTGAAGTACGGCAAAGGCCGGACCATTTCTACAGCGGTTGATGTTCTGGAAGGGCTGGCGGCGGACCACAAGGCTCCGAAGCTGGTGCTGGAATATCGTCAACTGTCGAAACTGAAATCAACTTATGTGGACGCGCTTCCGGCGCTGCTGAATCCTGCAACCGGGCGGCTGCACACAACCTTCGATCAGACCGGAACTGCGACCGGCAGGCTTTCGTCGGCGAACCCGAATTTGCAAAATATTCCCATCCGCACCGAAGTTGGCCGTGAAATTCGCGCCGCTTTCACCGCCGCGCCCGGGCATCTGCTGCTGGCGGCGGACTATTCGCAGATTGAACTTCGTCTGCTGGCGCATCTTTCAAAAGATCCATTGCTGGTCGAAGCTTTCCGCCGCGGCGACGACATTCACACCCTCACCGCTTCTCAGGTGTTCGGAGTGCCTCCGCTCATGGTGACGCCCGACCACCGCCGCCAGGCGAAGGTGGTGAACTTCGGCATCGTGTACGGGCTTTCGGCGTTTGGCCTGTCGCAGAATCTGGGGATCGAGCCCTCGGAAGCGAAGAAATTCATTGAGGCCTATTTCGAAAAATATCGCGGAGTGCGGGTATTCATTGATCGCACGCTCGACGAGACTCGCCGCGACGGGCGGGTAAAGACTGTGTTTGGTCGCGTGCGCCCGATTCCTGACATCAACAGCAAGAATTTCAACCTGCGTGGATTTGCGGAACGGACTGCGGTGAACACGCCATTACAGGGCACTGCGGCGGGTCTGATTAAGGTTGCGATGATCCGGATTGATGCAGCAATTCTGGAGCGCGGGCTGAAGTCGAGGATGACACTCCAGGTGCATGACGAACTTGTATTTGAAGTGCCGGAAGCGGAGATGGACGGGATGCGTACACTGGTGCGCGAACAGATGGAGAGTGCGCATCTGCTGACAGTTCCGTTGATGGTGGAGATTGGGGTGGGGAAGAATTGGAGAGACTTGGAGTGACTTTCGCGAACCGCGAGTCGTTCACAGTTTCGAGTCAGCAAACGGCACTGCGACAACTTGAAACTCGTCTTCGTAGACGACGTAACCAGGCCTGACTGTCTTGATGGTTCTGACGTGCACGCCGTTGTTCTCAAGTACAGCGATCATCTCTCGCATCCTGCTGATATGTTCTCGAGCGGATGCCTTAAACCACGAGATCCCGTTCTGTCTCTTGCGGTAATACGGGGGCTTTGCGCTCGTGAACCTTGTGGGTCGTTCAAGGTTGGTGCTAAACCACGCGCGAAGTTCGTGGAGAAGTTCTTCCTCGTGCGAGTCCAGCGTACCTCCGTCCCGCAGCTTTGCTGCGATCTGAAAGACGCCAGATTCCACCTGAGAATCTTCGTCGATGAATGGCGTGACGAAACGCAGAAACAGCCGTTTTGGGCTGACCGGTTTGATCTCAATCCCTCAGACCGAGATCTTCCTTAATCGCCGCCGCAATCCCATCCGTCAGCGCGTGCATCTTCTCTTCTGATTCCGCTTCCACCATCACCCGCGCCAGCGACTCGGTTCCTGAATAACGCACCACGACGCGCCCGTTGCCGTCGAGTTCGCGTTGCGCAGCCTCGATGGCGCCCTTCACTGCGGGAACGTCATCGAAAGGAACTTTCTCGCGCACGCGAACGTTCTGGATTCGCTGCGGAAGCATTTTCAGGTCGCCGATCAGTTCGGCAAAGGATTTGCCACTCCGCGCCATCACTTCCATCACCCGCAGCGCGGTCAGCAATCCATCGCCGGTGGTGGCTTCGCCGTCGCGGAAGATGATGTGGCCTGACTGCTCGCCTCCCAGAGTCGCGCCGGTCTTCAACATTTCCTCCAGCACATATTTATCGCCCACGTTCGCCCGCAACATGCGGATACCCGAGCTTCGTAGGGCAATCTCCAGGCCCATGTTCGACATGGTGGTGGCCACAATGGTGGCGCCGGGAAGTACGCCGCGTGCCTGCATATCGCGCGCGGCCAGCAACAGCACGGCGTCTCCGTTGATCACCCGGCCCCCGGCATCGCTGAACAGGGCGCGATCGGCGTCTCCGTCAAAAGTTACTCCCAGGTCAAATGTGCCCTTTGCCGAGGCGATCTGCTTAGCCACGGTCTCCGGATGCAGCGCACCGCAATTTTCATTGATGTTCTTGCCGTCGGGAGCCGCGTGCATGAAGGTAGCCTGGATGTGGCAGGCGCGAAACAACTCGGGCGCCTCCGCCGTCGCCGCGCCATTGGCGCAATCCACCAGCACTCGCAATCCGCTCAAATCGGTCGGAATGTTCTTGGCCAGCCAGTCAATGTACGCGGCCCGCAACCCATGCTCGCCCGGCAACGTGGGTGCGGGTTTTGAGTCGGGCTCTCGATGAGACTCGCGGGTCTGCAGTAACGAAAAGATTTCCTGCTCAATTGCGAGCTCGTGGGAATCGGGCAGTTTGAAGCCATTGCCGGAGAAAACTTTGATTCCGTTGTCGGTCCACGGATTGTGCGAGGCGGAAACCACCACGCCAGCGTCGAACTTCCGCGAGCGTGCCAGATACGCCACGCCCGGCGTGGTAATTACACCCGCGCTGTGCACTTCCACATTGCGAGAAGCCAGCCCTAAGGCGATGCGGTCGGCGATCCAGCGGCTGGACTCGCGCGTGTCCTGGCCAATAAGCACCCGGGGATGGGGATTGGTTCGTCCCAGGTCATGGCCAAGCGCCCGCCCGATCAGGAAAGTGCTCTCCGCGGTAAGCGGAAATTCGCCGGCCACGCCGCGAATGCCGTCTGTACCAAAAAGCTGTCTTGCTGGTGATGTCATTCTGAGTGTTCTTGCTGGAGCCGAACCCCGTCCATAGTAGTCGCGCTTCTACCCGATGAGGAGTAACACCATCGTTACGCTCAGTGCAACTTCCCGGTGGAAATTGCAAACCACACTCCGATGGCCAGCAGCAGAGAAAGGATTTTCAACCCAAGGTTGTGCACCACGTAACGGCGGATGAAATCTCGCGCAGTCATCGTTCACCTCCGGGTTTCGAGTGCGAGTCCGAGGATCCCATCGGCATTTCGGTTTCGGACTCATCCATTCCTCGTCCATCCGCGATTGCCGTGGGCAGGGGCGTGGGAGGCACGTAGCGGCGCAGGAGTTTACCCATGCGGTCGCGGAGCCGCTCGACTGTAAGATCGCGTTCGATGGTTCCAGCCACTGCCAGGCTGATGCCGCCAGTTTCTTCGGAAACGATGATGGCGATAGCGTCGGTTTCTTCGGTGCTCCGTCGTGGAGCGGGGCGCTGGGACGGAAAATGGTGGCCAACAGATCATACGAAAGGTGCGCTTCGAGGGAGACGCCGCTTTCCACGTAGGTCCGCAGCCCAATTTCGCGCTCAATCACGATCAGCGCGCCGGTCTGGTTCTGCGAAAACAAATTCGCCGCCATCACAATATCGTCGTAGGCTTCTGCTTCTGCGCCGGCGGAACTCGCCAGAGTCAGGCGGCGGCCCAGGCGGGCAAGAGCCTCCCGGATTTCCGGCGCGAAGATCACAATCACGATGAACGCCGCATACGGAACAAATCTGGCAATGAGCCAGTTCAGCGTGGTCAGCCCGAGCACGCGCGAAAAATAAAAAACCAGCGCCGCTACCGAAGCGCCTACCAGAATGAGCGCGGCGCGGGTTCCGCGGATCTGGGCCAGGAATTCGTAAATGATAAGGGCCACGAGCATGATGTCGAGGACGGAGACTACAGTCAGATGTGGCCACACGCCGACAGCGTGCATCGCGATCACCGCTCCTTTTCAAGACTCGGCACTTGGGCGCAGCTTTCTGCAATTGTAATGCAGGGATGATGAGATGGAGGCGGGGAGCGCAGCCGTTGGCTGCTGACCAGCGTCTGGCCGGAGTTTATTGGGGCGGTCTGGGAATGTAGCGTTGCGGGCCGGTTCTTGGCTGCTCCGTCGGTGTATTTGGTGCCGCCGGGGCCAGTGGCAGTTGCGCGGCGTCGTTCAGGACTTGCCGCTCTTGAGGCGAGAACCGGCTGAAACGCCCAGACTCGATTTCCCGCTGGCGCACTTGCGGTGGCATGGCGCGCAGGGTCTCGATGGCATTTCTCACCGCCTGCCGCCGGTCAGGTGGCAGACTCTTGAATTGCGAGTCCGCCGCCCGGAACTGCCCCTTTTGCTGCGGCGTCAGATGCTCCCAGGTCTCCATGCGCTGCAGCACCTTCTCCTGCCGCTCTGGAGGCATGCTGTTGAAGCGTTGAAGTCTCTGGTCAAATTTTTGCCGCTGGTCCGGCGTAAGGCGGCGAAAATCCCGGTCATTCTGCAGGGCCTGCCGTTGCTGTTCCAGTGGCTGATTGCGGTGCTGGTTCAACCACTGACCCGAATGATGGCCTTCGGTGGGCGGCTGATAGGGTCTGGACCGATTGTCCCGCTGCGATTCGACAGGAGGACGAGATTGCGGGCGCGGCTGCGATTCATGACGCGGCTGCGGACGCGATTCCGTTCGTTGCTGGTGACTCGGACGAGGAACATCGTTCCTACGGTTCTGGGCAAGTAACGGCACAGTCGCCAGCGCCAGCATCAAGCCGGCGTAGGCGATCCATTTTCTGATCTGTGCCCGTGCTCTCATTCCCTTACTCCCCGAAATCACTCGCAAGCTTACGGATTCGCGTCCACATCCTGCTGCACCTGCAAATCGTCGAGATATTGGCGAGCGTGGGAACAGGCCCCGGGCCGGTGACTGGCTTCCGCTCAGTCCGATATATGGTCATTCCCGCCACCATCACCACCGCCAGGGAAATTGCCAGTGCTGGACGCCGCGCCCAAGCCCACCAGCCGGCCGGTTGCTTGTCGGCTTCCTCGCGCAATCGTGCCTGCAGCCGGACGTCGAAATACGCCGACGGCTCCGGCGCCTGCCACTCATCGAGCAGCGCCATGGTCTTGCGAAAATCCGCCATCGTCCCCGTACAAGCGGCGCAAGAGCGAAAATGATCGTTGACCTCCGGCGTGGCTGAAGCCAGTCCGGCGGCCAGGTCCGGAAGCAGTTCGTTAATCTCATTGCACTTCATGTTCGTTTCCTTCAATAACTGTTTGGCGCGGGCACCCTCGCCCGCGAACCCTAAACAAATTCTCTCAGCTCCGTCCGCAGCGTTTCATACGCGCGAAACAACAACGACTTGGTAGCTGATTCGCTCAACTTCAAAACTTCGGCAATCTGCCGGTAATCCATCTCCTGATACTTGTGCATCAACACCGCCAATTTCTGCCTCTCCGGGAGTGCCTCGACTTTTTGCCGTATGGCCTGCAGGCGCTCGCGCCGCAAAATTCCCTCTTCAACATTCGGCTCTTTGTCCGCCAAATCCGGAGTCGTTCCTGTTTCCGAATCCGGTTCGTCCAGATTCATCGTATTTTCCGGACGTTCATGCCGCGTATCGCGAGCATGATTGACGCCCAGGTTAGTCGCGATGCGATACAGCCAGGTGCTGAACTTGGCGCTGGCCTCGTAATTCCCCCGCGACCGGTAGACTCGCAAAAAAACTTCTTGCGCCAAATCTTCCGCCGCCGCGGTATTGCGCGCCATCCGATACATGAACCCAACCATCGGACGGCGATATTTTTGCACTAAATAATCGAAAGCGGAATCGTCGCCTGCCTTCACCCGAAGCATCATTTCCGCATCGGAAAGCCCAGTCGCAGTGTCCGCCGCCCCGTCCGGCGGATGAACGCCTACGGCGAGCAATCCGCGATCTAAGGCCAGGTTGCTCACATCAGAGTTAACCCCGTCAGGATCAGAAAGTTGCGCGCCTTGCTGGTTGGGCCCTGGCCTGGATGTGCCCTTTTTGGAAGGGCTTACAGGCGGAGCTGCCGGCTTGGTTTTCTTCCACATACAGGGCTTTCGGCGGCGCCTGGGAGCGGAAAACCAGGGAATTCCCGTAGCGGCCCAAGTCAGGCTAACACGATGGGCAGAGCCGGGGAACGATGAAAATGCGAGCCGCCCACGAGAGGAAGACTGTCTCGTTCTAATGCGATTTGCACACCGGTTGCTAAGAATCGGCTGCCGTCTAACCGTTTGACACCCTGCGCAGGAACTCTCTAGACTTGCGGCCAAATGGCCGATGTCAGCACTCGCGGCGTGCCGGTTTCTTTTGGAAGTCCGAAATTTGACACCATCGCCTGCGGTCCATTCCTCGTGACCAACGCCCAGTTCCCGGCTGCGCACAGGCTAGAAAAGCATTTTCATGACCGCACTGTATTGGGTATTACCGTGGCTGGAGAGTGGGATTCTATTGTCGGTGCCACCAGATTGGCGAATGCGCCTGCGATGCTACACGTCGAACCAGCCGGCGATTGCCATGTGAACCAGTTTGGAAGCCAAGGCGCTCATGTAGTGGTCATCCAACCGGACCAGAGCGATAGGCTTCTCGAACCGTTCAAGTCGCTTCTCGCCGGGGCTTTTCAGATCAGAGTCGGGCTTCCCGGGCTCCAGATAGCAGAGCGGCTCCGGCGTGAAATTGGCTGGCAGGACGACCTGACGCCTTTGGCAGTGGAGAGTTTGTGCCTGGAGCTGCTGGTGGCGGCGTCGCGCTCACAGCGTGTCAGCCATGGAGCGGGTCCAGCCTGGCTGCTGCGGGCGGTTGATTATGCCCATGCGCAATTCCTCGAAAGGCCTTCCCTGCGCGAGCTGGGAAAGATCGCGGGAGTCAGCCCAGAGCATTTCAACCGGGAGTTTCGCCGCTTGTATCGCATGAATGCCGCGCAGTACATTCGCCGCTTGCGTCTGGAGTGGGCTGCCGAACGTCTACGTAAGCCGGACCAGTCTCTAGCGGAAATTGCTTCCGCTGCCGGATTTGCCGACCAGAGCCATTTCACCAGAAGGTTCAAGCGACAGTTCGGAATGACTCCGGCAGCCTTTCGCGTGGCATCTCGAACCATATCTGAATGAGTCGCTGCGACTGTCCGCGCGCAATGGCCTGGCTCTGCCAGGGGACGACGGGTCCCAAGGTCATCGCGCTGTTGCTGGTCCGTCTAGTGATGGAGCCGCGAAATGCGGAGCCAAGCCGAAAGAGTGTCGCA
>WNFA01003022.1_pt1 | contig 17131 bp, 14 predicted proteins | sample 5400481 | NCBI WGS metagenome assembly WNFA01 (sample SAMN13153340, study PRJNA577476) | soil metagenome | isolation source: 120 cm saprolite under Douglas fir tree site 2 hole 1 replicate 2 | place: USA:California | collected 2015-04-18
TTCCATCCACATCTCCTCGACCGCCGTCTGGGAATGGCGCGCACGGGCGTGTGGATCGTGCTGGGGATCATGGTGATGTCGTTCTTCCGCACGCAAATCCTCGGGCACGGCAAGTATCAGCTGCAGTCGGAGACGAACCGGTTGCGGCCGATTCCGCTCCCCGCGCCACGAGGCGTCATCTACGACCGCACCGGTCACGTGATCGCCGAGAACGTCCCGGGCTACACGGTATCGCTGCTGCCCGGTCCCGAGGCGAACCTGCGCTCGACGCTCGCGGGCATCGCATCCATCGCGAACATCGACAGCGCCGAAATCGAGCGCGTGTTGCAGCGCGCCCGCAAGGCGCCGTACCAGCCCGCTCTCGTCCTCGGCGACGCGCCGTTCCGCGTCGTCTCCGCGCTCGAGGAGCGCCGCGTCGCGATTCCCGGATTGCTCATTCAGGCGGAGCCCAAGCGCTACTATCCGGACACGGGAGTCGTCGCACACCTCGTCGGCTACGTCGGCGAGGTCACGGAAGCCGAGCGCGCCACGCGCCGGTTCGCCATGGTCCGTCTGGGCGGTCTCGTGGGCAAGGACGGGCTCGAGCGCGAATACGACGACACCCTGCGCGGATCCGAGGGCGTGCGCTTCGTCGAGGTGAGTGCGCGCGGGCAGATGGTACGTGAAGCGGAAGCGGCAGCGAACCTGGCGCCCGTACCCGGTACCGACCTGCACACGACGATCGATCTCGACTTGCAGCGTTACATCTCACAGATCTTCCCCGCCGGACAGCGCGGCGCCGTGGTGGCGCTGAATCCCAATACCGGTGAAGTCCTGGCGCTCTACAGCGCGCCCGGATTCGATCCCAATGCCTTCGTCGGCGGAATCTCCGCCCCGTACTGGCGTTCGCTGAACGAAAGTGCAGCCCGGCCCCTGCTCGACCGCGCGATTCAAGCCCGGTACCCGCCGGGATCGACGTGGAAGCTTGCCGTCGCGGCCATGGCGCTGAAGCGCGGCATCGTGGGCCCGCGGAGCCACATGCCGATTCCCTGCCGGGGCGGGCTGCAATACGGGAACCGGTTCTTCCGCTGCTGGAACGCGCACGGCCACGGGGACCTCACGCTCACCGAAGCGATCGCGCAAAGCTGCGACGTCTACTTCTATCAGCTCGGCATCAAGCTGGGTGTGACGTCGCTGCTCGAGGACGCGAATGAGTGGGGCTTCCGCGGGCGAACCGGCATTGACTTGCCGGGTGAGATCGCATCCGAGTTTCCGACCGGCCCCGAGTACTACGACCGCTTGTACGGCCCGCGGCGCTGGACGTCGGCGGTCGCGCTGAACCTGGCCATCGGACAGGGCGAGAACGCCCAGACCCTGATTCAGATGGTGCGCTTGTATCAGCAGCTGGCGAGCGACGGGCGCATGCGCACGCCCTTCGTCGTCCGCCGCGTCAATGAGCCGCAGCACGCCTCGCTCGATCTCAACGCCGATCAGCTCACGATCTTGCGGCGCGCCATGATTGCAGTCGTGGAACAGGGCACGGCCCGGGGCTCACGCCTCGCCAACCTCACCATCGCCGGTAAGACAGGGACGGCACAAAACCCGCACGGTCTGGATCATGGCTGGTTCATCGCCTTCGCGCCCGCCGATAAGCCGGAGATCGTGGTTGGCGCGATCCTCGAGTTCGCGCGCCACGGGACTGTGGCCGCTCCGCTCGTGTCTCGCGCGATCGCGCACTACCTCGGCATCGACGAGCGCACGGCAGCCACCCTGCGGGTGACGGTTCCCAACGATTCCGCACCGGCGCCGTTCCAAATTCCGGTGATCCCCGATTCCGTGCGTCCGGATTTGACACGTCCCGATTCCACTCATCCGGTTATCCCCGACAGTGCTGTCGCGCGTCCGCCAACTCGATAAGGGGCTGTTCGTATCGGTCGTCTTGCTGGCGCTGTACGGGCTGGCGACCCTGTACTCCGCGGGCCAGACCGACGTGCCGACATTCGTCGCCACGATTTGGCAGCGGCAGGTCCTGTGGCTGGCCCTCGGGCTCATCGTGGCCGGAATCATCTTCCGCACGTCACCGCGCATGCTGGAATGGGCGACGCCGTTCGCCTACGCCATCGCGCTGTTCCTGCTGTTGCTCACGCTCGTCGTCGGTACGGGCGCGGGGACGGCGGCGGGCAGTAAATCGTGGATCGCGATTGGGAGTCATCGCTTCGGGCAGCCTGCGGAGCTCGCCAAGCTCGCGACCATCCTGATGCTCGCCCGCTGGCTCGCGGGGCAGCGCGAGGCGCCCGGGACCATCCGTGATCTGATCATCCCGGGCATCATCGCCGGATTGCCCTGTCTCCTCGTGCTCAAACAACCCGACCTGGGCAGCGCGATCGTGTTCATCGCGATCCTGTTCTTGATGCTGTTTTGGGCGGGGACGAAACCGTCGTTGTTGGTGCTGCTCGCTTCACCCGTCATCGGACTCGTGCTTGCCTTCTCGACCGTCGCGTGGGGCATCTGGATCGCTGTCCTGGCCGCGCTCCTGCTGTGGTGGCGACCCTACCTCTGGGAAGGCGTCGCGATCATGGGCCTGAACGTCCTGGGCGGCGTGCTGGCACTGCCGTTCTGGAATCGGCTGGCGCCGTATCAGCAAAACCGGTTGCTCGCCTTCCTGAATCCCGACGTCGACCCACGAGCGGCAGGGTGGCACGTCATCCAGTCGAAGGTCGCGGTCGGCTCGGGCGGACTGCTGGGGAAAGGATTCACGGAGGGGACGCAAAAGCGGCTCGCGTTTCTCCCGGCGCAGCACACCGATTTCATCTTTTCGGTGGTGGGCGAGGAGCTGGGATTCGTCGGTGTGCTCGTCGCGCTGTGTCTGTTCGCGTGGCTCCTCTTCGGGTTACTACGAGTGGCTCGCCGGGCAACCGATCCGTTCTCGAGCCTGTGCGTCTTCGGCATCGCCGGCCTCTTTTTTACGCACATCGTCGAAAACGTGGGCATGACGATCAACCTGATGCCCATCACCGGCATCCCGCTGCCGTTTTTTTCGTACGGCGGATCTTTCCTGCTCGCCTGCTCGATTGGTGTGGGTATTGCGCTTCGTGTTGCCTGGGAGTCCCGGCAGTCCGGCTATGCCGAACTCGGGCAATAGGTTAGCTCGGCGGGACTGGCGTCGGTAAAGCTGCGGTCACAGATTTGTGCGCTTCGTCACTATATGGCGCGAATGGCCTGGTTCAAAAAGGAACGGAAGCCGCGCACATCCGAGCGAGTAAAGCTCGAGATTCCGGCCGACGCCTGGGAAAAGTGTGATCAATGCGGGCACGTCGACATCCGCGAACGCTTCGTTCGCGCACTGAACGTGTGCCCGAACTGTGGCTACCATCGCCGGATCACCGCCCAGGAGTACATCGACCTGCTGGTCGATGAAGGGTCCTGGCACGAGCTGTTCGCCGCGCTGAAATCCGCAGATCCCCTCAAGTTCGAGAACTACACCGACCGCGTGCAGGCCGCCATCAAAAAGGCGGGTCCGCTCGATGCCGTCCGCACCGGCTACGCACGGTTGCACGGCATGCCCATCAGCCTCGGCGTCATGGATTTCGCCTTCATGGGCGGGTCGATGGGATCGGTGGTCGGTGAGAAGATCGCCCGGCTGACGCGGCACGCGATCGACAAGAAAACACCGCTGATTCTCGTCTCGGCCTCAGGCGGTGCCCGCATGCAGGAGGGTGTCCTCTCGCTCATGCAGATGGCCAAGACGTCGGTGGTGATCGCCGAGCTGCAGGGTGCGAAGGTGCCGTTCATGTCGGTGCTCACCAATCCCACGACCGGCGGCGTGTCGGCCTCTTATGCCATGCAAGGCGACCTGATTCTCGCCGAGCCTGGGGCGGTCATCGGGTTCGCGGGGCCGCGCGTGATCAAGCAGACGATTGGCCAGGACCTGCCTGAAGGTTTCCAGACGGCCGAATTCCTCCTGGATCATGGGATGATCGACGCCGTCGTTCCCCGTGGCGAGTTGCGGGACACGGCCGCGCAGTTGCTGCGGCACATGACCGGCGCCTGGCCGGCCGAGGCCGCCGACTGACTTTCGAAGACGCCGTCCAGTTTCTTTTCGCTCGACAAGCCGGTCGTATCAAATGGAGCCTTGGGCCGACCGAGGGCTTACTCGACGTGCTCGGCCACCCAGAGCGCCACTTTCCCACGATCCACATCGGCGGCACGAACGGGAAGGGATCCACCTGCGCGTTCGTGGCCAACGAGCTGCGAGCGCAAGGGTGGCGCGTCGGACTGTACTCCTCGCCGCACCTCATTTCCCCCTGTGAGCGCATCACCGTAGACGGGGTCCCGATCGGTGAGGACGCCTTCGCGGAATGGACGACGCAGCTCAGGCCCCACATCGAGCGGTTGGACGCCAGCTTCTTCGAGGCGACCACCGCGATCGCGTTCGCCGATCTCGCGGCCCGGGACGTCGACATCGCGGTCGTCGAAGTGGGGTTGGGTGGCCGGCTCGACGCCACCAACGTGCTGACGCCGCTCGTCACCGCGGTGACGAAGATCGCGCTGGAGCACGTCGACTACCTGGGCAACGACCTGAAGGGGATCGCGCGCGAGAAGGCGGGCATTGCGAAACCGAAGGTGCCGTTCGTGACGGGTGAAGCCTATCCGGAGATTCGCGCCGAGCTGGTGCGGGAGGCCAAGCGCCGTGGCGCCGAGCCGATCATCCCCGTCGACACGACACTGCGGCCGCGGAAGGACACGCATCTCGGCTTACGAGGGCGCCATCAGATCGCCAACGCCTTGGTGGCGCACGCCGTCCTCAACGCGCTGCCCAAGCCATTCGGGCCGGTAGGGAAGAGTCTCCCGGCGAGTTTCGAGAACGCCTACATCCCGGGCCGGTTCGAGGTGCGGGGAAAATGGATCTTCGACGTCGCGCACAATCCCGATGGGATGAAAGTGGTCGCCGAAGCGATCCGCGATGGCGGCAAGACGATTCAACGGCCGCTCCATGCGCTCGTGGGGATCCGCAACGACAAGGACTGGCGCGCCATGCTCGAGACGCTGCGGCCGATGGTCGATCGCCTCGTGCTCACGGTGCCGCCGTCGATTCCCGTCATGCAGCGCTGGTCGCTCGAAGATATGGGACCCGACGTCTCGTTCGAGCCAGACTTCGAGCGGGCGCTGCACGACATTCAGGAGGATGCCGCGACGGTTCTCGTCACTGGTTCGTTTCACACGGTCGGCGACGCGATGGCTCGCTTGCCCGGTTTCGCGCCCGTCGGTTAAGTTGTTGCGATGCAAGGAAAAGCCCTACCCGGCTTTCGCGACTTTTACCCTGAAGACCTGAGCCTCCGCAACCACATCTTCGCCACCTGGCGGAGCGTGGCCGCGCGCTATGGCTTTGAGGAATACGACGGTCCGCCCCTCGAATCGCTCGAGATGTATACGCAGAAGAGCGGGGACGAGATCGTCCAGCAGTTGTATGCATTTCGAGACAAGGGCGATCGCGACGTCGCGCTGCGGCCCGAGATGACGCCGACCCTGGCGCGCATGGTCGCCGCGCGTGTCCAGGCACTCAAGAAGCCGATCCGCTGGTTTTCGATACCCCAGCTGTTTCGCTACGAACGGCAGCAGCGGGGTCGCCTGCGCGAGCACTTCCAGCTCAACATGGACATCATCGGTGAGGCGGGCCCCCTCGCGGATGCCGAGCTCATGGCCGCGTCAATCGATATCATGCGCGCCTTTGGGGTCGGTCCCAAGGATGTGCAGTTGCGAGTCTCAGACCGCCGGGTGATCCGAGGACTGCTGTTGGGGCGAGGCTTGAAGGAAAGTCAGCTGCCCTCAGCGTTTGCGGTCATCGATCGCAGCGAGCGCGTTCCGAAGAATGTCCTCGAAGAAATGCTGCGGGATGCGGGATACGAGAAACGGGAAGCGTCGGTGGTGTTCGACGTGGCGGCTCTGCGTGGACTCGACGCGCTCAAGGCCGCGGGTGAAGTTGCTGAGCCCCTGGGCCAGGCCGTTCAGTCGCTTCAGAGTATGGGACTCGGTGATTTCGTTTCGATCGACATGACGATCGTTCGGGGGCTCGCCTACTACACGGGTGTCGTGTTCGAGCTATTCGACGCCCAGAAGACCCTGCGCGCGATCGCCGGCGGGGGCCGCTACGACGGGCTGCTGGACCTGCCTGCGCTGGGGTTCGGCATGGGCGATGTCGTGCTCGGCGAGCTCCTCAAGGACCGCGGCGCGGCTCCCAAGGCGTCGACCGAGCTCGGCGCCTTTTTGATCGCGGTCGGCGGGGACGATCTCCCGACGATGCTCCAGCTCGCGCACGCCCTGCGAGAGCGAGGGATCTCCGTCGAGTATGGCCTGCGGCACGCCGGCGTGCGGAAACAGCTCGAGCTCGCTTCGGCGCGGGGCGCGGCCCGCGCCGTCATCGTCGGTCCGGAGGAGCGCGCCAAGGGTAATGCGGTCGTGCGAGATCTCCGGACGGGCACCGAAGCACAGGTTCCGCTTCGCCAGCTTCTCAACGGATATTTCGATTAATGGCTCAAGCACAGAAAATCACGCCACGCGCTAAAGACTTTAGCGAGTGGTACGGGGACGTCATTACGCAGGCGCAGATGGCGGATTACTCGCCGGTGCGTGGCTGCATGGTCATTCGCCCCCACGGCTACCGGATCTGGGAGCTGATGCAGCGGGCGCTCGATGACATGTTCCGGGCCACTGGACACCGCAACGCCTACTTCCCGCTCTTCATCCCCATGAGCTTCCTCGCGAAAGAGGCCGAGCACGTCGAGGGGTTCGCGAAGGAAGTTGCGATCGTCACGCACACCAGACTGCGCGCCACCGGGAAGGAAGGCGCGGGCGCCGTGGCGGTCGATCCCAGCTCGGAGCTCGAGGAGCCGCTCATCGTCCGGCCGACGTCGGAGACGATCATCTACGCGATGTTCGCGAAGTGGATCCAGAGCTATCGCGATCTGCCGCTGCTCCTGAATCAGTGGGCCAACGTGGTGCGCTGGGAGATGCGCACGCGCCTCTTTCTGCGGACGACCGAATTCCTGTGGCAGGAAGGGCACACAGCACACGCCGACGAGGCGGGTGCCGAGCAGGAGGCCCGACTCATCCTGGGGATATACCGCCGCTTTGCGGAAGAGTGGATGGCGATGCCTGTGCTCACGGGCCTGAAGACGGAGAGCGAGAAGTTCGCCGGCGCGCTGCGCACGTACGCGATCGAAGCGCTGATGCAGGACAACAAGGCCATCCAGGGGGGGACATCCCACAACCTCGGACAGAACTTCTCCAAGGCGTTCGACGTGAAGTACCAGACCGCCGGGGGCGGCCTCGAGCACGTTTGGAACACGTCGTGGGGCGTCTCTACGCGGCTGATCGGTGGCTTGATCATGACGCACTCGGACGACAACGGGCTGGTGGCGCCACCGAAGCTCGCGCCGGTGCAGGTCGCAATCGTCCCTATCTGGAAAACTGACGATGAGCGAGGACAGGTGTCAGGAGTCGGGTCTCAGGTGAAATCCGACCTCGAGAAGGCCGGCGTGCGTGTCGAGCTGGACCTCCGCGACACGATGAAGCCCGGCGCCAAGTACTTCGAGTGGGAAGCGCTGGGAGTGCCCGTCCGGCTGGAAATCGGTCCCCGCGATCTCGCCAGCGGCCAGGTGATTCTGGCCCGGCGAACCGGCGGCAAGGGACCCGTGCCGTTGCAGGGGGTGACGGACTCGGTCGTGAAGGCGCTCGACGAAATCCAGGCGTCGCTGTTGGCCGCCGCCCGCGAGCGGCGCGAGAAGAACTCGATCCGCGGTGCCACGAAGGCGCAGTTCCTCGAGTTCATCAAGGGGAGCGGCGGATTCGTCTACGCCGGGTTCTGCGGCGACCCGGCCTGCGAGACGGAGATCAAGCAGCAGACGAACGCCACGATTCGGGTCCTCCCCGATCCCGAGTTCCGCAGCAAGGAGGCGCCGCAGACGTGCATGTGGTGCGGGGCGCCCAGCATCGCGGAGGCCGTGTGGGCACAGGCGTACTAGGATTCGATCCGGGATTGCTCCAGGCAATCGCGGATCGCATCGGGACGCCCGCCTACGTCTACAGTGCCAATCTGATCCGCGCGCAGTACAACGCGCTCGACGACGCGCTCCACGGCATCCGGCATCGCATCTGTTACTCCGTCAAAGCCAACGGCAACCTCGGCGTGCTCCGGGTCTTGAAACAGCTCGGCGCGGGGGCGGACATCGTGTCCGTAGGCGAGCTGCGGCGCGCCCGGATCGCCGGATTCGACCCGGACGGCATCGTCTTCTCCGGAGTGGGAAAAACGACGGCGGAGATCGAAGAAGCGATTCGCGCCGGCGTCGGCTTCATCAATATCGAGTCCACCAGCGAGCTGGCGACCCTGACGACCGTCGCCAACGATATCAAGACAACGGCGCGCGTTGGAATTCGCGTCAACCCGGACGTCGCGATCGACAGCCATCCGTACACGAAGACCGGGGAGAAGACCGCCAAGTTCGGCATCCCGTTCGACGAGGTCGTCACGGTCGCCAAGCGGATCGCCGCCGAGCCCCGGTTGGTGCTGCGCGGGTTGGCCATGCACATCGGCTCGCAGATCACCGATGTCGCGCCCTACCACCGTGGCGCGATCAAGTTGATCGAGCTGGTAACCGCCCTCCGCGCCTCCGGGATCACCACGCTGGAGGCGCTCGACGTCGGCGGGGGGCTGGGCGTGCGATATCACAACGAGAAGGCGCCCACGCCCAGGGCGTTCGCTGAAGCGGTCGTCCCGGCCGTCGGCGCAGCAGGACTGGGCCTGTTGTGTGAGCCGGGCCGCTACCTGGTCGCGAATGCGGGAGTCCTGCTGACGCGCGTGCTGTACCGCAAGCACGCGGGTGGCAAGGAATACGTGATCGTCGATGCCGGGATGTCCGATTTCGTCCGGCCGAGTCATTACAATGCGCACCATGAAATCCTGCCGCTGCGCGACGGCAAGCGTCCTGAGGAAGTCGTCAATGTGGTCGGGCCGATCTGCGAGACCGGCGACTTCCTCGCGCTCGATCGCAAACTCGTCGCCGTCGGACCGGGCGAGGTGCTGGCCGTGCTCGGCACCGGTGCGTACGGCTTCGTCATGAGCTCGACCTACAATCAGCGGCCGCGGGCGCCCGAAGTCATGGTCGATGGCGACCGCTACTACGTGGCGCGCCAGCGCGAAACGCTCGATGATCTCATTCGCGGTGAGACCGCCGAGCCGACGACCTGGTACAAGGCGTGAACCGCATCCTGATCCTCGACTACGGGTCGCAGTTCACGCAGCTGATCGCGCGGCGCATCCGCGAGGCGAGCGTCTACTGCGAGATTCACCCCGCAAGCAAGGGATTGGATCTCGCCTTCATCCGAACGTTCGACCCCAAAGGCATCATTCTCTCGGGCGGCCCGAATTCCGTGTTCGACGAAGGAGCGCCCACCGCCGATCCGGCGATTCTGGACCTCGGTGTCCCGCTCCTCGGCATTTGCTACGGGATGCAGCTGGTCGCCCGGCTGGCCGGGGGCAAGGTCGTGCCCTCGAGTGAGCGGGAGTACGGCCGCGCCGAGATCGCGATTCGCGAAAACAAGGGCCTCTTCGCCGGGTTCGAGCCGCGCGCAACGGCAATCATCGTGTGGGCCAGTCATGGCGACCGCGTGGACGAGCCGCCGCCGCATTTCCGCGTCACGGCCACGAGCGCCAACGCGCCCGTCGCGGCAATGCAGCACGAGCAGAAACCGATCTACGGCGTGTTGTTCCACCCGGAGGTTGCCCATACGCCGCGCGGCGGCGAGATCCTGCACAACTTTCTCTTCGATATCTGCGGCTGTGTCCCGGACTGGACGCCCGGGCACTTCATCGATCACGAAGTCGGCCGGATCCGTGAGCTGGTCGGCCCGAATGGACGCGCCATTTGCGGGCTGTCGGGCGGCGTCGACTCGGCGGTCGCGGCCGCACTGGTGCACCGGGCCATCGGCGATCGCCTCACCTGTGTGTTCGTCGACCACGGATTGTTGCGCCGCGGTGAGCGCGAACAAGTCGAGCAGACGTTCCGCGCGCATCTTGGCATGCATCTCCGCGTCGTGGACGCGACGCACCGCTTTTTGAAAGAGCTGAAGGACATCGAAGATCCCGAGGAGAAACGCCGCCGCATTGGCCACACATTCATCGACGTGTTCGAGGACGCGGCTGGGCACGTCGAGGGAGACGTCGGTTTCTTGGTGCAGGGGACCCTGTATCCCGACGTCATCGAGTCGTCGTCACCCAAGGGTGGCCCATCGGCGACGATCAAGACGCATCACAATGTCGGCGGGCTGCGCCCCAACCTGCCGTGGAAGCTGATCGAGCCGCTGCGTGAGCTGTTCAAGGATGAGGTCCGGCAGGTCGGCCGCGAGCTCGGCTTGCCCGATGAGATCGTGGGGAGACATCCGTTCCCGGGTCCGGGGCTCGCCATTCGCGTCCTGGGACCCGTCAATGAAGAGCGGCTCGACCTGCTGCGGCGTGTGGACGCGATCTACCTGGACGAAATCCGCGCGGCGGGGCTGTACGACCAGATCTGGCAGGCGTTCGCCGTGCTGCTCCCCATCAAGTCGGTGGGCGTGATGGGCGACGGACGGACCTACGATCACGTCGTGGCGCTCCGCGCCGTGACGAGCCGCGACGGCATGACCGCCGACTGGTTTCCGTTTCCGCCCGACGTGCTGGGCAGGATCTCCAATCGCATCATCAACGAAGTGCGCGGCGTCAATCGCGTCGCGTACGACGTGAGCTCCAAGCCACCGGCTACGATCGAGTGGGAGTAACGACTCGACAAGCGGTCCTGTTTGCAGCTCTCGCCGCCGCGGCGGTCGCGGCACCATCGATTCGCAATGAGTTCGTCGCCGACGACCGCTGGGTCATCGCGGAACGGCCATTCCTGCGCAATCCCCCGTCGATCGGGGCCGTATTCATCGAGCCGTATTGGCCGGCTACGTTCGGTGGCTCGATGTGGCGGCCTGCAGTACTGACGTCCTTCGCGCTCGACTATCGCATTTCGGAAAGCCCGCACTGGTTCCATGTCGAGAACGTGATCTGGGCGGCTACCGCCACGGCCCTGCTCACGCTGCTCGCCTGCGAGCTGGCCGGCCCGCTGACCGGCCTCATCACCGGTCTCCTCTTTGCCGTGCACCCAGTGCATGTGGAGGCAGTCGCCAACGTCGTGGGGCGGGCCGAGCTGATGGCGGCGGCCGCCTATGCGGCGGCCCTCCTGTGTGCGCTCCGCGCCGACCAACGACCGATCTACCTTATCGGTGTCGCGCTGGCCGCGGCGTTTGGCATGGCATCCAAGGAACTCGTCGTGACGCTGCCGGCTACGGTGGTGCTCGTCTTCATCGCCAAACAGCTGGACTGGCGGCGCGCGTGGCGACCCGCCGTTGCCGCCGCCGTACCCATCGTTGGCTACTTCGTCGTCCATGCTCTGGTGAACGCGCACGGCGTGTTCTACGCGGGCGGCATCGCTGTGGGAATGGAAGGGTTAGGAGTCGTCCAGCGCACGTCCGCGATGCTCCCAATCTCGGTCGAGTGGTGGCGCCTCTTGCTGTTTCCGGCCCACCTCTCGGCCGACTATTCCCCCCGCGAATTGACGGTTGCGACCGGTTTCACCGCGGGGCATCTCCTCGGCGCGCTCGTCTGGGCGGCATTGGGTTACGTGGCGTGGCGTACGCGTCGCACGGTCCCGGGGATCGCCATCGGGTTAACCTGGTTTGTCATCACCGTGTCGCCCGTGGCCAACATCGTAGTCCCGATGGAGCTGCTCATCGCCGAGCGCACGCTGTATCTCCCATCGTTCGGGATCGCGTTCGCGCTCGCGTCGGCGGCCGTGGCGGCGCCCTTATCGCCGCGCGTCCGCGCGATTGTGGTCGGCTTCGTGTTGCTCCTCGGTGCCGGGCGCAGCATCGCCCGCATTCCCGCCTGGCACGACGACGAGCGGCAATACCAGGCGCTCAAGCGCGACGCGCCGCGCTCGTATCGGACGCTCTGGCTCGAAGGCAAGGACGAGTTCGCGGCGGGGCGGTGGGGGACCGGCGAGCAGTATCTCCTGCAATCGATTGCACTCGCACCCGGGATCGCGGGTCCGCGCCTGGATCTCGGCCGCTTCTACATGAGTGCCAAGCTCTGGCAACCTGCAATCCGGCAGCTTCGCGCCGCCGTAGCCGTGGACAGCGCGTTACCGCCCGCCTGGGACGCGCTCAGGGAAGCCTACCTGGGGGCCGGCGACACCGCCGCGGCGGCCAAGCTCCGCTCGCGAGCCGATACAACCGGAGTTACAATCCCTACTGCACCCCACTGAGTAGGCGTCACCGAAGGAAGTCAGTATGCACCGAAAAGGCTTCACCCTCATCGAGCTGTTGATCGTTGTCGTGATCATCGGGGTCCTCGCATCGATCGCGATCCCCAAATTCGCAAACACGAAGGAGAAGGCCTACCTCACGTCGATGAAGTCCGATCTGCGCAACCTCGTGACCACGGAGGAGAGCTATTTCGCGGATTCCATCAAGTACACGAGCAACCTTGGCACGATGTACCGTACCAGCACGGGCGTGCTGGGCCCAACTATCGTAGTGACCGCTGACGGATGGACGGCGACGGTGAGCCATACGACCACGACGCGGACATGCGCCGTTTACGCGGGGTCTACGTCGCTGGCGCCGGCGACGAAGGAAGGCGAGCCTCGCTGTAGCTAGATGTTCTTCTCTTCCAGCAGGGCAAGAAACTCGGCGGGTGTGCTAAGCTTTGCGAGTCGCGCCGAAACGTCTGACTCCTTCGCGAATTGTGCGATCTTCCCCAGAACAGGCAGATACTGGTTCGATACTTCAAGGGGCGGTGCCACAATCAGAAAGAAGTAGTTGACGGGCTGGTCGTCGATCGCCTTGAAGTCGATCCCGTTCAAACTCCGGCCGAACCCACACCGCAGGCGGCTCACGACCAGGGAGCGGCAGTGCGGGATCGCGATGTGATTACCGATGCCGGTCGAGCCCAGCGTCTCCCGCCGCTTCAGCATCTTGAAGAGCATCGCCTGCGCTTTTTCGTCAAGCTTCAGCAGCCCGACGAGCTCCTTGAGCACCGCGTCCTTCGAGGTGCTCTGGAGATCGAGCGAGACGGCATCTTCGGAAAAGAACTCGCGTAGGCGCATTCGCGCGCGAAAGGTAAAACTTGGTTGCTCCGCGCGCAACGCGCTATTACGTTCCAGCGCATGCACTTCCCGTACTCGGTCGCGCACGACTTCCCGCTCGTCCTCGCCCCCATGGCGGGGGTGTCGGAGTCCCCGTTCCGGCAGATCTGCCGCCGCTATGGGGCCGACGTCGTGGTGTCCGAGTTCATCTCCTCCGTCGGGATCTCGCTGGGGATCGAGCGGGTGCTTGCCGAGATGCGGTTTGAGCCGGTCGAACGGCCGATCGGCATCCAGATCTACGGCGCCGATGCCACGATCATGGCGCGGGCCGCCGGCATGGTCACGGAGCTGTTCGAGCCGGACTTCGTCGATATCAACTTCGGGTGTCCGGTCAAGAAGGTCGTGCGCAACAACGGCGGCTCAGGCTGCCTGAAGGACATGAATCTGGTCCGCGGCATCATCCGCGCGGTCCGGGACGCCACGCAACTGCCTGTGACCGTGAAGATCCGCAGCGGCTGGGACGAGACGCAGCGCGACCCGGTGGAGATCGCGCTTCGCTGCCAGGAGGCGGGGGCACAGGCCCTCACGCTCCATCCGCGCACGCGCACCCAGATGTACCAGGGCGCGGCGAACTGGGACGAGATCGCGGCCGTCGCTCAGGCGCTCACGATCCCGGTCATCGGTAACGGCGACATTCGCACGCCCGAGGACGTGGTGGCGATGCGCCACCACGCGAACTGCGCCGGTATCATGATCGCTCGCGGCTCGTTCGGCAATCCGTGGCTGTTCGCAGAGGCGCGGGACCTGCTCGAAGGCCGCGCCAATCGGCTGGTACACGAAGGGGCTTCCGTCGGCGTCGCAGCTACGGCAGCGACTCTTCGCGATTGAATCGATCTCGGAGGCCGAGGACATTTTCGCAGAAACCCTCGCCGCATGAGTTTCGAGCCTCTGCCGTTCGCGACGATCGATCACCTCCGGCCCATCACGCAGGGGCATCAGGAGGTGATTTTTTCTCCGGGCAAGACCGTCGGCCAGGTCGTGGCGATCGCGGAACGGCTCGAGGCCGCGGGTGGCAGCTTTCTCGCGACGCGCGCTGACGCTACGCAATCCCAGGCGCTCGCCGACCGCTTTCCGCGCGTCGAGATCAACGAGCTCGGGCGGACGGCATATCTCCCGCCAGATCCTGAACCGGCCCCCACGGGGCGGGGCACGGTGCTCATTTGCACGGCCGGTACGAGTGACCTCCCCGTTGCCGAGGAGGCGGCGGTTAGCGCGCGGGCGCTCAAGAACAGCGTCGAGCGCCTCACCGACGTCGGAGTTGCCGGGATCCACCGTCTGCTGACGCAGACCGATGTGCTGCGCGCCGCGAGCGTAATCATTGTCGTCGCCGGCATGGAAGGCGCATTGCCCAGCGTCGTGGGCGGGCTGGTGAAGGTGCCCGTGATCGCCGTACCGACGAGCGTTGGCTACGGGGCCTCATTCGGGGGGCTCGCCGCCCTGCTCGCCATGCTGAATTCCTGCGCCTCAGGCGTCACCGTGGTCAACATCGACAACGGATTTGGCGCCGCCGCGGCCGCGAGCCGCATCAATCATTTATAAACGAAAGCAAGCGCGCCGTTGGGTCGCGCTGGTGCTGCAGCTGCTGGGACTTGGCGCCGTCGCGGTCGCAGTTTGGCGGGGCGGAGTCTGGGGCGTCGTTGCCGCCGCGGGCGGCATCGCGCTCTTACTCGGCTGGACGGTCCGCTGGCGGTCGGGGCGACTGCGCCGTCGCGGGCCGCCGCCTTTGGGACTCCCTGAGGTGCTCGATCTGCTGCGGCAGGCGTACGACGCAACAGCCGCATGGAGTGTGGGTGCCAGCGAGGGTGCAATCGAGGTCCTCGCCGCTCCCGATATTGGAGACGAGGAACGGCGCCGCGGTGCTGCGTTGGTGCAGCTCGCATCAGTCGACGGTCGCTTGCACGTCGTTCGTGACCGCGATACCACGCTTATTGCCGTCGGCGATTTCCCGTATGGCGCCGGGTTGGCACTCGCCGGCGGCGATCATCCCGAGACGTTCAGCGATGGCGTGGCCCGCGCGCTGCGTCGCTACGTCGGTGGGATGCGGCTCGCGGAGGAACACAGCTCCGCGCCGCGCGCCCGCATGATCGCGGGACGGGTATCGCGTCTCGTCGCGGGAGCCCTGACGCTGGACGGCATGGCCCGCGCCGCGGTGGAGCTTGGCGAGCAGATCACGCATCGTGGTGTCGCGCTCGTCATCGCCGGGGCCGACGGCGCTCATGTGGTCGCGGTGTCGAGCGCGGCGGATCGGCGCCTGGCCGGCGTGATGCTCGCTCCGGAATCACCGGTTGCGCGAGCCGTCGGCATGGGCGTTCCCGTCGCGACGCGGGGGAACGAGGATGTGTTCGGACTCGGAGTCCCGCAGCGGCGGCGCAGCGAGCGCGCCGGGACGGCATATCCGTTGACGGACGGATCGCTGGTCGTGGGCGCCCTGGTGCTCCTTGGCTCGCCGCTCGAGCCGGATGCGCCGCTGTTCGAGGATCTCACCCCCCTGCTCACAGATCTCGGCCCCCGGCTTGCGGCGGCGCGCGCCTTGCATGACGCGGAGCGGCGCGCCGTCGTCGATCCGCTGACCGGGCTGCGCAATCGCCGCGAGCTCGAACGAGCCATGGCGGGGTACGGGCCGAGGTCCCCCGAACCTGCAACCCTCGTGTACGTCGATCTCGATCATTTCAAGCGGCTCAACGACACCCTCGGCCATCCCGCCGGCGATGCCGCGTTGAAGCATGTCGCGCGATTGCTCGAGGCCGCCGTCCGCGATGGCGACGTCGTGGCGCGGATCGGCGGGGAGGAATTCGCGGTATGGCTGCCGCGCACCCCGTTGCGCGAGGGCGTTGAGGTGGCCGAGCGCATTCGCCGCTCCGTCGCCGAGAAACACCTGACGTGGAGTGGCTCGGTGTATCCGCTGACGACGTCGTGCGGGATCGCATCCTATCCCGAGCCCATTGGCGATTTGCTTAACCTCCCCGCGTCGGCAGATGCGGCGCTGTATCGTGCCAAGCAGGCAGGGCGTAATCGGGTTGAAAAGGCCACCGCAGGGCACTAAGCTTCAGGCCGCTCGAGGTTTTGGGGGGCGACAGGCTTCGACGGGTTTGGCGAGGGTACTGTTGCGTGCCCAGGTTCTCAGTCACCTGGTAAATCAACTGGGACTATACACAAGCCAACTCTGAACTGGCTCTGGCTGCGTAAGCTTCGGCTTCACGCACCTCCCGCCTGAGGCGGCGCTCACGTATCGCAAAGTCGGGCTGGCGGCACTTGGGGTCTCAACGAGTGCCGTAAGAGATTAAAGAGGCTTGTTGCTACCAGGGCTGACGGAGCGCCGAGGTAGCGAGACCACAAAGCTCTGTCTACGCACGTAGGAGCGGTATCGGAGTCATGCTCGGACCGGGGTTCAATTCCCCGCGCCTCCACTTTTGTTACATCAGCCGCTGGAGCAGCCGCGTTAGCCGCGGCCGGAGGCGTCGCAGTTCACCTCTGTTCGCCGCGCTCACCCGTTCGACCAGCCGGATCCCCTGCGGCGTGAGGCGCACCAGCACCCGCCTGCGATCCGTGGTGGATCGTTCTCGCACCGCCAGCCGCTTCGTCACGAGGCGATCGACCAGTCCCACGGCGCTATGGTGGTGAAGCTGAAGGCGCTCCGCGAGCTCGCCGATGTTCACCTGGTCGCGTCCGGGGAAGCCGCGGATCGCGAGGAGCGCCTGGTACTGCTGCGGGGTGAGTCCGACGCGACGGGCCGCGGTCTCGCTGAAACGCAAGAACTCCCGCAGCGCAAACCGAAACGCTGCCTGGTTTACGTACGTCTCTTTGGGAACCGTCGCGGCACGACGGTGCTTCACCGCCATCCACCACTCCACCCGAAAGTCTGCCGACAATAATAGGGCGGCGAGGTCTCCCTCGCCGCCCTCATCTCGCCGCCCTCATACGTCAGGCGTGAAACC
>WNFA01002117.1_pt1 | contig 17121 bp, 17 predicted proteins | sample 5400481 | NCBI WGS metagenome assembly WNFA01 (sample SAMN13153340, study PRJNA577476) | soil metagenome | isolation source: 120 cm saprolite under Douglas fir tree site 2 hole 1 replicate 2 | place: USA:California | collected 2015-04-18
CGGAGGAAATTCACCGCGGCGCTGATAGCGATGGGAGACGAAGCAACAACCCCATCGAAGAGCGAAGTGGCAGAGGCGCCGGTCAGGAACGTGCTCACGGTATCCACGCCGTGGAAAGAGCAGCTCATTGGCGTCGAGCTGTTGGCCAATGACAGCGCCGCTGCGGCGCGCTGGAGGTCGGGATTCGCCGAGATCCCTCTCGATTCCGGAAGGATTAGTGTCTCGGATCTGCTCTTCGTCGATGGAGAGCCATCACTTCCCGGCGATCTGAACGAGGCGATTCCCCGCGCGCATGGCGGGACGAAGTTTCGACGCGACAGGAAGATTGGGCTGTTCTGGGAGCTCTACGGAAAGACGCCGGCGGACAGCGCGCTTCCGATCTCGCTTACGATCACTCCCGTGGATGAAAGTATCCTGAGGCGCACCTTCCGTGCGCTGCGTATCGCGCCAAGGCTCTCGCCCCTAAACATCCGCTGGCGCGAGAATGGTGCGTCCGGAGTTCTGTCGGCGAGATCGGTGCTTCTCGATCTGTCCCTGGTCCCCGCAGGGAAATACGCCGTGAAGCTCGAAGTCGGAAATAATCCAACGGCCGCGACCTCGCGGGTCATCGAGGTGAAGTAAGCCGTAGCTCGTTCAATCGCCTGGTGATGAATCTGCGCTCGGGTTCCTGTGTTGCGAGCTCAAGCGCACGATTGTAAGCACCGATCGCTTCTGCCACGCGACCCATCCTCCGGGAAAGATCTCCACGCGCCGCGTGGGCTAGGTGATAGTCGGTCAGATCGCCACGCACGAGTATCGCATCGATAAGGGCGAGCCCCGCTTCGGGTCCGTCGCGCATCGCGATCGCAGCCGCGCGATTGAGCTCGATTACCGGCGACGGATCGGCCCTCAACAGCACGTCGTACAACCCGACGATCTGCGCCCAATCAGTGGCACTCGCGGTGGATGCCTCGGCGTGCACGGCCGCGATCGCCGCCTGCAGCGTGTAGGGGCCGAATCGATGCGAGTCCCATCGCCTCCGGCTCGGGCAGCAGCTCCATGAGAAGCTTGCTGAGTCGAATCGCTTCGCTCGAGAGGTCGGCGCGAGTGAGCGACGCACCACTCGAGGCGAGGTAGCCTTCGTTGAACACGAGATATATCACGTGCAGCACGCTATCGAGCCGCTCGGGCAGATCTGGTCGCGACGGTATCTCATAGGGGATCCGCGCATCCCTGATTTTTCCCTTGGCCCGAACGATCCTTTGCGCCAGTGTCGGCGCCGGGGTCAGGAAGGCGTGCGCTACTTCTTCGGTGGTGAGACCGCACACCTCACGTAGAGTGAGCGCGATCTGCGCGTCGGGGCTCAGCGCCGGGTGGCAGCACGTGAAGATGAGACGGAGGCGATCATCTTCCACTCCCTCTTCGCTCTGCTCATGCATCTCCGTCGCCAGCAGTCGATCGAGAATCGCGCCGTCCGCCGATTCGAACTTTTCGCTCCTGCGGAGCCGGTCGATGGCCTTGAACCGCCCAGTGGAGATCAGCCACGTGCGGGGGTTCGCGGGAATTCCCTTCTCCCCCCATTGCTCCACCGCCGCCGCGAATGCGTCGTGCAAGCCCTCCTCGGCCAGATCGAAATCGCCGAGGAGACGGATGAGGGTCGCAAGCACACGGCGCGATTCCGATCTGTAGATCGCATCGACTTTGTCGCGCAGGTGCGCCGCAATGTCTTCTTCCATTCACCCTCGCGTCGGACAGCTACGCGCTGGTGCGCTCAACTATGGGGCGCACCTCGATTGAGCCAGACCTGGCCGACGGAATCCGCGATGCCACCTGAATTGCGTCGTTCAAATCCTTTGCTTCGATGAGGTAGTAGCCGCCGAGCTGCTCCTTCGTCTCAGCGTAGGGGCCGTCGGTGGTCGAGACCTTCCCATTGCGTGCGCGTACGACGGTGGCGGTGCTTGTGGGTTGGAGCTGGTTTGCTCCGATGTACTGGCCGCTTTTCTTGATGCTGTCGCCGAACGCCATGTACTCGCTCATGTACTTGTCCTGCACATCCTTGGGAAACTTCTGCCACTCCTTCTCATTGTCATAAATCAGGCACAGGTACTTCATCGTTCCTCCGTTTGTTTGAAAGGGTCCTCGCTAATTAGTCGGACGAGGGTTGCCCAAATCGACACTCCCCAGCGAGATCTACCCTTTCAAAATTCCGCTTCTTATTCGGACAGCCTTTTCCGGCGCGTTCGGAACCGGCAGGACGCGCATCCGGAACCGGCTTGTCAATCTGACCGACAGCTTAAGAGTGACCGTCTCAGTCCCTCGCCGCACCAGCATGGGCAGGGTCGTCACGGTCGTGCCTGCGTAGCGAGCGCGAAGTGCCTCGAATGAATCGTCGTTCAAGATCGGCACGTCGCCGATCGAGACAAATCTGTCACCGGGTTGTGCACCTGCCGCCGCCGCTGCGCCAGTCGGGACCAGCTGAGTGATGGACACGCCCGCGCTGTCCGTCGCGGTCAAGATCCCGAGTCGCGGCTCGCGTATCGAATCGCTCTCCACTCGCAACCCGGCGAGACCAAGCACGGAGTAAACCGGCATTCGCTCGCGGCCATCAACGTACCGGCGCGCGAATTCGGCGAACGATTTGCCGCCAGCAGCGCGAGAAACCTCGCCCCACCACTCGGCGGCTGTAAAACCCTTCCCCCGTTTGTACGTCACTTCGTACAGTCGGCGCATTACGTTGTCGAGCGACATGTCGTTGTCGCTCGCATCGCGGATCATTATATCGAGGAGGAATCCAGTAAGACCGCCCTTTGGGTAATAGAGCCCGCTGCTACCGTCAGTGGGATTGATCCACGCCGACAGCGACGCATCGCTCACCGCCGTCGGCGGTGCGCTAATGACCGAGGCGACCTCGTTGGCAATGAAGTTGAAAAATCCGGTGCTGTCGTTGACACCACCGCGCACCAATGCGAGCGCTCCGTAATAATCCGTGACACCTTCACTCACCCACAGCCAGGTCGTTGGTTGGGCGTCATCGTACCTGTAGGGAACCATGTCAGCCGGACGCAGGCGCTTCACGTTCCAGGCGTGGAAGAATTCGTGCGAGTAGAGTCCGGGCAGGTACGAGGCGTCGAGCCCAGAGGTCGTGACTTCATCCACCTGCGAGCTCTGGTGTTCGAGGCCGCCTCCGTTCACCAGCGTGTCCGAGCGCTGGAAGATCGTGTAGTTGCGGAAAGGCGCTTCGCCGAAGACAGCGATCTGCGCCGGAACGAATTTCTGGAGCCATGCGAAGGTGCGATCCCGGCGCGCCGCGGTCAGGCTCGGTGCTGGATAGAAAGCGAGCCGAATCCACTTGCCGGCGATCTGGGTGCTGTCGATTGCAAACCGTCCGACGTAGAACGGCATGTCGGTCAGGTCGTGATAGTTTGCCGTCGTGAAGTTGTTGGTGCCCGGTGCGGGATCCATCCCGGTCGCAACACGCCACGATGCCTCCGTGCGAACCGAGACACGCGCCGGCCAATTGAATCCGCGGCCGGCCGGATACAGAAAGAGATTGGTCCCGTTGAAGAAGGCAAAGTTGGGAGCGGTCCAGGCAACGGCACGATCGACGGCGTCAGCCAGATAGTTGAACGTCACGCGCACTGTTCCGGCGGAGCGGGGTCTGATCTCCCAGGTCTGGAAGTCGAGCTTCCGCCAGTCGAGCGGGGCACCGTTGGACTCCGCTGAAAACTGTGACACCCGCCGAGCGAACCAGAGCAACGTGTAGTGTCCGGGCGACCAAGCAGGAAGCGCGAGAATGACCGGGTCCGTACCAGCAACGGTGAACGACATCGCGACTCCGAGCTGTCGTCGCCCGACGGCGGATGAATCGGCCGTTATCTCGTAGCTGATGTTGCTGATCGGAGCGGATACCCTTGGCGTCTGTGCCAGCGATGCCTGAGCGGTACCGAGCACGATCACAGCGAATCCAAGCTTGTGAAGCATTCATCCTCCAAAAACAGAACCGGATGTGAGTTGCGGGAAGCGCAGATTCGAGTTGTTAGCTCGAGCGTCGTGGTGTCACTGAGAGATTTCAGCCTGATGTGCTCGGGCGTCGAACCTCTCGCCGTCAGAGAGGTATGATACGTTAGCTTGCGTCACACTCAACCGAAACACCCGTGAACAGCTTCGCGACCTGGGTCGCTCTTTCCTGTATCTTTTCCGTCGAGCTCAGCGCGCAAACAGCGCGACTGACAGCAACTCCCGCTCGGCCCGAGCCTGGAGCAATCGTGCGTCTGACATTGAGCGCGCCGGTGTCACGTGCGGACTCGGTTGTTTCGGTTCGCGGGAGCCTCGCCCGCGAGCCGCTTCATTTCATACGTTTGACACCTGGTACGTGGCACGCGATCGGTGGCGTGCCGGTCGACACGGAAGGCACTCTCGTCGCGAGCGCGGTCATTGAGCGCTCATCGGGAAAAACGGAGAGCGCGAAGGTGCGCTTCTCACTCCCCAAGGTGCCGCCACCCGTTGCACAGCCGCTCGCGGTCGACAGCAGCTTCACGAGGCCGCTCGATTCCGCGACAAGGGCGCGGATCGACCGCGAGAATGAGCGCGCCCGTGGGATCGGACGGCAAGCACACGATATGCCGGCCATGTGGACCGCATCGTTCCTCAAGCCGCGAACATCCGTGATCACGAGCGAATTCGGATCAGGCCGTCTGTTCAACGGCGCGCTCACTACGCGACATCTCGGCGTGGATTTCAGGGGCGCGGTCGGTGAGCCGGTGCGCGCAGCCAATCGAGGCGTCGTCGCACTCGTCGACAATTTCTTTCTGGCGGGCAATGTGATCTACATCGATCACGGCGCTGGAGTCGTCACCGCATATTTTCACCTGAGCAAGACACTGGTCGCGGTTGGCGACACTGTGAAGCGCGGACAGGAAATCGGGCTGGTGGGAAATACGGGACGCGTCACTGGCCCGCATCTGCACTGGGCGGCGCGCTATGGGGCCATCACCGTTAATCCGCTGGACCTCGTCGCGCTCGGCGGCAAGTGGTATGTGGGCTCTTCGTCCCGTCTCTCAGCGCCAGCACGAACATCAGCTTACCCGCTAGGCGGCGTCGACCGTTCCTCGAAGCGACGGTAGACCGTTCCCCGACGCGCTACGAGCGCTGATCAGTACTTCATCGTGGCCGGCTGAAACGTTCTCCAGCTGTGCCAGAATTCCTGCGAAGCGTTCACGGGTTCGAGCGCGCCGTTCACGCCCCTTCCACTGAACGCGTAAGTGGTGGCGCCGGCGACGAGTGAATCGTGTCGAACGGAAAAGCTCGTCGCCGCACTGGGGCGTACGAAAGCGCAGAAGCTGCTCTTGTCCGACGCGAGAGCGAGTACGATCGGCTTTCCACCAAGGATATCGTTCACGACGCTCTCACGGCGAAGGCGATTCCAGTCGTACGCTTTGCTCTGCCCATTCACCGTGATTCCCACGACCCAGGCCTTGTCGTGCCAGGAAACCGTGTCGGTACCGGTAAGCGGTTTGCGGCTCTTACCTGTCTCGTAGTCGAAGTCCTTCGAGTAGTTCGTCGCGAGCGCCGAGTCGGGCTGCATGATGAGCGATCTCGGATGCTCCCTCAGCCATTCCGACAACCTGACCTGACGGCTCGGGAGCTCGATCAGCACCTTGCCCTTGCTTGGTCCCGTGATCGCCTCGCCATTGGCCTGACGCCACCAGCTGTGGGTGGTTGCGTCCTCGAACATCGCGTTGAAGTGATCCATTCCGACAAGTCGAAATGTCTCGGTATGTCCGTCGACGACCGGACTGAACACGCGGCCCGTTCGGCAGACGGTGCAATAGCTCACCATCACCGGCTTGCCCGCCACGGTGTCGCGCACCTGGTGGTGGTACCCGATGAACTGCACCGGGAACGCGCGAGCGTCGCCGTCGATTTCGATGCCGACGACCAGGCGCGAGATGTCCACCTTATTTCGATCGGCCCGCAGCATGACGACCGACTTCGGCGCAATGAACATGCGGTCGGCGACCATTTGGAAATTGATCGCGTAAGCGACCACGGCCGCAAACACTAACAGCACGGGTACAGCGAACCTTTGGCGGCCCGGAGCGCCCCAAGCAGAGGGTGCTCCCGCGACGACCATCGCCGCGAAAATCGCTCGGAACAGCCACCGCCAAGAGTACAGCAGATACGCCAGGTCGCTGCTTGCCATTCGCTGGCTGCCCGGCATCGGCATGATGAAATACACGTTCACCACTTCGAACAGAACGAGCAGGCAGATGCCAACGTAAAACAGTTTCTTCATTGCGTTAGCGTAACACCCGCGCGCTCAGCGGCCAATAGTTTCCTCCCTGGATTGCCGCGCAGGCACTTTACTTCGGTGGGAGCGACGCAGCGTAGTCAACTCCGGTCTCTACCCATTTCGCAAGCGCCTTATCCGTTTTCAGGCCCTCGGGCGCGACGAGAATCCAGCCTTTCATCGGCCGGGTGCCGAACAGGCGAGTGTGCTTTTTTGCGAGTATTTCGTCTGTCTCCGCGGGTACGACCCGTACCAGCATCTCATCCTTACGCACGGCGCAAGCAAGGTTGCCATTGAGAAGGAATCCTACCCCACCAAACAACTTCTTTTCAGTCAGCCCTTTTTTCTTGCCGAGCTGACTGCGAATGCGCGCCGCGAGTCTGTCATCAAACGTCATCGATCACTCCGTGAGCCAAGATCAACCCGTCTGCTGGAGATATCGTTCCACATTCCTGGCGAGTCGTCGTGAGGCGAGGTTCGCCTCGAACAGGTGACCTCGCAGGCTGTGCGTGTATCCCATGAAAAAGACCCCGGGACGAAAGGTGGGGTCTCCGGACGGATCGAGCGGCTCTTCAGAATCGTTCAGCACATCCTTCGTCTCGAGAAGCTCGTTCAATCCCGTGCTGAATCCCGTAGCCGCGATGATGGCGTCAAAGGACTCCGCGCTGCCGTCTGCGAAGACAGCTCCTGTCTCAGTCAGACGCGCGAGCGCGGGCCGGATTTGCACCAGATCCTGCTTCAAGGCTCTTACGAATCCGACGTCTATTACGGGAACCCGCCGGGCCGAGAATGGCATCCACTCCGGTGTCTGCAGACCGTAACGAGTGAGATCTCCGAGCACAATCCGCGCGGTCAGTCGTCCAAGCCGGTCAGCGATCGCGGCCGGCAGGAAGTTCAGGAGAATTCCCGTTCGCTGAACCGGCATGCCGAACGGATCGCGCGGAACGATGGGCGGCGGAGTCCGAATGCTGAGAGCCACGAACGCGGCTCCATTCTCGGCGAGATCAGTGGCGATCTCCGTGCCGCTGTTGCCGGCACCGACGACGAGCACCCGTTTCCCAGCGTAAGGCAACGCGCTCGTGTAGCTCGAGGAATGCACCAGGTGACCCCGATATGTGTCGCGCCCGTCCCATTCGGGCAGTATCGGAATGCGGTATTGGCCAGTCGCGATGACGATGACGCGGCAGCGCCAATCACCTGCAGCAGTCACGGCCACCCACGATGACGGCGCCGTAGAGTCCATTCGGATTTTGCGCACGGGACAGCCAGTCACCACTTCCAGGTTGAAGTGCTTCGCGTACTCACCGAGGTAGGCGATGAACTCCTCCCGCGAGAGATACTTGGGATAACGGCGAGGAATGGAATGGTGGACGAGTCCGGAGAATCCACGCACCGTGTGGAGATGGAGGCGGTCGTAACGCCGCTCCCAGGTACCGCCCAATCGCTCATCCTCCTCGAGAATGATCGACTTGATTCCACGCTGCTCGAGCGCGCCCGCGGCGGACAACCCGGAGGCTCCCGCGCCTACGATGACGACCGTGGATTGTGGCAAGAGAGCTTCCTCAGTAGAAAATCAGCTTCACGCCGGCGACGATGAGCACCAACGAGAGCAACTGCCTCAACAGCGGTGCAGGCGCACGTTTGCTTCCATAACTGGCGCCGATCCACCCACCGAACACGGCGGCGGCGCCCCAGATCGGAACGCTGGGCGGGAGCTGCGCCACGCTCGAGAGATGGCCGAGTAGTCCGGCAATCGAGTTCACGAGAATGAATGGGGCGGCGACGCCGGACGTCGCTCTCGTCTCTCCCCATCCCATGTAGAGTATCAGCGGACTCAGGAATATTCCGCCGCCAACGCCGGTGAGCCCGGACAGAAATCCAATCGCCGCTCCCGCCACGAGGGCAGCCCAGAATGGCGGGAGATGCGTTTCCTTGTTGAGCGGTTTGAGTGACGAGCGGAACATCCACACGGCCGCGTAGAGCAGCACCATTCCCACTAGAATCTTATACGTCCGCACCGGGAGCATCGTCGCTCCGCCCAGGAACGCCGCGGGAATCGACAACACCGCGAACGGCCAGAAAAGTCGCCACGAGAACAATCCGGCGCGATAAAACTTGAACGTCGCCACTGCCGCGACCAGGATGTTGAGCGCGAGCGCCGTCGGCTTCATGACGCTCGGCGCAAGACTGAAGAGGCCCATCACCGCCAGATAGCTGGACGCGCCGCCATGTCCCACCGATGCATAGAGCGCGGCGCCCACAAAAAACAGAATCGCGATTATCAGTGTCTCTGAAACAGGCATTTCTTTTCGGCGTATATTCTTGTTCCTGCCTCGACGCTTCCCCGGCGAAGTTACATGACCGAATACGCCATCGACATAGTCAACGTCACCAAGCGCTACGCCGAGCACACAGCGGTGCGCGATCTGACGCTGCGCGTTCCGACAGGAAGCGTGTACGGGCTCCTCGGTCCCAATGGTGCTGGAAAGACGACTACCATTCGGATGATCCTCAACATCATCGCGCCCGACTCCGGGATGATCCACATCTTCGGGCGTCCGTCGAACGATCCGAAGATCACCGAGCGCCTGGGCTATCTCCCGGAAGAGCGCGGGCTGTATCGGAAGATGCAGGTGCGGCGCGTTCTGAAATTTTTGGCTGAGCTCAAGGGCGTGAAGGGCAGAGACGCGGATCGCCGGATCGACGAATGGCTCGAGCGGCTGTCGCTCAAGACACCGGAGAAGGACTGGGGACTCTCCAAGATCGACGAACTCTCGCGTGGCATGCAGCAGAAGGTCCAGTTCATCGGGACGCTGCTGCACGATCCCGATCTCGTGATCCTCGACGAGCCGTTCAGCGGGCTAGATCCGATCAACGCTCAGGCGCTGAAGGACACCGTGGTCGAGCTCAAGAAGCGTGGGAAGACGGTGATCTTCAGCACCCACCTGATGGACAACGCCGAGCGGCTGTGCGATTCGGTCTGCATCATCGCGCGGGGCGAGAAGGTGCTCGATGGAACCGTGACCGGGGTGAAAGAAGAGCACGGGCAACGGAACATCGCGCTCGCGCTCGACGGCGACGGAATGGCGGGGATCGCGTCGATCCTGCGCGATAACACTCTCGTGAAGCGCGCCGACGATTCAAACCGGTTTTTCGAGATCGAGCTGGCGCCCGGCGCAGATCCGCAAGTGTTACTTCGTCGGATCGTCGAATCGGGCGCGGCCGTTCAGAGATTCGAGATGATCCAGCCGTCGCTTCTCGAGATATTCCTCAAGAAAGTCGGCGCGAGTGTCCGAGAGCCCGGAGCGGATGAGTGGTCGGGCGGTGTCGAGGAGGGATGACGGGACATGGCTAAGCTCTGGGCGATCATCAAGCGCGAGTACCTCGAGCGTGTGCGGTCGAAGTGGTTTCTGATCGCGACGTTTTTCGGGCCGATTTTCTTCGCCGCGATCATCATAGTGCCGGCGTGGATGGCATCGAAAAGCAAGGCGACGAGCGACGTCTATAACTCCATCATTCTCGATGCCACGGACACGGGATTCGGTGACCGCCTGGCGGTGAACATTGCCGGTGATACCACGATTCCTGGCAGAAAGCCGATTGTCAGACTGGTGCCGCCGAGTGAGCTGACGAAGGCCGAGAGCACCGCGACGGGCGAAGTGATGCGCAAGGAGAGGACGGGTTACGTCGTCGTGGACCAGCAGACACTCGCCGGAGAATCCGCGCGCTACGCCGGAACTAACGCGACGTCGCTCGCCGACATGACGCAGATCAAGAACGCAATCCGGCAAACCATACTTGCGTCGCGCCTGCAGAAGGTCGGACTCGACAACGAGAAGATGAAGGAGATCACCTTCATTCCTCTCGACTTCACCACCGAGCGCATTACCGAGCGCGGCCGGGCGGGTTCGGGCATAGCGAGCGTACTCTTCGGCTTCGCGATCGGTTTCCTGCTCTACCTGTCGATCGTGATTTACGGGCAGACGATCATGAGCGGCGTGCTCGAGGAAAAGACGACCCGCGTCGCGGAAGTCGTGATGTCGAGCGTTCCGACCGACACGCTCCTCGCGGGAAAGGTCCTAGGCGTCGGCGCGGTCGGGTTGACGCAGCAGATACTCTGGATCGCGACGACTTACGTGCTGCTAAAGCTCAGAGCGCCAATCATGGCGAAGCTCGGCGCGCCAACGATGAATTTCTCATTACCCGACATCAGTCTCGCAGCTGGTGTGCTTTTCCTGCTGTTCTTTCTGCTGGGGTTCATTTTCTACTCGTCGCTCTATGCCGCGGTCGGCTCGTCGGTGAACAGCGAGAGCGAGGCAAGGCAGGCGGCGAGTCCACTCATGATAGTGATCGTCAGCACGGGCGTGTTCATTCAGCCGGTGCTGTTGAATCCGACCGGAACCACAGCACGCGTCCTGTCGCTCATCCCGATCTCGTCGCCGATCATCATGCCCATCCGGATGGCGGTTACGGGCGTGCCGCCGCTCGAATTGGCGGCGAGTCTCGGCTTTCTGGTGCTCGGTTGCGTCGCCGCCCTCTGGCTCGCGTCGCGGATCTACCGGGTCGGGCTGCTAATGTACGGTAAGAGACCCACCATGAAGGAAATGATGCGGTGGGTTAGCTACGCCAGGTAAAACCCACTGCGAGAAGAGCTAGGTGGGAGGTACGAGAGAGGCAGAGGTACGAGGCAGGAAGTAACTGCCAAGACATTGCGCCTCTACCTCCTACCTCGCACCTAGTACCTCGCACCCCCTACCTAGCTCTTCTCGCAGTTGCAGTACTATCAGTTTTTATTTTGGCTCTGTTCACGGCACTTCCGTTATTATTCATCAACCACCCGTCATCAGAACAAGAGAGGTATGAGGATGTACGACGAACGATTCGTCAGCCCAATGCGCCAGGAGCTCACGCAGCTCGGCGTCGAGGAGATGCGCACTGCCCAGGAAGTCGACGCGAAGCTCAAGAACGCGCAGGGAACCACGCTCGTGGTTGTCAATTCGGTTTGCGGATGTGCTGCTCGCAACGCGCGCCCCGCGGTTGCCAAGGCCATCCAGCATGGCACCAGGCCCGACGACCTTACGACTGTGTTCGCCGGGCAGGACGTCGAGGCGGTACAGAGAGCGAGAAGCTATTTCACGGGCTACGGGCCGAGCTCACCCCAGATCGCACTGCTGAAGGATGGGGAGCTCGTCTACATGCTCGAGCGGCATCAGATCGAAGGACGCACCGCCGACGACATCGCGAAGGATCTTACTCGAGCTTTCGATAAGTACTGCGAGGAAGCCACTACCGCAGCTTAAGACTGAAACTGCAACTGAACGGGTGCCTGACGTCAGTGGCGCAGTTGCCCGCGATCAGTTCACGACGCCCGGACCTAGTTCGGTGGCGCTCGCGGCACAAGCAACTGCCTGTGCCCTGATCAGCAATAGAAAAGTCGGAGCGTAGTGAACTATCGAACTGGGATCTCTGCAACTGACCGCTGGCACCCGTTCAGTTGCAGTTTTAAGCTTCGGGTATAGAGAGGTTAGAACTCGTCCCTCTTCCTTCTCTCGATGAATGGCTGCCCGTCGGGAAGAGTTTTCGGCTCGACCTCTCTGCCGGTTTCCTTGAGTACACGGCCGCGAATGAATTGAACGGTTGCCCCAAGCAGCAGCGCCCAGAGGCAAACAGCGATCAGCCGCCAGAACAGGACCCCGGTCGCCATCGGTTGCCAGTCGGTGTATTCCGCTCTCGCCGTTCCCCACGGCTCACGGTGCAGGCCGATCAGCACCAGGCTCACCGCCATCTCGCCCGCCGTCTCGAACACCGCGAACAGGGCGGAGCGCCACGGCCACTCGCGCACTGGGAATCTTCCGAGGTGGAGCGTCGCCATCCCCAGTAGAAAGAGCGTCCCGAGTACGAGCGATGCGCCGAGGTAAGCGCTGGTGGCTTGGCCATGGGTGAGAACGACGGCGCGGAAGAGACGAATCACGACGCCCGTTATCAGCGCGAGCTCCACGGGGGATCGCGCGATCCTCGTGAACGCTGCCGGCTCTTCGAGATCCCATTCGCTCGACTTGAACAGCCGACGGCGCTTCTCGACGGAACGGGGCTTCGTCACGGCCTCCAATGTAACTCCCGAGCGGATGTCGTCCATAGATTTTCCTGTCGAACCATAGGGAGAGCAGTCTCTTCTTTCCGATTCGACGCCGAGCGTCGGGGATGGGTAACTATCTGATCCAGTGCCCGATCCTGCTCCACCTGATGTCGGTGAGCATCGGCAGTGGACGATCGCTGTCGTCAGCGTTGTAGGAGTAATACACGAACAGCGGCTTCCCTCTCACGTTTTCCCTCGGGACGAAACCCCAGTAGCGACTGTCCTTCGAGTTGTACCGGCTGTCTCCCATCATGAAGAGTTTGTCCGGAGGGACGACGAAAGGTCCCCAGTTGTCGTGCGTAGGCTGCGCAGGCGCGGCACCGAATCGCGAGGACTTGAGACCGACCTTCTTCTGCCAGTCGAACAACGAGTCGACGGAGTTGCCAATGTCGGGGTCGACCTGCGCAGTCACACCGTACCCCTGGCGCTGCGCGATTCCATTCACATAGAGAATTCCGTTCCGCATGTAAAGCGTGTCGCCCGGCGTTCCCACGAGGCGCTTGACCAGCGTCGGTGTCGGATCCGCTCCACGCCTGGCCTCGTCCGCCTGATAGGGCGACACGAATACGACCACGTCGCCCCTGTGTGGATCTCTGTACGCCGGAAGGCTCGCGTGGCTGAACGGAATGTGGGCACCGTAGATCGCCTTGTTGACGAAGAGCCAGTCACCGACGAGGAGTGTCGGGATCATGCTGCCCGACGGGATGCGGTACGCCTCCACGAGGAACGCCCGCAGCACGAGGAAGATCGCCAGCGCGCCGACGATCGACTTGAAATTCTCCCAGAGGTTACGGACTCGGGACTGCTGCGAAACGGGGCGCGCCTTTTGAGCGCGCCCCGCGTTAGACGAAGTTGCCAATTAGCCTAGGGGTTCCTGAGATGTTTGTTGACGAGCCGGGTCATCTCGAACATGGAGACCTGCCCACGGCCAAAGATCGGACGGAGATTATCGTCGGCGTTGATCATGCGGCGGTTCTTCGAATCCTGAAGACCTTTCCGCTTGATGTACTGCCAGAGCTTCTTCGTGACTTCCGTGCGTGGCATCGGTGAGCTGCCCACTACGCTGGCGAGATCGCTGCTCGGCTGCATTGGCTTCATGAATGCCGCGTTTGGCGTGCGCTTCTTGCCCGAGGATTTCCGGCGGCTGCTCTTCCGACCGCCCTTCTTTGCCGCCTTTCTAGATGACTTTCTGGCCGAAGACTTCCGGGACGAGGACTTCTTCCTTCCTTTGCTCTTCTTTTTTGCTGCCATCTTGTCTCCTTGTTTGGTGATCGGATGCGAGTTGGTACCAGTGTGAAACGCCGTCCGTCAGCGACGCAAACTATAGTCCCGCGAGGCGAAAGCAATAGGGAAAGCAAAGAGTTTCCCTATGAAAAACACGAAATCCCAGAGGGAAAAACGACATTTCGGGGTCCCGCTGGTCCAAGCGCTCCCCTCATTTTCCCCCTAGTTCCTCCAGCAGCTTCACCATTTTCACGTCGTAGGGATCGGGTGAATCGTCGTCGTCCGCTATGTCGTAGTTCTGCTGCGGGGTCTCGAGAATGAGCGGCACGTCGCTGCTGCGGTGGTCATGCATGAGCCATTCGAAGGGCTGCTTTCCTATGTGCCCGTCCCCTATGAGAACGTGGCGATCCTTGTTCGATCCCAGCTCTCCCCCGCTGTCGTTCAAGTGGAAGAAAGATGGCGCCTCGCCTGCGGCTTCCTCGAATTCGTCCAGCACCGTGGTGAATACCTGCTTCGACGCGGTGATGTCGTAGCCCGAGGAAAAGAGATGGCAGGTGTCGAGTCCGTAGCCGGTTCTCGCCCGGAGAGATGCTGGGACGCCGGCAAGAATCTCCCTCACCTCCTGCGCCGTCTTTCCCATGGTTTTACCGGCGCCGGCAGTGTTCTCCACGAGGAGGCGCGTGTCCGATTCGACCGTCTTCAGTGCTTCCGTGATCGCCTTGGAGATGCGTTTCGCCGAGTCCGCGCGATCGCTCGTTCCCGCCGAGCCAGGGTGAAAACACACCGCACCGACGCCGAGAGCGCTCGATCTTTCCAGCTCCTTGGTGAGTCCGGCGCTGGCCCTCGCCCACTTCTCGTCGTCGGGTGTCGCGACGCTCAGCACGTAGGGCGCGTGCACGACGACATTCGTGGGCTTGATTCTGGTCTTCGCCAGCGCTGCCTTGAACCGGGCCACGCGTTCGGGCTTGATTGTCGCCTTGTCCCCGTAAAAGCGCGGGATGGCGGTAAAGACTTGAAGAGCGGTCATCCCCGCATTCCCCGCCCGGAGAACCGCCATGTGGATGCCACCGTTGTCGATCGTGTGGGCGCCGATGTATCGAGTCATTCCGCCGGTCGTTGCAATTATTCTACCGTACAGTCCCTCGGAAGGGCCGGCGCAATCCGGGTGTTGCACCCGCGCCTCCGGACACTGATAATAGAGAAGTCCCCTCGGTTTGGCTGATGCGAACTGTCCTATCCCTCTTGGCTCTCTGCCTGTCACCAGCAGCACTTCAGGCGCAGATAGTAGTAGCCCATATTGACATTCTCACCGGACGTGTCACGGACCTGACCGGCAAGCCGGTGGCCGATGCGCAGGTCGGTGCGACATCGCTCGGCTCGGGTCTCACGCGCACGTTCACCACCGACGCGGAAGGGCGTTACAGGATCTTCTTCCCCGAGACGGCGCGGCAGTACGTGCTTCAGGTGAAGCGCATGGGTTTCGCGCCCGCGCAGAGAACGATCACGCGCCATACGAAGGATCCCGAGCAGATGACGATCGATCTGCAGCTCGGTGGAGCGCCACTCGCGCTGTCGATGGTCGAGGTTGCCGGGAACTCAGGTGTGTTGCCTTCGCGCGAGCCCGAGAAGGCTCCAGGCGTCGATGCCACCGTTCCCAATCCCGTCGCCGAGATTCTCGCCATGAAGGACTCCCTCCATCTGAGCGCGGTTCAGATCCTCGGACTCACCGACGTCGCGGACACGCTCCAGACGAAGAACGAAAGGATCTACAGGAGCATTCGCGCTCTGCTCTCGAAGTCGCAGGAGGCGGGCGATGTCACACAAATGGCGGGGACCGTGGCGCTGATGCTCGAGGAAGCGTCGGGTAATACCGCGCGAGCGGTCGCCGCCTCGGAAAGGTTGTTACGCCCGGAGCAGTGGCAGATTCTTCCTCAGAACATTCGCGACCGACCGGAAACCGGCAGCACAGGCACAGTGAAGCAGTAAGCTGCTGGACACCACAGCGCGTTTACCGCCAGATTCCGTCGCGATACCCTACCCGCTCCGTCCCGCCCACTGAATCGTTGGGTGTCTTCCACCAGACTCTGATTCTGTTGTGGTCAAGGGCAACCCAGGGCGCAATCGCAAGAACATCGTCGGGTGTTACCAACCCGCGCTGGTCGAAAATGTGACCCGTAACGCGGGATAGCACGATCCCGATCGTCGGTCGCGTGGAGTTTGGATCCTCGAACACCACGACGACGCTGTCGCCGTGCGCGGCCACACTCGCCAAAGAAGGGGAATTGCCGTAGACCACGGGAACGGGCGAGTGAAACATTCCGCCCTGGTCCATCGAGTGCGCGAAGAATACGCCGGCCCCGTCGCTCGCCTCGATGAAATAGACTAGATGCACGTAGCCGCTGGAGGGATCGTAGAAAATTCCGGCGGCCGGCCGATCACAGCCGCGACGGCCGCGATCGCGCGACTCGACTTCAACCGGCGCCTTCCAAGTCCTGCCCTGATCTCCGGAGCGCTGCATCCAGAGCACGACGTTGCTGTCGCTTCGCGACGACCACCAGGCGCGAAATAATTCACTGCCGTTTCCAGCAGTGCGAATCGATCTGATGCATGGAGCACTCATCCCCGCGATCACAGGCATATCCGCGCTCATCACGGCGCTCCGGGTATCGGGATCGCCGAGCCGGGACTGGCGGTACGACACGTTGCCCCACTCCACCGGCTCGTGCACGCACGCCGGGAGTAGGAGCGCCAGCGACAGAAACGCTATCGGCCTCGCCCGCCGGTGCGCATCAGCGAGCGCCAGCGCTGTGCCTGCCAGCCCACTCTGCGACGGCCTAAACCGATATCTCGACGCGCGATTCCCCATTCGCGCACTCTAGCTCACTGCATCGAGCACAAGAAGCCCGAAAGGGGTCCGTTTTCAGTCGGCGGGTCGTATCTTTCGAGAGTATTCCGCACGCCATTTCGAGGAATTCAGGAATGTCCGCCTCCGCAGTCAAGCCAGCCCGCTCCGGCTCCTCCGGCGCCAGCACCCGCAAAGCAAAACCAATCAACGACGGCCTCGGCTCCCAAAGCGCCGCTCCGGAAATGCCGGCACGAACTCTCACCGGGTTCAACGGAAATCGCCGCGTACCGCCGCCGGTGAACGAGCCGATCAAGAGCTATGCACCGGGATCTCCGGAAAGAGCCGCGCTGAAAGACCGTCTGCGGTCGATGTCCAACGAACGGATCGACATTCCTAACATCATTGGCGGCAGAGAAGTTCACACCGGCGAGCTCGCCGAATCGGTGATGCCACACAACCACCGCCACGTACTGGCGCAGTGGCACCGCGCCAGCGTGGCAAGCATTGATCAGGCCATCGTCGCGGCAAAGGAAGCAGCGAAAGATTGGGCGAACTGGGCGTGGGAAGATCGTGCAGCGGTGTTCCTCAAGGCGGCCGAGCTGCTGGCGACGACCTGGAGGCAGACACTCAACGCCGCGACGATGCTCG
>WNFA01001877.1_pt1 | contig 17110 bp, 8 predicted proteins | sample 5400481 | NCBI WGS metagenome assembly WNFA01 (sample SAMN13153340, study PRJNA577476) | soil metagenome | isolation source: 120 cm saprolite under Douglas fir tree site 2 hole 1 replicate 2 | place: USA:California | collected 2015-04-18
ATCGTCGAGGTCACTTCGTCCGAGTGCAGGAAAGCGTTGCTGCCCAGAGTTTGCAAGCAGTTGATTCCAAAAGAGGGAAGTCCGCCATTCAGAGCCTGCTGAGAAACGCCAAGAATGCCATACGTTCCCGGGATGTTGGTCAAATTATAGGCCTCCGGCGAAACGCGCGAAGTGTGCAGGTAATTCAGGCCGGCGCGGACAACGTTGACCAAAGTGGGCGAAAACGTATGCGTAAAGCCAAGCGCACTCTGCTGGGCATTCGCTGTTTGCGTACCTTGCTGGAAACCGCCGCCGTCGGCGATACCGCCGAAAATACCGGGAATGAGTTGGGGATCGTCGACAAAACTAAAGCGGTAAAACAGAGTGTCCTTTTGGCCAAAGTTGATGTCCATCCGCGAGTCAAACGCGTTGCGATGTTCATCGAGCTTAGGTGAATTGGCGAAATTACTGGAAATCCCGGTGCTTGTCGGCAGGGGATAGAGTTTCAAGAGGGCAATAGCATTCGGATCTAACCGTCCGGTGGGAATCTGGTTCAGGCCGCAAGCTGTGGTAAAGACTAAGGTGCCCGGGCCGCAGGAGGTCCTGAATGGGTCACGGACGAAGCCGCTGGACACAGCGGTCAATCCAGATACGGAGTCAACCGCACCCGCCGTGACCGGCCGCGTGGTTGTTGGATCGAAGATGGTTCCAGTCGGGACCGTCCGACCGAGTGCGTCTTTTTGCGTTCCGCTCTGAAAGTTAATGAGGTCCGATAGGTCTGTGAAGCCGGAGTTTCGCTCTGCTACCGTGGGAACACTGCCCGTGAGAATCGTTCCTTGGATTCTCCGGAATCCCTCGTAGTCGCCGAAGAAAAAGACCTTATTTCGACCGTCGAACAGGTGCGGGATGACTACGGGCCCGCCTGCGGAAACGCCAAACTGGTTCTGGCGCAATTCACCTTTGGGTCTTCCACCGGCATTTTCAAAAAAATCTGCGGCGTCGAGCTTGTCATTGCGGAAAAACTCCCAAACGGCGCCGTGTAGCTCGTTGGTGCCGGATTTGATCGTGGCGTTCAGAACGGCAGCACCGGAGCGGCCGTATTCGGCGCTAAAACCTGTCGTTTGGACTTTGAATTCTTCAATAGCGTCCACCGGGGGCAGCACCACAAAGTTGGTGCGGTTGAGGAAGTCCACGGTGTCCGAATTGTTGTCAATGCCATCGAGCAAGTAATTATTTTGGGCAGGCCGGTTGCCATTGGCTGCGAAGGCGCCGCTAGCGGCGTTGCCGCGCGTGTCGGCCTGGGGGGTGTTCACACCAGCAGCAAGCTGAGCCAGAAAGGTAAAATTGCGCCCGTTCAGGGGCAAATCATTGACACTGCGCGAATCGACAACCTGACCGACGGACCCGCTTTGGGTTTCGAGCACAGGAGGAGCCGCGGATACTTCCACGATCTCGGTCACCGAGCCAGGCTTGAGAGCGAAATTGATCACTACGTCGGCGCCCACGTTAACCGGGATGTTCGTTTGCGTCATGGTCTGGAATCCTTGGAGGGACGCCGTGAGCTTGTAAGTCCCGATTTTGACGGGCGTGAATTTGTAACTGCCATCCGGCCCCGTGCCGGTGGAGAGGGCCGCACTCGTGCCTTCGTTTGTGAGCGTAACCTTAGCGCCGTTGATTGCTGCCCCGGACGTGTCCGTAACCGTCCCAAGGATGGTGCCGGTGTCCACTTGCGCATGGAGAGGCGGCGCGCTCAAGAACAGAAGCAACAGCACGGCTGTCGCCGTCAAGGATGCTCGTAGGAACCCGGATGAAATGGTCTTACGATTCATAACCGTTCCTCCTCAGTCTCTTTGCACCAGTGCTCAGCAACTCTTGAAAGCGCTTGCACTCCAAGCCAGATCCTCGACCGTTACACGGAGAGAAAATACACTCCCCCGAGCCTTCCTCGAGCAGTTTCTGCGGACGGCGGCTTGACCGATCGACGCAACGAACGCGCTAAGCAAGAACAGATACCGCTCCGCGGCACCAACGTATGCTTTTCTTGAAACCGCTGAGCGCCAGAATGGATATGTGACGTGATACCAATCGGGGCCCCAAACCACTTAAACGCTTAACCCAGTGGGCCAGCTAATACACCGTTCATTGCATCTTGTCAAGCAATTTTTTTCATCTATACTTCCGCGGTGGCTAAGGGCTCCCGAGATGGAAGCAAGTCTGCTCCGCCCTGCGAGCGGCTGATTAATCGAGTATGGGTCTAACGATTCGTGATGTCGCGAAGGCTGCAGGCGTTTCCACTGCCACTGTCTCCAACGTCTTAAACAAGACGGGCAAAGTGGGACGGCGTACGCACCTGCTGGTGCTCTCTACGGTCAAACGCCTCGGGTACTTCCCGAACGTTCATGCGCGGCACCTCGCTTCGCACGACAGCCGCACACTCGGAATCATCGTGTCCGACATCGAAAATCCGTTCTTCCCTGAAGTGATCAAGAGTTTCGAAATCCGCGCCCGCCAGCTTGGTTACGACGCCATTCTCAGCGACACGAATTATGACCCCCGCAGAACTCGAAAGGCCGCGGAGAGAATGATGGAGCACAATGTCCGCGGTGTCGCGGTCATGACCTCCGAAATCAGCTTGCAATTGATCCACGAACTTGCCCGGAGAAGGATTGCTGTGACTTTCCTAGACCTCGCGCCGGTTCGAAGTTACATGAGCAACTTGAAAATCGATTATTTCTCTGGAGTCGAGCAGATCATCAAGTACCTCCACGGAAATGGACATAGGAGAATTGCTTTCGTCGCGGGGAGACCCCGGCTTAAATCCAACATTGCCCGGTTGCAAGCCTACGAAAAGTGCATGCAGGATTTGGGACTCGAGGCGGGACCAGTTTTACCGGGCGATCTGCGCTTCGAAGGCGGATTGGCAGCGGGCCTGACAATCGCAAAATTAACTCCCATGCCTACGGCAGTGGTGGCCGTCAACGATCTCACGGCGGTTGGAGTCATCAAGGGCCTGCTGAAAGCCGGCTGCCGCGTGCCGCAAGATGTTTCCGTAACCGGCTTCGACAACACCCGGCTGGCCGAATATAGCAATCCCTCAATCACCACGGTGGACGTACACCGGGACATGCTGGGGAAGATGGCGGCCGACGCTCTTCATGAACTCTCGCGCTCCGCTGATCCTCAAGGCAAGGAATATCAAATTCCCGCCGAGCTGATCCTGGGAGATTCTTCGGGACCCGCTCCCTCTGAATAGTTTCCTTATTATTTGGAACGGTCTCAACTGGGTGCTAGCATGCAAGAGTTCAGGCATCGCCGCCCGGACACCTAAGAATGGCGCGTCGCAAAGACGAAAAAAGCAGTTTCTCACGCAGGAGTTTCTTGAGAGGGATGCGGTGGGCCCCTCTGCTTTTTCTTCCTGCTCCCATCCAGGGATTTTCCTTCCCCTCAGTGCGACACGAGAGTTCCCGAGATCGTAACGCCAGTTTTCCGTTCGCTGATTTTCGCCTGACGCCACACTATCCCGCGAAGTCTCCACTTGAGGATGTTTTGAGCCGAGTTGTACCCGGCTCCGATGAATACGTCACAGAAAAGTACGCTTTTGAAATCATACGGCTCCTTGCTAAATGGAGCGAAGCGCTAAAGTTCTCACCGCCGGCTCTCGCCGCCGTCGCGAGATTCCTGGGCGCGTCGATTGAAGCCAGTTCGCTGATTCCGACTCAAGTAAAAACTTTGCGAACGGGAAACGGCATCGATGTCTATCGAAGGTGGTTTTCGACCAATGGGGTAACGGGCCGCGAGCGATTTCTCCAGGAAATTCAGAGTTATCTGGCGCCCCTAGCAAGATTGGAGACAGCTGAATTCGAAATTGTCGGAATCAAGGAAAGTGCAGGATTATCGCCGACGGTGCAAATCCACATTCGGTATGACCTGGTCGGAACACGGAAGGACAATGGGCGCGAGGAGCGTATTGGAACTTGGAAAACTGAGTGGACACGCGATGAATCCGAGGCGTGGCGAGCTATTCGATGGGCAGCGACCGATGAAACGCTGAGCCGGGCGCGCGAGCCGGTTTTCATTGACATTACTTCTCACGCTCTCGGCCAAACGGAATCTTACGGGAATCAGATGCTCCACGGAGTTGATTATTGGCGCACAGTTCTGGACGAAGCGTGCGGGATCGACGTTTATGGGAACAACGGTTTAGCCGTCGGGGATTTTGACGGCGACGGATTGGATGATCTATACGTCTGCCAGCATGCGGGACTTCCCAACCGGCTCTATCACAATCGCGGCGATGGCACGTTCGACGATGTGACTGAAAAAGCCGGAGTCGATGTATTGGACAGTACGGCTTGTGCGCTGTTTGCTGATTTCGAGAATAAGGGACGACAGGACCTGCTGGTAGTTTGCGGGAGCGGGCCGCTACTCTTCTTGAACCAAGGGAACGGAAAATACTCACTCAAGCGCGATGCCTTCCAGTTCGTGAGGCCTCCGCAGGGGACGTTCACACATGCCGCCATCGCTGACTACGATGGCGACGGACAGCTGGACATTTATTTCTGCTTGTACAGCTATTACGTGGGCCTGGACCAGTATCACTATCCCGCTCCTTATTTTGACGCGCGCAATGGCCCGCCGAACTTTCTGCTCCACAACGAAGGCAATGCAACGTTTCTGGACCGGACTGAGACGGCGGGGCTGAATGTGGACAACGACCGGTACAGCTTGGCGTGCGCCTGGGGCGACTACAACAGTGATGGTCTTCCGGACCTCTACGTGGCCAACGACTTCGGACGAAACAATCTGTACCGCAATAATGGCGGAGGAGAATTCACCGCCGTCTCTGCAGAAGCAGACGTCGAAGACGTCGGAGCGGGGATGAGCGCTACCTGGTTCGATTTCGACAACGACGGGAAACCGGATATCTACAGTGCTGCGATGTGGTCTGGGGCTGGCATTAGAGTTTCCGAACAAGCGCGGTTTCACGAAAATGATCCGGAGAACATACGGGCGCTTTACCGTCAGCACGCGCACGGCAATTCGCTGTATCGCAATCAGGGTAATGGGAAGTTCAAGAACATTGGGAACGAAGCCGGAGTTGACATGGGCCGCTGGGCCTGGTGCTCGGACGTATGGGACTTCGATCACGATGGCTATTCGGACCTTTACATTGCGAATGGCTATATTTCGAGCCCAGAGAATTCCGCAGGCGATAAGAGCGACCTTTCGAGTTTCTTCTGGCGGCAGTTGGTGGCCAAGTCGCCCCAGAACCAAACGCCGTCGTTGCGCTACGAACAGGGTTGGAACGCCATCAATGAGCTGATCCGGTCGGACAACTCCTGGAGCGGGCGGGAGAGGAATGTTTTTTACGCGAATAATCGGGACGGCACATTTTCGGAAGTCTCAGGAGCAGTGGGCTTGGATTTTCTTGAGGACAGCCGGGCGTTCGCGCTCGCCGACCTGGACCACGACGGAAGATTGGAAGTTATTCTGAAAAATCGGAACGCACCACAACTGCGAATTTTGCGCAACACGATGAAGGATATGGGCCAGTCGGTCGCGATCCGGTTACGCGGGCAGAAGAGTAATCGCGATGCGATCGGTGCGGTAGTAACAGTCGAAGCCGAAGGACATCGTCAGACCAAGTATCTACAGGCCGGTTCCGGGTTTCTATCGCAGCACAGCAAGGACCTTTTCTTTGGCGTTGGAAAGGTCCAAGGAACTGTACGTGCCTCGATTCGTTGGCCCAGCGGGTTAACTCAGGCATTCGAGCATTTGCCTGTTAACCATCGAATTGAAATTCAGGAGGGTTCCGACAAACTTGTAGCCAATCCCTTTGCGGTTTCGCCTCCTTCTTTCGCGCGATCTGGCGAATCGCGGAAGCCGGAACTTCTTCCTTCGTCAGCGGAGACATGGCTCATCGAGCCCCTGAGCGCGCCGGAGTTTTCCTTGCCCGACCTTGCGGGCAAGACGCAGGAACTGCGGTCGTTCCGAGGCGCCCCGCTACTTCTCCATTTTTGGGCAACAGTTTTTCCGCCCTGCCACGAACAATTGCGACTCTTGCAGAAATATCAGCCAACTTTCGCTGCCGGCGGCCTTCGCATTCTTGGCATTAACGTCGATGATCCTGGCGATGCACAAATGGCGCGAACATTCGCTGTTAAAGAAGCGCTAAGTTTCCCCAACGTGTCCGCAACCCAAGAGGTCGGTGGCATCTACAACATCATTTACCGTTACCTGTTCGACCGTCGCCGGGATCTGCCTATTCCGACTTCTCTCCTACTCGACAAGGACGGGATGATTGTTAAGGTTTACCAGGGACGGGCGCATCCCGAGGGGCTGCTGGAAGATTTGAGATCGTGCCCGCGCACGCAAGCCGAGCGTATTCAGAGGGCGCTTCCTTTCAATGGAGTGCTCTACCAGCGTGCGTTTCAGCGCAACGACTTCACTTACGGGGTGGCGATGTTCCAGCGCGGATATTTGGAGCAGGCAGCGGCGTCATTTAAACAGGTCATCGCGGCCAAGCCGGAAGATCCCGAGGCCTATTACAATCTGGGAACGCTCTATCTCCGGAAAAACGATTTGCGCGACGCGCGGCAATATCTCGATCAGACGGTCAAGCTGCGTCCGGATTATCCGGAGGCGTGGAACAATCTGGGAATGGTGGCCGCGCAGGAAAGCCAGGCGGACGAAGCTATCCGCAACTTCAAACATTCATTGAGCTTGAGGCCAAGCTATGCCATCGCGCTTACGAATCTTGGGAACGTGTATCGGCGGCAGGGTGACTTCGACGAGGCGGAAAAACTCTTGAGTCGCGCGATGGAAATTACACCGGATGATCCGGAGATCAACTACAGCCTCGGAATGCTCTACGCGCTGCAAAACCAGCTCGAAAAAGCTGCTCGGTACTTGGAAAACGCAGTGACCTTGCGGCCGGATTATCCCGACGCGCTGAACAACCTGGGCGTCCTTTTTGTCCGTGAACGGCGAAATTCCGACGCAGAAGAGCGATTCAAGACCTGCATTCGCGTCGCTCCAAACTTTGACCAGGCCTATCTTAATCTGGCCCGCCTTTATGTGATTCTGGAGGAAAAACAAAAGGCCAAAGAGGTATTGCTCGCGCTGCTGCAACAACAACCGCAGCACAAGGTGGCTCAGAAAGAACTGGAGATGCTACAGTGACCTTGCGGCAACTGTGATCAGAGCACTTAGGGAGGCATACTGAAGGATGAAGTTCAGTGTCTCAATGCGGCCTTCATCGAGGTTTACGGGTAGAAGTCCCAGATTTAAGGGAATCCTCGTGCTGTCCCTAATTTTCTTGTTTCCAGGAGTATCCGAAGCGCAGCAATCTGTCCCAAGCAGGAAAAATGCCACGCAAACTGCGAAAATCCAATCACATTTTCCGGAAGTGGAAGAACTGCTCCGCCAAGGTCTGATAGAACAAGCCAAAGAAAAAATTCAGGAAGAGCTCCAGCGAAATTCCTCCAGCGTGGAGGCGTACAATTTGTTGGGAATTATCTACAGCGACCAAAAAGATTACGCCAACGCCTTGGAAGCGTTTCAGCATGCGCTGAAGCTTGACCCCAACTCCACGAGAACTCGCAACAACCTCGGGAACGTCTATGTCGCCGAGGAAAAGCCAGATCTAGCCGAGAAAGAGTTCCGGACACTCTTGGGTCTGGATCCCGCGAATCGTGATGGCAACTACAACTTGGGCCTGGTCCTGATGGCGAAGGGCCAGCCTACCGAAGCCATTGTCCACTTTCAGCGCGTGCGCCCCGCGAACGTCCAAACTCTCTTCAACCTCATTCGCGCGCTTCTCCAGGCTCGCAGAACTGCCGAAGGTCTGAAAGCTGCAACCGAGCTGTCCGCTCAGAATAAGGACGACGTCCAACTGCATTTCACTCTTGGCGTGTTACTGGCTTCTGAAAAACAATACCCGGCAGCCCAACTCGAACTGGAAAAGGCCATTGCGCTGCAGCCGGAAACGTTCGAGATTCTCTTCAGTCTTGGACAGACTTATCTTCGGGGTGGCGAATACACGAAAGCCGAGCGGGCACTGAATCGGGCGCTGAAATTGAAACTCGATTCACCCGAGACGCTTTATCTGCTAGCGCAAGTCTACGCGGATCAGACGAGAGCAGTCGATGCTCTGGATCTGCTGGTTCGTGCGCACAAGCTGGCTCCCCTGAATACGGACATCATCTTTCTCCTGGCGCGGGTCAGCATGTCGCAGAATTATTTTGAAGATGCGATCCCGCTCCTGGAATCCGGTCTGAAAATCGCGCCGCAGCGCGTCGATCTCCACGCCGCGTTGGGCGAGAGCTATTTCATGTCCGGCAAGGCGGAAAAGGCCATCGAAGAGTTTAAGACACTGATTCAACTGGATCCGTCGCCGCGATCCTACACATTCATGGGACTCTCTTATCGGCATCTAGGGCGCTTCGATGAAGCCCGGAAGTATTTTCAAGAGGGACTCAAGAAGGATCCGCGCAACGCCTTCTGTCTGTTCAACATAGGCTACATCGAGGAGCGCCAGGGAAATCACACGCGGGCCGAGGAGTTGTTTCAACAAGCGCTCCGCTCCAACCCCAATTTTTCCGAAGCGCTCTTGGAATTGGCGAATCTGCGAATTGCCAAAAAGAGATTGGAAGAGGCCGCGGAGCTGCTTCGACGATATGTGAAAGTCAGCCGCAACGCCGTTTCGGGATATTACAAGCTGGCAATGGTCGAGAGGAGCCTCCATCAGCTTGCGGCCGCGCAGAGGGATTTAAATGTTTTTCAGACGCTCTCGAAAGACGCTTCGCCGGGGCCGTACCCGTACCAACATCTTTTCGACTACCTCGATAACCGCTCCAGCCTTTCGCCTCAGGCGCGGACTCAACTGGATTTGACCGAGCTGACCGAGCAGATTCAGAGACATCCGGACCAGCCGCAAGACCTCTACCTGCTGGCCGAAACTTATCTGAAACTGGGAAAACTCGAAGGTGCTCGAAGAACAATTGCGCAGCTTGATCAGATCAGCTCAGGCGACTACCGTACACAGACCGGAGTGGGCGTACTGCTGGCCCGCTACCGTTTGTACGACGACGCCATTCAGCATTTCCAATCGGCCTTGCGCGCCAACCCGGATTCCGACGACGTGAAATTTGATTTGACGGATGCCTACTTTCGCAAAGGCCTCTACCCGCAGGCGCTCGAAGCTTCTCAGGGAGTTTCGACGGCGGGCCAGCAGGACGATGCTTACCTGGCGCTGCTCGGTGACATCCATGCGCGTCTCGGCGACACGGCCCGCGCCAAAGCAATTTTCCAAGAGGCCATCCGCCGCAATCCTGACAACGACCAGTATTACCTGTCGCTGACTCTCGTCGAACTCCGCGAAAATAATGTCAGCGGCGCCGAAAAGACGTTGCGGAAAGGTCTAGCGCGAATTCCCAGCTCCGGAAAAATCCTATGGGGCTTGGGAATTGTCTCGGTGTTGGAAGGGAAGACTCCGCAAGCCGCGGAAAACCTGGAGCGCGCCGTGGACCTTTTGCCCGAATGGCCCGGGAGCTATTCCACGCTGGGCGTTTTTTATTATCAAACGGGAGAAATCACCAAAGCCCGGGAAGTGCTGAATCGTTTCAAGGGCAGCAACGCAGCCGGTGGTTTGGATGTGAATCGTATTGAAGAAGCGCTGGCCAAAGCCCCGGTGACGTCATCTTCGCTCCGCGAACCCATGCCCATGGCTGCCAGGCAGCAGCTGCTTCAACTGGCGTTGTCGCTCGCTGACCGGACACTGTGAGCAGACAGGGAATGGGGAAAAACACAACGAGCAGCAGGGCATTCAGGCTTACAAACAACTGGAGCGCAATCCTTGCACTCAGTGCTATGAGTGTTGCCGCTATCCAACTAAGAAGTTCCGCTGGGCAGGCTCCTAAAACGCAGGACGCGCGGATCACGATTCGGTATACCGATGTTCGACAAGCAGCCGGAATCAAGTTTCGCCAGGAATCCACGCAAACCGAAGAAAAGTATTACCTCGAAACGATGGGCACCGGCGTCGGCTGGATTGACTATGATCAGGACGGCCTCATGGATCTATACTTTGTACAATCGGCCGCCACCGACATTTACAAACCGCCGCATCCTCTGCGCTCCGCGCTTTACCACAACGATGGTGACGGAACGTTTACCGACGCGACGGAAAAAGCCGGCGTCGGCGGTGAGGGCCACTACGGTCAGGGAGTCGCCGTCGGCGACTACGACAATGACGGCTATCCCGATCTGTACGTCACCGGCTACGGCCGCGCAATCCTTTATCACAACAACGGCGACGGAACATTTACCGACGTCACTGCCAAAGCCGGTGTCGCCGACGAAGGCCAGTGGTCAACCAGCGCCGGATGGTTCGATTACGATAAGGATGGCTGGCTCGACCTGGTGGTAACGAATTACATCGAATGGACGCCTAAGACAAATCTGTGGTGTGGCGAGCGCCGCCCGGGTTACCGCTCTTACTGTAATCCCGGCAACTACAAAGGGCAGAAGACCAAGCTTTATCACAATAATCACGACGGTACGTTTACCGACGTCAGCGATGTGTCCGGTGTTGGCAAGCCCGAATCCAAGGGCATGGGCGTCGTTCTCGCCGATTTTAACAATGACGGCTGGCCCGACATCGCCATCGCCAATGATACTTGGCCGAATTTTCTTTTCCTCAATAAGCACGACGGAACATTTCAGGATGTTTCCTTCGTCTCCGGTTTGGCGGCGAGCGAAGACGGCCGCTACGAAGCGGGCATGGGCATTGACGCCGCGGACGTGGACGGTGATGGTTGGCAGGATGTCTATGTCACGCACCTCGATTTTGAATTGAATCGTCTCTACCACAACAACCGTGATGGAACGTTCGACGACTGCACCTATCGCTCCGGCATCGGCAACAAAGCCATCCTGTTGAGCGGTGTGTCCACGAAGTTTCTGGATTACGACAACGACGGCTGGCCCGATATTCTGCAGTTGAACGGCGCCATGCTGGACAACGTGGATCTGTACCACAGCGAAGTGTCTTACAAGGAACCGCTGCTGATGTTCCGGAATTTGGGAAAGGGCCAGTTTGAAAAAGTTTCGGATTCTTTAGGCCCAGACTTCATCCGCCTCATCGCTGGCCGGGGCCTGGCTACGGCTGATTTCGACAACGACGGGGACATCGACATCGCCATCAATAATCGCGGTGACTATCCGGAGCTTCTTCGCAACGATGGCGGCAACGCCAATCATTGGCTGGAAATTCTGCTCATTGGTACAAAATCCAATCGCGATGGAATTGGCTCTTCTCTGAAGCTCACCTCCGAAGGCATCACCCACGTCGAACAGTCCAAAGGCGGCATGAGCTACATGTCGGCTAGCGATCCGCGAATTCATTTTGGCTTGGGCAAGCGCGTGAAGATCGAATCTCTGGAAATCACTTGGCCGAGCGGGCAGATAGATAAGCTGACGACTGTGCCCATCGACAAGATCATCGCCGTCAAGGAGGGCGCGGGAATCGTGCCTCGCAATTTTCCCAAGGTGCCAGATAAATGAAAAGAGACATCCGAAGACGCTCCGCAGGCGAATTGGTTCGTTCGCCAAATTGCAGCGGCAACTTGCGCCCCCGGTGATCACTGACTATGAATCTTTTGCGCCGCCGATTTCTAGGCTCGTCCTTAATCGTTTTTGGCAGTTCACTATTAGACGCGCTCGCAACTCCGCTCTGGAAATGGCGTGGCACGATGAGCCTCGAAGCGGCAACTCTTCCAATTCCATCCGCTTCAAATTCATCGGCAGCCTCGCCGGTCCAGTTCGTCGAAGTAGCTCGCGAGGCCGGCCTAACCGTTCCCAATGTCTGGGGCGGCGCCGATCACAAAAAATACATCATCGAAGCGAAGGGCAGCGGACTGGCTTTTTTCGATTACGACAATGACGACTGGCTCGACATCTATCTCACCAACGGAACCCGCTTCAATACCGACTGGCCACCCGGCAAAACTCCCACCTCGCATCTTTACAAGAACAATCGCGACGGAACCTTCACCGACGTCACAGAAAAGTCCGGCCTCGCCCGCACCGGCTGGCAGACGGGCGTCTGCGTCGGCGATTACGACAACGATGGCTGGGACGATCTCTTCTGCTGCTTCTGGGGACACAACATCCTTTTTCACAACAATGGCGACGGCACCTTCACTGATGTCACGCGCAAAGCCGGTGTCTACGACGAACAAATCCGCTGGGGAGCCGGATGTACGTGGCTCGACTACGACCGCGACGGCCGTCTCGATCTCTTTGTCTGCAATTACATCAAGCTCGATCCAGAAAAAACTCCCTCCAAGACTGACCCGCCTCAGTGTCAGTGGAAAGGCGTTCCCGTAATGTGCGGCCCGCGCGGTTTAACCGGCGACACCAACGTTCTCTTCCACAACAACGGCGACGGCACCTTTACCGATGTCTCCGCGAAGTCCGGAATCCTCAAGCCTGGCCCTCGGTATTGCATCACTGCCGTCTCCTATGATTTTGATAATGACGGCTGGCCCGATATTTATGTCGCCGTGGATTCCGAACCCAGCATCCTCTTCCACAACAACCACGACGGCACTTTCACCGATGTCGCGGTGATCGCCGGCTGCGCCTACAGCGAGAATGGCCACGAACAAGCCGGAATGGGCGTTGCCGTCGCCGACTATGACTGCGATGGATGGCTTGATATTTTCAAGACCAACTTCGCCGACGACACTTGCAACCTCTATCACAACAACGGCGACGGAACCTTCAGTGACGTTACATTCTCCTCGGGAATCGGCATCAGCAACCAGTACGTTGCTTGGGGTTGCGGCTTCATTGATTACGATAATGACGGCTGGCCGGACATCCTGCAGATCAATGGACACGTCTATCCCGAAATCGAGGGCCATGAGCTTGGGCAGACCTACAAAAATCCACGCTTGGTCTACAAGAACTTGGGTGAAGGCCGCTTCAAGGATGTCTCATCAGAAATGGGACCTGGTATCAGCGAGCGCTTCTCCAGCCGCGGCGCGGCCTTCGGGGACTATGACAACGATGGCGACATCGACGCTTTGGTTCTGAACATGAACGACCCGCCTTCACTGCTTCGCAATGACGGCGGCAACCAGCAGAATTGGATCAAGATCAAGCTGATCGGCACAAAGTGCAATCGCACCGCTATCGGCGTGCGCGTGCGGGTTGTCACGGGCAAGCATGCCCAGATGGACGAAGTCCACAGCGGCTCAAGCGTTATGTCGCAGAGCGATCTGCGCCTGCACTTCGGCTTGGGAAAAGCTCAAACGGTGGATCTCATCGAAGTCAAATGGCCGACTACGCAGAAAGTCGAGCAGTTCAAGCAGGTGAAGGTGAATCAGATATTGACCATTCGCGAAGGCAGCGGGATCGTAGCACCCGTCAACCCCAAGACTAAATAGACTATTCCGATTTTCAACGTGGTCAAGGGGCTGCCGGCTGGTCCTTTAAAATAATCAGGTATTGTCGAAGTTCCCGCCTTCGGCTCTCGATTGCAGCGGTTTCCGCTTTCTTAATCTTCTCGTACGCCCGAAATTCCTGCTCCGCTTTCGATTCTTCGCCAATCCGTCTGTAGGCGGAACCCAGACGGTAGTGGGCTTCGCCGAGCTGTGGGTTTACTTCGATCGCCTTCTTGTAATCGCGAATGGCCTGCTCGAAATCACCCCGCTCGGAATGCAAAATCCCAAGCTGTAAATATGCCTCGTCAAGTTTGGGATCAATGTTCACCGCTTTTTCGAGCAATGCTTCAGCCTGCTGCAAGCCTGCCGCATTTTTCTCCGATCCCCGGCCGCGCTTCCACAGCGTCACTCCGTAATAATAATTTGCGAGAGCATTCCCAGGCCGCTCCTGCGCAAATCGTGCTAGCTTTTGTTCCACACACGCCAGCACTCCGGTCGCCGCCTTCTCCATTTTTCCCAGAAAAACGTAAGGCGCAGGATCCGCCGGTTTCAAATCCGAAGCTTCGCAGAGCCTCCCCGCTGCCTCCTCCCTTTTGTCCTCGGCGTACAGCGCCGCGCCAAGCCCCGCCAGCATTCTCGCGGAGTCCGGATGCGCGTGAGATCCCTTCGTGAAAACTTCTACCGCCGGTCCATCCGCTCGGTGAAGCAACAACTCGGTGCCCCACTCGAAGTAGTTCTGCTCGCTAGGGTCCATCAGCGCCGCCCGTTCATATTCCCGTACCGCTTCCAGTGGATCACCCAATCGTTCGTTGAGTTCGCCCATCAACCGATGCCCGTCGGCAGTATCCGCCTTCGCCAGCATCGTTCGCGCTTGCTCACGAGCTGCAAGCAATCTTTCCTGAGATTCGCCGGAGTTCAGTGACGGCGCCCCAGCTTTGGTATCCCCCGTCGATTTTTCAACCAACCCTCCGTTTTTGAGCGCCAGCGTTTCCTTTGCCAGTGCTTCACTTGTTCTTACGTTTAAGTCCGACCCATGCACCCCCGTATTATTCCAATCCGTGACTCCTGCAACCGTGAAGGTCGGCTTGTCTTCAAATTCCATCGCTCCCACCGCAGAGCCCGAAGAAAAGGGTGTGCCTGAACAGCCAGGATGATCCGCCGTCAAAGATTCTAAGACCAGGTCTGCGCGCTTCTTATCTCCCGCGCTTAGAACCAAGGGATTCGAGACGCCCTCGCACCATCCCGATATTTTCGCCCTCAGCGTATATACTCCTGGGTTCACTCCCGAAAAAACAAAACTCCCATCTGCCTTGGTCTTCGTCTCAAGAGAGTTCGACCGCTCCTTTTCCTCCAGCAGAACAGATGCCCCCTTAAGCAGCTTGCCAGCCGAGCTACGGACCGTGCCCTCCACAATGTTCGCCTCTCCCTGGGGTAAGGAAGCACTTTGCGCGCAGACCACCCTACTAAAAATGCCCAGCAGCACCCCAACTACAGCGATGAGGGCCACAAGAAATTGCTTTTTCAGTGGATTAGTTACGTCGAGGACTTTGCGCGAAAAATTCATCATGCAGACCATCTCAGTTGTGGGGAACCAGCGTCCTACCTCGTTTGCGCACTTGCAGGCATTCTATCCCCGGTTATGACCGCCCGCAAGAAAGCCATTAGCGATTCAGTGGGCGCTACGGCCGCACTCGCGCCGCCAGGGATGTCACACTTTTCGAGTGCACGAGCTTTCATTTCGAGATCAATCTCCGCGTCCGTGCATCTGCTAAGAGAGCAGGTGGTCACTCTCACGAAAATCTATTAGAATCATATGGTTATCGTGGGCGTGTAGCTCAGCTGGGAGAGCACCTGCTTTGCAAGTAAGCAGGACAAATCACATAAGTGCCGCATCTGGTGTCGCTTACACGGAAACACGCGGTGCAACCACCCTCTCGAATTGGACTGACGTTGGACCGAAAACGTCTTTGGGGACGACGCCGTCGTTCGCGCCATGTGGCTTCTCATCGTCGGAATGTCCAGGCAGCACTCGAACCTGGAGCCCTTCGGTTAACAGCCCTGCTTTTTAAAATTAGCTGCACCAATCTTGCACCCAAAATCTGGACAGCGATTGCGCGAGATTGCACACAACCTTGCTGAAGAGGACGGCAGAAGGCACCGAAGATCATGGTAACAAGACTAAACTCTTTGGCTTGTGGAAACAGGCGGGCGAATCTCGATCTACCTGGGGATAGCGATGTCTCTCTTCACTTCTTTTTCTTCACCTTCCTAGCTGCGAATTCCAACGGGAGTTCATCACCCTCGATAGGAGGATTTCCCTTGCCCATGCGAGCTAGAATCCGGCTGACCTTTGCCGGATCGGCACGTCGCGCGCGTTCCTCAAAGTATTCTTCCGTGCGCATAGCGGAAACCTTCTCTGCAAGTGCGAGGGTGATCAGCTGGTTGAGAGCTACTCCTTCCGATTCGGCGGCCTTGCGCGCTTCAGCCAATAGGGTAGGCGGTACCCGCAAAGCAAAATTGCTTCGTCTCATGAATTCACTCCTTTTCTGGCCATCACTCGGTTTCCTCTGCTAATCCCCGAATCACTTCCCCCGGCCGCACCACCGAACAGCGAAAACGCGCCGCCACAGGCCTAAAGTCCCGATCGTTGAAAGTCACGATCGCATCGGCGCGACCATTGATGGCTGTTTCTAACACCATCTCGTCATTCGGGTCTGGTAGCATCGGCCGCGTGCGAATCATTAACTCGACTTTCTTCCCGACAGAAGCCAGTTCATCCAGCACTGCAGCTACATCTTCTCTGCTCGCTCCGGATGCCGCAAGATGTTCAGGACGGGTCAGAACTGATTCGTATTCCAGCATCAAGGGTACGGACAAGAGCAAGTCGAACCGGCGGGCTCGCGCCGCCTCCAGCACCTGGCGAGATGCCCCAATGTCGCTACGGAAGGCTGCCACGAGTACATCCGTGTCCAAGACGTATGCCTTCATTCCACAATAGGATATTGCATGCAATATTGCGTGTCAAGCCGCTAATGTTGCAACAAATAGGCAGGGAGGTATCCGACCCCTTTTGCAAAGACCGGACGGCGAGAATAGGGAAATAAGCCATGCCGTTTGATACGTTCTCTATGGTTGCCGTTTTCCTTGAGGTTGTCTTCCTCGCCGCTGTGGGAAGGTTTGCTTGGCGAAATCGGAAGAACAAGTTTGTATTTTGGGGATGGCTTGCAGTGCTCGCCATGTTAGTCGCCATTGATTTCTGCTGTGGCGCAAGCGGGTGCACCAGCAGGGCATCGGGGAGGTCTGGGAGATCGCTCCCGGTCGGGGGCGCAAAGCGCACTATGATCAAAGCCAGCGCGACCGCATCGTTAAGGCGACCTTGCAGAGCAAGCCCAAGGGCATGACCCATTGGAGTTGCCGGCTCATGGCACAGGTGCAAGGGGTCAGCAAGAACACGGTGAACCGTTTATGGCAGCTGCACAATATCAAGCCGCACCTGAGCCGCACATTTAAGCTGTCGCGGGATGCGAAATTCCTCGAGAAGCTGACCGATGTGGTGGGGTTGTATATGAACCCGCCCGACAAGGCCTTGGTGCTGTGTTTGGATGAAAAGAGCCAAATACAAGCGTTAGATCGGACGCAGCCGGGGCTGCCGTTGAAGAAAGGCCGGTGCGGTACGATGA
>WNFA01001878.1_pt1 | contig 17110 bp, 19 predicted proteins | sample 5400481 | NCBI WGS metagenome assembly WNFA01 (sample SAMN13153340, study PRJNA577476) | soil metagenome | isolation source: 120 cm saprolite under Douglas fir tree site 2 hole 1 replicate 2 | place: USA:California | collected 2015-04-18
AAAGGGGCGGCGCGAGCCGCCCCTTTCCTGTTTGTGCCGAACTAGGCGTTAGGCCGGCAGGACGGCCACGATCCGCAGCGTGCGCGGATCGACGACCACGATCTCGTCGCCGACCAGGAAGTAGTCGTAGCCACGCCACGCCGGATAGATTTCCAGCACCGTGCGAGGCAGCGGCACGAACTTCACCTTGCCGCGCGGCACGACGGTGCCGACGGCCAGCGCGAAGTCAACGTTGGTCACGCGCGGCGCGTTGCGCTCCTTCACGAGCACTTGCTGAATGCGCGTGCGCTGCTCGGTCGAGATCTGCACGGACGTACTGGTGCTGGCGCTGCCGCCGGCCTGACCCTGCGTGCCGGGCTGCTGGCTCGTGGTGCCCTGACCCTGACGCGGCTGCGTCGTGGTCGGCGCCTGGCCCGTGGTACCCTTCTGCTGGGTGGTCGTGCTCTTCTGCTGCGCCGGCTGCTGGCTGCTCTGGCCAGACTTCTGCGGCTGATTTTGAGCGGGCGCCTGGCCGGTGGTCTGGCCGCCCTTGGGCGCGCTCTTCTCCTCAGCCTTCTTCGGGGCGCCGGCCTTGTCGTCGGCCTTCTGGGCGCTCGCCGGTGCCTTCTGCTTCTGCTCCATGGCACCCTTGTTCTCGGCGGCGCCAGTGGTCGACTTCATCCCGCCCGACGGGGCCGATTTCTCGGCGGCAGGCGCCTTCTGAGCGGGCGCCTTCTGATCGGCGCTGCCTTGCGCAAGCGCCAGACCGGAGCCCGCCGTCAATGCCGCGACGGCCGCGGCGACCAAAAGTTTGTTCTTGATCATCATGGTTTCTCCTTTGCCTTTCCCTTCAGTTGTTCACCCCGCGCATAACGCAAACGACCGCGGAACATCGCCGCGGCCTCATTATGTGAACGCGAGCTTCATCCACCCGTTCCGAACTTCGCTGCGGCCGGCGCGCACATGTGAAGTTCCATTAATTCTCGTTCATGCCGCGCGGGCACTGCGGCGAAGCGAACACACGGAGCGCCGGATGAAAAAGGAGAGGGCGGCGGCACCGCCCTCACCTGATCGGATCAACCGATCGACTGCTTACTAATAGGCCTTCTGGTCCTTCGGGGTCCCGCGCGAATCGCGTCCGATCGACTGATGAATGCTCGGATCGTTGCGCGGTCCGCCGATCGTGCCGGTCCGGTTGCCGCTGCCCATCGTCTCCCCGCCGAAGCGAGCGCCGTGTCTCTTCTTCTTCAGATGAGCGACGCGCTTGTGGGTGCGCTTCATCACTTTCTGCTCGCCCGACGCAGCGCCGGCGCCCATCGTCGATTGCTGCATGCTCTTGTCGGTACGAGCGGGAGCGTTCTGAGCGTTTGCAGCCGTCATTCCCGCCAGCAGCGCGAGAGCGGCAGCCGTTGCCATCAATGCCTTCATGGATGTCTCCTGTTGATGGGGTCTCTCCCCCGCGCTCCAACCATCCACCTCCGGAACCCATTCAAAGAACGAGAAAGCGCGAAACGAGTTCCACCGTTCGCGCGGCGCTTTTTCGATGCGCCACGTCGTCGGAACTTGTTCCAGGAGCTCCATGAACGTTTAGTCATCAACGCCCGCCCGCAGCGGGAGTTGCGAATCGGTTGGCGCCGCAGCTGCGTACAGTCGCCGCACGCCATGAGCTGCGCTGTTTTCGAACGCGCGTTCCGATGATCGAAGCTTCGCAACCGCACGGCGGCGGTTTGTAAGTTTCGCGAAAACCCGGCCCGGTACCCGGCTCCATGCTGCATTGCTTTTATTTGAGGCAAACGGCAGCCTGCGGGCTGTCTTGGGGGTGCCATGGCGATTCTCGCAACCGGCATCGATGCGGCCGCGGCTGAATTCCGCGCCAATGCCGAGCGCATGCGCGGGCTTGTCGAGGAACTGCAGCGGCGCCGCGCGCAGGCCGCGGCCGGCGGGCCCGAGAAGGCGCGCGAGCGCCACCTGCAGCGCGGCAAGCTGCTGCCCCGCGACCGCGTGATGACGCTGATCGATCCGGGCGCGCCTTTTCTCGAGCTCTCCCCGCTCGCCGCCAACGGGATGTACGACGACGATATCCACGGCGCCGGCCTGATCACCGGCATCGCGCGCGTCGAGGGCCGCGAATGCGTGATCGTGGCGAACGATTCCACCATCAAGGGCGGCACCTATTACCCGATGACGGTGAAGAAGCATCTGCGCGCCCAGGAGATCGCGCGCGAGAACCGGCTGCCGTGCATCTACCTCGTCGATTCCGGCGGCGCCAATCTTCCGCACCAGACCGAGGTCTTTCCCGACCGCGAGCATTTCGGCCGCATCTTCTACAACCAGGCGACCCTGTCGGCGCTCGGCATCGCGCAGATCGCCGTGGTCATGGGCTCGTGCACGGCGGGCGGCGCCTACGTGCCGGCGATGTCGGACGAAGCGATCATCGTGCGCAATCAGGGCACGATCTTCCTCGGCGGGCCGCCGCTGGTCAAAGCGGCGACCGGCGAGGTGGTCTCGGCCGAGGAGCTGGGCGGCGCCGACGTGCATGCGCGACGTTCGGGCGTGGCCGATCATTACGCCGCGGACGACCGTCATGCCCTCGCGCTCGCCCGCCGCATCGTCGGCAATCTCAACACGAAAAAGACGGTCGATATTCCGCTGCTGCAGCCGCGCGAGCCCGTGTTCGCGGCGGATGAGCTCAACGGCATCGTCCCGACCGACCTCAAGAAGCAATACGACGTGCGCGAGGTGATTGCGCGCATCGTCGACGGCTCGGAATTCGACGAGTTCAAGCAGCTCTACGGCACGACGCTGGTCGCGGGCTTCGCCCACATCCACGGCATCCCGGTGGGCATCCTCGGCAATAACGGCATCCTTTATTCGGAATCCGCCCTCAAGGCCGCGCATTTCATCGAGCTGTGCTGCCAGCGCCGCATTCCGCTGCTGTTTCTCCAGAACATCGTCGGGTTCATGGTCGGGCGCGACTACGAGGCGGGCGGCATCGCGAAGGACGGCGCCAAGATGGTGACGGCAGTCGCCTGCGCGCAGGTCCCGAAGATCACGGTGATCATTGGCGGCTCGTACGGCGCGGGAAACTACGGCATGTGCGGACGCGCCTACGGGCCGCGCTTTCTCTTCATGTGGCCGAACGCGCGCATCTCGGTGATGGGCGGCGAGCAGGCCGCGAGCGTGCTGGCGACCGTGCGGCGCGACAACATCGAGGCGGAAGGAGCCAAGTGGTCGGACGCGCAGGAAGAGGAATTCAAGCAGCCGATCCGCGCGCAGTACGAGGCGGAGGGCAATCCCTATTACGCGACCGCGCGGCTGTGGGACGACGGCATCATCGCGCCCGCCGAGACGCGCCGCGTGCTCGCGCTGGCGTTCTCGGCCGCGCTCAACGCGCCGATCCCGGAGACGCGCTTTGGCGTGTTCCGGATGTGAAGTGTGGGGTCCCTCAGCGGTCGAAGAACCAGAAGACGGCGCTCAGCACGCATGTCCTTTTCGGCGAACCGGTGTCCACTTCGCCGGGACATGCGCGAGCGCAAGACGCGTCTGTGCGGATTGACGAGCGTCAATCGATCGTCACCACCACATTTCCCAGCGCCTTGCCTTGCTCCACCGCCTCGTGCGCCGACACCATGTCGGCGAACGGGAAACTCTTCGCCACGTTGTGGATGAGCCGCTTCTCCTCCATCATCCCGTTGATGGCGCCCACCGCCGCCGCGCGTTCCTGCGCGGTCAGCTCGTAGACGAAGATCCATTTCAGCGTGATGGCATTGACGAGCATGAACTGGGCCGGGATCGGCGCCTCCGCCGCGCCGGTGCCGTAGACGACGACCTGGCTGCGGGCGTGCAGGATGCTCGGGTAAAGTCTGGCATTGGCGGCGAGGTCCATCTCGATCACCGCATCGACGCCGGCCTTGTCGGTGAGGTCCATCACCACCGCGCCCACGTCTTCACGCTTGTAGTCGATGACGTGATCGGCCCCGGCCTCGCGCGCCAGCTTCGCTTTTTCCTCCGAGCTCACCGTGGTGATGACGACCGCGCCGCGCGCCTTGGCGAATTGAATCGCGTAATGGCCGACGCCCCCGGCGCCGCCCGGGATCAGGAGCGTCGAGGCGGCGTCCGCCTCCGCGGTCGCGATTGCGTGATAGGCCGTCATCGCGGGGATGCCGAGGCAGGCGCCCTGATCGAAACCGATGTGGTCCGGCAGACGGACGGCGAGCGCGGCGGGCAGCGTGACGTACTCGGCGGCGGTGCCGAAGGGGCGCTTCCATTGCGCGTTCCAGATCCACACCCGTTCGCCCAGGCGTGACTGCGGCACGCCGGCTCCGACCTTGTCGATCACGCCGGCGCCGTCACTGTGCGGGATGACGCGCGGGAAGGCGATCTTGCGGGTGCGGCCCTCGCGCGATTTCACGTCCGACGGATTGACGCCTGATGTCGCGAGCTTGATGCGCACCTCGCCCGCCCCGGGTTCGGGCGTCGTCATGTTCTCCACGCGGAGTACCTTGGACGCGGGGCCATTGGCCTCGTAATAGGCGGCGCGCATCGACCTCTCCGTTCTGCCTATTTATCGATCAGCCCTGACCGCGCGGGCAAGCGGGCAGGGTGCCCGAAATCCACCGTCCTACAAAGCCTCTCGCGCCGGCCTTCGCGAACGGCTATCATCTCCGCCATTACAGGGGCGACGGAATGACGACGACCAAGTGGTTGATCGCGGCGGCTGCCTTGCTGCTGCTTACATTGGCGGGCCTTCCCGTAGCCGTCCATGGGTGGCACGGCTGGATGCGGCACGCCGACATCGAGGAAATCCATTACGTCCCACGGGACGTGGACGACTTGAGCGCGAGCCGGCGCCGCAGCCTCTCTCCGGACCGCTGAAGCCTTCCGATCTCGTAGCGGCGGCGGGCTCAGCCTGCGCGGAGCCCGGCCCGATCGCGGCTCAATTCATGACCTTGTACAGGCGCTCGTCGTAAAGCGCGCCGCTTGCCGGGGCGAGCTTGTCGCGGAAGCCGCGCGTTTTCGCATTCATGCTGTGGGCGTCGAGCGCGCTGTGGTTCTTCCAGGCCTCGACCACGGAGAAGTGGTTCTGGCGATTGGTCTGGGTCACCGCCTCGAAGCGCAGGTTGCCGTCGTCCTTGCGGCTGTCCTCGGCAAGCTGCTTGACCAGCCCAGTCCCGTTCTCGCGCTGGGGCGGAATGACGTCGACATGCGTCACCGCTATGACCGCGGCGCCGCCGAAGCTCGCGGTCGGCGGGCCGACCGAAAGCGGGAAATGCACGCGCTCGTCATAGGGCGCGTTCTGGATGGCCTTGAGCTTGTCGCGGAATTGCGTGGTGTGCGCCGTCTTGGCGTGGGCGTCCGCGGCCGCCTGGTCCTTCCAGGCTTCGAGGATCACGAACTGATTGGGCACACCGATGCGGCGCGCGACTTCGGCGCGCAGGTTGCCCGCTTCCTTGCGGGTCGCGTCGCGGAACGCACGCACCAGGGCGGCGCCGTCGTTCTTTGCGCTCGGCATCACCTCCACATAGCCGACGACGTAGCGCGGGCCGTCGGGGACCGGGGGCGGCGGTGGTGGCGCCGCCGGCGCCTGTGCGTGCGCCGAGGTCATTGCGAGGCCTGCGAAGATGACCGCGCCAAGCACAATGCGAATGCTCGTTTTCATGAAATTCCCTCCCTCGATGAATTCATTGTTTTCGGCAGGCTATCGTTCATGCGGCAATACCGTCAACACGTCGGAACCGGGATGCGCGGCCATGCGTTGGTTTTGATGGTGCGCGAGTCGGAGGAGTCATCCCAGGAGGCAGCCATGACTTATCGCGTGTACAGCGGTCCGCGCGGCGCGCAAGCGGTCAGCCCGATCGAGAAGGACCGCATGCTGTTCAAGGAGTTCTCGTCCCTCGACGAGGCGATGAGCTGGGCCGGCCACGTCAATCGCAGCGGACTCACCACCCTCTTGATCGAGGGTGACGACGGCACCCATCTCGGCAAGCAGGAGGTCGTGGCGGCGCTTCGCCATCGCGAGACCGAGCGCCCGCAGGCCGGCCGGAGCGCCTGACCGCACAAAGGCCTGGAGAACCGCGCCGCAGCATGGTCGCGGCGCGGCGTTACCCTACCTGGTCAGCTTATTCCACTGGCTGCGCGCGGCGTCGATCGCGCCCGCGGTGACGCCGCTCACCTGGTCCCAATTCACCAGCGGCTTGGCCGTCGGCCCGGCCGACGCGTCGCGCACGTAGGCGGCGCCCACGGTCACGACGATGCCGAGAATGAACGCGAAGATGCTACGCATGCCGTCCCTCTCCATTGAAATGCGTCGAATATCTGAGACAAAATTGCGGCAACTCGACGGGCATCGATATAGTGGTAAATGGGGAACATTGCCATGGCACAGATCGACTATCGCTCCGCTCTGATCGTAGGGGCGGGCTCGGGCCTGAGCGCGGCGCTCGCGCGCGCTTTCGCGCGCGAGGGGCTAGCGGTGGCGCTCGCCGCGCGCACCCCGGATGACCTCCGTCCTCTCGCCGGCGAGATCGGCGCGCAGGCGCTCGCCTGCGATGCGTCGCGGCGCGAGGATGTCGAGCGCCTGTTCGCCGATCTCGACGCGCGCGGCGGAGCGGATGTCGTCGTCTACAATGCGAGCTACCGCACGCGCGGTCCGTTCATCGAGCTCGACGCGGCCGAGGTCGAGCGGGCCTTGCGCGTCTCCGCGCTCGGCGGATTTCATGTCGCTCAAGCCGCGGCGAAGCGCATGCTGCCGAAGGGGCATGGCGCGATCATCTTCACCGGCGCGTCCGCGAGCGTGAAGGGCTATGCCCAATCGGCGCCCTTCGCGATGGGCAAGTTCGCGTTGCGCGGGCTGGCGCAGAGCCTGGCGCGCGAGCTCTCTCCCGCGGGCATCCATGTCGGCCATGTCGTGATCGACGGCGGCATTCGCAGCGAACGTCGGCCAATGCCGTCGGACAAACCGGACAGCCTGCTCGATCCCACCGCGATCGCCGAGAGCTACGTGCACCTGCTGCGGCAGCCGCGCAGCGCATGGTCCTGGGAGGTGGAGGTGCGCCCGTGGGTGGAGAAGTTTTGAGCATCACGATGCCGGCGCATGCTCCGGCGCACCGAGTTTGGGGCTTGCGCGCGTAAGGCAGAGGAGAAGCGGCATGCCGATCTACATCACCCAGGGGCGTTATACCCGCGAGGCCATCAAGGGAATGGTGGCGCGCCCCGAAGATCGCGCGGACGCCGTCTCGCGCCTGCTCGCGCGGGCGGGCGGACGGTTGATCGGCTACTACCTCACGTTCGGCGAATACGACTTTCTCACCATCGCGGAGGCGCCGGGCGAAACCCAGATGGCCGCCGCCCTGCTCGCCGCGGCGAGCCACGCGGGCGTCACCGACCTGCGCACGACGCTCGCGCTGAGCGCGGCGGAGGCCAAGGGCGCGTTCGCGGCGGCGAGCGATCTTGCGCCGGCCTTCCGGTCGCCGGGGGGCACCTGAGCGGCGCTTGCCGCGCCCGCGCCAAAGGCGGTGGCGAGCGCTAAGAATGTCGCAGTCAAGCCCGCTTGCCGCCCGCAAAGGCGGCCGCTATAAGCCGCCGCGATATCCCGCCCTCCGTTTCCCTGCCAAAGGACCCGTTTTGCGATGGCGATCGAGCGTACCTTTTCGATCATCAAGCCCGATGCGACCGCACGGAATCTGACCGGCGCGATCAATGCCATGATCGAGCAGGCCGGTTTGCGCATCGTGGCGCAGCGGCGCGTGCGCATCACGCGCGAGCAGGCGGAGACGTTCTATGCGGTGCACAAGGCCCGCCCGTTCTTCCGCGAACTGGTCGACTTCATGATCTCCGGCCCGGTGGTGGTCCAGGTGCTGGAAGGGGAGGGCGCGATCGCGAAATATCGCGAGGTGATGGGCGCGACCGATCCGGCGAAGGCGGCGGCCGGGACGATCCGCAAGGTCCATGCCAAGTCGATCGGCGAGAACTCGGTGCACGGCTCCGATGCGCCCGAAACCGCGGCGGTCGAAATCGCGCAGTTCTTCGCGGGCAATGACATCGTGGGTTGAGCGGTGACACACGTGGCCTTTCGCCACGCCGGCATGCTGGTCAAGCAGCGGGAGAGATTGGTAATTTAGGCCGACGCAGCGGCCGAGGATCGGAAACGAGGGGGACGCCGGTGGATTTTCTTTGGCAGGACATGACGCACGGGCCGTTCTGGATCGGCGTGCTTCAGATCATCTTCGTCAACATCATCCTGTCGGGCGACAACGCGGTGGTCATTGCGATGGCCTGCCTCACGCTGCCGCCGAAGCAACGGCTGTGGGGCATGGTTCTCGGGGCCGGGGCCGCGGTGCTGCTTCGCGTCATCTTCACGCTCGTGATCGCCCAGGCAATGACCTATCCCTATCTCAAGCTGGTCGGCGGCGCGTTGCTGTTCTACGTCGCGATCAAGCTCGTCACCGAGGATGCCGACGGCGACGAGGAAGGCGTCGAGGGCGCCCAGACCCTCTGGCGCGCTGTGTGGATCGTCACGATTGCCGACATCGTCATGAGCCTCGACAACGTGATCGCGATCGCGGCAGCCGCCGAGACCGCGGCGGCGCAGGTCGACCTCGCTCACGCAGCGGCCTTGAAGGCCGCGCTCATCATCTTCGGCCTTGCCACCAGCGTGCCGCTGATCATCGCCGGCAGTGCGATCCTCATGGCGCTTTTGGAGCGCTACCGCGTGCTGGTGTGGGGTGGCGGCGCGCTGCTCGGCTGGATCGCGGGAGACGTCATGGCGGCGGACAGCGCATTGAACGCCTGGCTCAGCGCGCCGGTGCTGCACCAGCTCCACATCTGGGGTGGGCCGATCGGCGGGATCATCGTCATTGGAGCGGGTTACATCATGGTCGGCAGGCATCGCCGGCTGATACTCGACGAGCTTCTCGCCGGCGTCGCGCTGCTGATCTGGATCGTCATGGACAGGGTGAACGACAACCTGTTTGGCGGGGCCAGCCCGGACCTCGTCAAGATATGGGGCGTGCGGGGCGCCGTGTTCGCCGCCATGGCCGTCGCTTATGCGATCGCGCGCAACCAATGGCATATCGAGCAGGAAAAGGTTTGAGCCCTTGCCCTGACGACAAAATCCGGCGCCTGCGCTATGCTGCGCGGGTGCCATGAATCAGCTCATCCGCCAGCCGCTCCGGATCGGCGCCTCCGCCTGTCCCCATGATTGCCCGTCGACCTGTGCGCTCGAAGTCGAGATCATCGACGAGCGGACCATCGGGCGAGTCCGCGGCGCGCAGGACAACAGCTACACCGCCGGCGTGATCTGCGCGAAAGTCGCGCGCTACGCCGAGCGCGTTCATAATCGCGATCGCCTGCTTGCGCCCCTGCTGCGCAAGGGCGAGAAGGGCGCCGGCGAGTTCACCCCCATCAGCTGGGACGACGCGCTCGATCTCGTGGCGGAGCGGCTGCTGCGCGCCGAAGAGCGCCACGGCGCACAGGCGGTCTGGCCCTATTACTACGCCGGCACCATGGGCCTGGTGATGCGCGACGGCATCCATCGCCTGCGCCATGCGAAGAAATATTCGGGCTTCCATTCCACCATCTGCGTCAATCCGGCCTATACGGGCTTCGCGGCCGGGACGGGCAAGATCGCCGGCCCCGACCCGCGCGAGATGGCGAAGTCGGATCTCGTGGTGATCTGGGGCACCAACGCCGCCAACACCCAGGTCAACGTGATGACGCATGCGATCCGCGCGCGCAAGGAACGCGGCGCGAAGATCGTCGCCGTCGACGTCTACATGAATGCGACCATGGAGCAGGCGGACCTCGCGATGCTGGTGCGCCCCGGCACCGACGGTGCGCTCGCCTGCGCGGTGATGCATTGCCTGTTTCGCGACGGCAAGGCGGACCAGGCCTATCTCGCGCGTTACGCCGACGCGACGGACGAGCTCGAGGCGCATGTGCGCACGCGCGGGCCGGAATGGGCCGCGCGCATCACCGGATGCGACGCGGCGACGATCGAAGAATTCGCCCGGCTCGTCGGCGCGACCAGGCGCGCCTACTTCCGCCTCGGCTACGGCTTCTCCCGTTCGCGCAACGGCGCCGTCAACATGCACGCGGCTTCCTGCATCCCGACGGTCACCGGTGCGTGGCAGTACGAAGGCGGCGGCGCGTTCCACAACAACGCCGACATCTATCACTGGAACAAGTCGATGATCGAAGGGCACGACGCGCGCGACCCTGCGGTGCGCATGCTCGACCAGTCGCGCATCGGCCCGATCCTCTGCGGCGATGCCGATGCGCTCGCCGGCGGGCCGCCGGTCACCGCCCTGTTCATCCAGAACACCAATCCGGTATCGGTCGCGCCGGAGCAGACGCGCGTGAAACAGGGCTTCGCGCGCGACGACCTGTTCGTGTGCGTGCACGAGCAGGTCATGACCGAGACCGCAAAAATGGCCGACGTGGTGCTGCCAGCCACCACGTTCCTGGAGCACGACGACATGTATCAGGGCGGCGGCCACCAGCACATCCTGCTGGGGCCGAAGCTGGTCGAGCCGCCCGGCGAATGCCGCTCGAACCACGAGGTGATCTGCGCGCTCGCCAAGCGCGTCGGCGCGCGCCATCCCGGGTTCGACATGAGCGCGCGCGAGCTCATCGACTGGACATTGGGCCACTCGGGGTGGGGGACGCTCGCCGACCTCGAGGCAAACCGCTGGATCGACTGCCAGCCCGACTTCGAGACCTCGCACTATCTGCGCGGCTTCAACTGGCCGGACGGAAAATTCCGCTTCAAGCCGGATTGGCCGAACGTCCCGTTCCGCAGCCCATGGCGCGCCGGTCCGTTCGATCGCATGCCGGCGTTGCCCGACCATTGGGAGGTGATCGAGGAGGCGGATGAGGCGCATCCGTTCCGGCTCGCGACCTCGCCGGCGCGCAATTTTCTCAACTCGACCTTCAACGAAACGCCGACGTCGCTCACCAAGGAAGGTCGGCCTGAAGTGATGATGCATCCGGCCGACGCCGCCGCGACCGGCATCGCGGACGGCGACGAGGTCGTGCTCGGCAATGCCCGCGGCGAGGTTCGGCTGCATGCGCGGCTGTTCGACGGCGTCCGGCGCGGCGTGCTGATCGCGGAATCGATCTGGCCGAACCATGCCTACCCGGACGGACGCGGCATCAACACGCTGACCGGCGCCGACGCGATCGCGCCCTACGGCGGCGCGGCGTTTCACGACAACAAGGTCTGGATCCGACGCCGCGCGTCGTGACTACCACCGCAGCTCGAGCCCGAGCGTGCCGCCATGCGACTGGAAGCCGTGGCGGAAGCGGCCGTCATAGAGCGCGTAGAGACGCGCGAGAGGGCTCAAGCGCACCGAGGCCGCGGCACCGGTGTCGAAGCCGTACTTGCTTTCGCTCACACCGATCACGGTGATCGGCGTCGCGGGCCCGGCCGCCGCATTGATGGTCAGGCTCGGCACCTGCTGATGGATGATGTCGACGCCGCGTCCATACCAGGAGAGGTCGAGCACCGTCTTGTCGATGACCCAGGTGCGGCCGATCTCTCCGCCGGCAAAGCCGCGCGCGCGCTCGGCCACTGCCGCCGGCACGACGACCGCATCGATGCCGCCCGCTTCGGTGTAGGCATCGGCGCGCACGCGCGTCCAATCGGCGCCGAACTTCGGCACGATCCGAGCCGCGCCGAGCGGGATGTAGTAGCTCGCTTCGCCGATGGCGCCGTAGAGGTTGGCGCCATAGCCGGCGGTCGCCGGGCCGGACGGCGTATCGCGATTCGAATCGACATGGGCGAAACCTGCAACGCCGGCAGCCGAGAACGTCCACGCGCCCGTCTCGTAGGCGGCATTGACGCCGACCTGGGTGAGGTCGAGCGTGGCGTGTTGCGGCAGACTGACGATGTTGATGCGCGTGCGGCTCTGGTCGACGGACATTCCGAGCATCAGCCCGGGCGCGACATTCGCCGCGAGCCCTGCAACACCACCAACGCTGCTGCGCGTGTCGCCGGGAAAGTTCACCTGCGGGCCGGTGCGCGATGAAAGGCCGTAGACTTCGGCCCAGGCGCGGTACCTGGGCGTCGCCGCAGCCGCAGCCGCAGGCGCGCCGCCGCCGCCCGGATTGGGCCCGCTCCCGAACAGGTTTGCGAGCCAGCCTGGGCCACCGAGCCCGCCAAGGTATTGCAGGTAGCGCCCGTTGAGATCGAGCGCCGCGAAGGCCGATGAGACCGCCGTATTGGCCGAGGTGTTGGAGACCTGCGGCGTCGGCTGCGGCGTCGGCGGCGGCGCCTGTGCGTGGCTCGCACCCAAAAAACTCGCGATCAACATCGCGGCTGCGGCAAGCGTGCAGGCCGCGCGGCGCGTGAGCCGTACGGCGTTGCGGTTGCGTCCGGCGCTTTCGCCGGTCACGGTCAAGAACCCATCAATCATCGCAGCAGCAACGAAGCCCCCCGGCTCGGTCGCACCGATTCTCGGCCCGAGCGCACACGCCTATGATTCTTCCGCTTTTCCGATCAGGTCAACGCAGGCCGGGGACGCAACGCGTCGCATTTCGGCGCCTGTGATACCGTTGCAACAGATCGATCGGCAGGCTTCGGGAACCCGTAGGGCCTTGGTTCGGCCGTATTTTTCGGATTTCTTGCGCGCGCAATCGGATTTTGGCCTTCCCGCTGTGCTCCATGTCAATTCGAAGTCATTTTTCGAAGCTTGGCGCCCTCGATACGGACTTCCTCCAAAAGCCGGGTTGTCGCGCGGATCGCAGCGATTGCGTTCGTGCGTTCACAAGACGTTCTGACTGACTAGGAGACAGGCGATGCAAAAGGGCACCGTCAAATGGTTCAATCCCACTAAGGGCTACGGTTTCATTCAGCCATCGACCGGCGATAAGGACGTGTTCGTCCACATCTCGGCTGTCGAACGGGCCGGGCTCAGCACCTTGAACGAGGGTCAGGTGGTCGAGTACGAGCTCGTCACCAACCGCGGCAAGACCTCCGCGGAGAACCTCAAGGTCGCGTAAGCGACCAACGCCGGCAGAAATGCCGGTTCACGGGTGTGTCCCGTAGCCCCCGGTTCGCCGGGGGTTTTTTATTTCCGCCAGTGTCAGGCCGCGGCCTTGCAGCCGGCCATCTCCTGATAGTCCGGATAGTAACGGGCGGTCATGCGTCCGACATAGCGGCGCAGATTCTCGTGCCGCCCCGCCGCTTCGCGCACCGCGGAACGAAAGTGCGGACAGAGCGTGCCGGCGACGAATGCGAACATGGTCGCATCGACCCCGGTGGGCGCCGCCCCCATGAAGAACGGCTTGTCGCCCAGGTAGTCCGCGATCGCGTCGACCGAGCGGCAGCCGAGCGCGTCGATCTCTTCGCGCGAATGGCGGCCGACGCCTTGCGCGATCAGGTAGCCGCGTACTTTCCGCCGCACCATAGCGCGCACGAAGGGCCGCACGGGTGCGGGCACGGCGTCGAAGAACCTGCGCGGTCCTCGGTTGAAGTTGTCATCGTCCATCCAACGCGCGTCCACGATCACCCAATAGAGATTGTCTTCCGTCATTTTTTCGAATGCCCAGGCCACCGCCTTCTGCTCGGGCGAGAGCCCGCGATCGAAATCGATCCCATGCCTGCTCTCGAGATGGCGCCGGATGAACGTCGAGTCGGCGACGATCTCGCCCTCGTCGTCGATGTAGGGCAGCTTGCCTTTGGGCGCCTTGCCGAATCCGGTGGAATCGGTGCGGTAGGGCAGGCCGGACATCTTCAACAGCATTTCGGCCTTCATGACGAAGGGGCTGGAATCGGGAAGGCCGAGGTGGGGACCGAAGGTAAAGAGCGTGATCATGGGGACCTCCTGGCGAACCAAGTGGCGGACCAAACTTCGCGTGACGATCAGTCGGTCGAGGGCGCGATGAGGGATCGATCGGGGAAGGCGGCACCGTCGATCAGGCAGCGGCCGTCGACGATACGCACGCGTCCTTCCGCGACAAGCCTCAACGCCAGCGGATAGATCTTGTGCTCGACCGCGAGCGCGCGGGCGGCGAGCATGTCGGCGGTATCATCGTCGTGCACGCTCACGGCGCCCTGGGCGATGATCGGGCCGGAGTCCATCTCCGGGATGACGAAGTGGACCGTCGCGCCGTGGATTTTCACCCCGGCGGCGCGCGCGCGTTCGTGCGTGTCGAGTCCCTTGAATGCCGGCAAGAGCGCCGGGTGGATGTTGAGCATGCGCTCCTGCCAGCGCCCCACGAACGATGGCGTGAGCAGGCGCATGAATCCGGCAAGGCAGACGATGTCGATGCGATGCGTCTCGAGCGTGCTTTGCAGCGCGCGTTCGAAGGCCTCTCGATCGGCGAATTGCCGATGCTCGACGAGCGCGGTGGCGAGCCCGGCCGCGCGCGCCGTCGCCAGCCCTTTGGCGTCGGCTTGATTGGACACGATGAGCGAGATCTCGGCCGGGTAGGCGGGGCCCTGCGCGGCCGCCAGCAGCGCCGCCATGTTGGAGCCGCGCCCGGAGATGAGGATGGCCACCCGTTTGCGGACCATGCCGCTCATCGAAGGCCGAGCTCGCCCGCGTAGGAGACCGTCGCATCGCCCGTCACTTCGCCGAGGCGCACCACGGCCTCGCCGTTGCGCGTAAGCGCCGCGGCGGCCTCGTCCGCCTTCGCGGGTTCGACCACCGCGACCATGCCTATGCCGCAATTGAACGTGCGCAGCATCTCGTTCTGTGCGATCGCGCCCACTGCGGCGAGCCATTTGAAGACGGGCAGGACCGGAACGCGCGCGAGATCGAGCCGCGCCCCAAGACCTTTCGGCAGCACGCGCGGGATATTGTCGGGAAATCCGCCGCCGGTGATGTGGGCGAGCGCCTTCACGGCGCCGGTCTCGCGGATCGCGGCGAGGCACGATCGCACATAGATGCGCGTCGGCGTGAGCAGCGCCTCGCCGAGCGTGCGCGCCCGATCAAATGGCGACGGCGCGCTCCAGGGCAGGCCGCTTTTTTCCACGACCTTGCGCACGAGCGAGTAGCCGTTCGAATGGACGCCCGAGGACGCGATGCCGAGCAGCGTGTCGCCGGCCGCGATATCGGCGCGCGGCAGCAGCGCGCCGCGCTCCGCGGCGCCGACCGCAAAGCCGGCGAGATCGTAGTCGCCCGCATGGTAGAGGCCCGGCATCTCCGCGGTCTCGCCGCCGATGAGCGCGCAATTCGCTTGCTGGCAGCCATCCGCGACGCCCGCGACGATCTTCGCGCCGATCTCCGGATCGAGCTTGCCGCACGCGAAATAGTCGAGAAAGAACAGCGGCTCCGCGCCCTGCACCACGAGGTCGTTGACCGACATGGCGACCAGATCGATGCCGATGGTGCCGTGCTGGCCGGTCTCGATCGCGATCTTGACCTTGGTGCCGACCCCGTCGGTCGCGGCGACCAGGACCGGATCCTTGAAGCCGGCGCGCTTGAGGTCAAAGAGCCCGCCAAAGCCGCCGATCTCGGCGTCCGCGCCCGCCCGCGCGGTCGCGCGCACCAGCGGCTTGATCAGATCGACCATGCGGTTGCCGGCATCGATATCGACGCCCGCCTGCGCATAAGTGAGGCTCGGCCCGCGCTTGTCGTTCATCCTCGACGCCCAGCTGTCCGGGGGCGTGGTACGGCGGAATCGGGCCGCGTGCAATGCCTCGCCCGTGCTAAGAGCGGTCGCATCTTGGCAACCGCGCGGGGCGCGATAAAGTGTAAGCGGTGGCGCAGCACGCATCCCGATTTGGTCGCATTTTCAATGGCAAAGCCAGGGTATCTCCGGATCGGGTCCGGGAGGGGTTGATGCCAGGCAATGCTTCCGATCCTGCGCGGCCGAGCCGGGGCGAACACTTGAACCTGCCGAACCTCATTACGCTTGCCCGCATCTGCATGGTGCCCGTGGTGGTCTGGGCGATCACCGTGGGCGAGATGCAGATCGCGTTCCTGATCTTTCTCGCCGCCGGCGTGAGCGACGCGATCGATGGATTCCTCGCCAAGCGCCTCAACATGGCGAGCGAGCTCGGCGCGCATCTCGACCCGCTCGCCGACAAGACCCTGATCGTCTCGATCTATGTGGCCCTCGGCATCACGGATGCGATTCCGCGCTGGATCGTCATCCTGGTCGTGTCGCGCGATTTCCTGATCGTCGGCGGCGTGATGCTCGCCTGGTTCCTCGGCCAGCCGATCAGGGTCAAGCCCCTGCTGGTCTCCAAGCTCAACACCGTGGCGCAGATCGTGTTCGCCTCCCTGGTGCTGGCCTCGCTCGCGTTCGGCTTCGATCCGGGCATGTGGCAGATTTTGACGATGTGGATCGTTGCGGCATTGACGCTGATCTCGGTCGGTTTCTACATGCGCGAATGGGTGCGCCACATGAACGGGGGAGAGATCGGCATCTGAGCGGCCGGTCTGCGGGCGGATGCTGGTAAAGCGGCAGGTCGCGTTCTGGGCGGCGGCGCTCGCAGGCTTCATTGCGGCGCTCTGGCTGCTGCGCGATATCCTGCTGCCGTTCGTCGCCGGCCTCGTGCTCGCCTATCTGCTCGCTCCGGTGACCGACCGGCTCGAGCGGCTCGGCCTCAAACGGGTTCTTGCGGCCCTTCTCATCATCGGCACCTTCATCGTGGTGCTCGTCGTCCTTGTCATCCTGCTGGCTCCCATCCTGATCGGCCAGTTGGGCGGGCTGGCGGAGAACCTGCCGGGCTATGTCTCGCGCCTGCAATCGCTGATCACCGATCCCAACCGGCCGTGGCTGCGCAAGCTGCTGGGCGCGACATTCGACGATGCGGCGATCAGCGACCTCGTCAAACAGGCGACCGGCGGCCTTGCGGCCTTCGTGCGCTCGCTGTGGTCGGGCGGACAGGCACTGCTGTCGGTGTTCTCGCTGCTGGTGATCACGCCGGTGGTCGCATTTTACCTGATGTGCGACTGGCCACGCATGATCGATCGCATCGATGGCTGGCTGCCGCGCGCGCAGGCGCCGACCATTCGCGCGCTCGCAGCCGAGATCGACGCGGCGATCGCGGGCTATATCCGCGGGCAGAGCGGCATCTGCCTCATTCTCGGATCGCTTTATGCGGTCGCGTTGTCGATCCTCGGGCTGCGCTTCGGGTTGGTGATCGGCGTGCTGACCGGGATCGTGAGCTTCGTGCCCT
>WNFA01006260.1_pt1 | contig 17108 bp, 16 predicted proteins | sample 5400481 | NCBI WGS metagenome assembly WNFA01 (sample SAMN13153340, study PRJNA577476) | soil metagenome | isolation source: 120 cm saprolite under Douglas fir tree site 2 hole 1 replicate 2 | place: USA:California | collected 2015-04-18
ACGTCTGCTTGGCTTGACCACCGATCCTGTCTCTTTCGCCGAATCAGCCGATGAACATCGCAAGAAGACGATGCAAGAAGTACGGACCTTCTTTCGCGCGTGCAGTCCGGAAAATTTCGTAGTCGGCAGCTTCGAAGGCAGAGAGCTTGTCGCGATGGCCGGTTTTTATCGCGAGCGTCATGACAAATTCCGCCACAAAGGTACGATCTGGAGCGTCTATGTGCGCCAGGAATCGCGGGGCAAAGGAATAGCCAAGGCATTGCTCTCAGAAATTATCCGACGGGTTCGCCTGATCGAAGGCATTGAACAGATCAACCTGATCGTCTCGGCCACGCAGCCCGTGGCCAAGCGCGTCTATTCATCCCTGGGATTCAAGCACTATGGCACGGAGCCACGGTCGTTGAAGATCGGCGACACCTATATAGATGATGAGCTGATGGTCCTTTATCTTTAGCCGCTTATAACAAGTCTCTTAGACTAGAAAACTAAAGATTAGTTGCCTTGAGGCATTGTAAGTAGCACAATAGCTTCGCTGCTATTATGCTCCGAAAGAAACTGGCCCTTATCTTCACCTTGTGCTTGTCGTCATGCCTTGCATGCACGCAACTGAATGCTGGCAAACTAGCGGCGGCCCCTACCCCCGCACAATCCAGCGTTGTTGGCAGCGTCAGCGACGCGCAAACCGGCAAACCGCTGAATGATGTCCATGTGCAGATAATCTCTATGCCTGCAGACAGTCAGCCGCGTCCGCCTGAGTTGGTTTATGGCGCTATGAGCATGGGCAATGGGCTGTTTTCAATCCTAGGTATAAAGCCGGGAAACTATCTGGTTCGTCTGAGCAGGAATGGCCTGGTACAGGAACCCGGCGGTAAGGCATCTGACAATATGTTAATCGTCAAAGCGGGTGAACAAGTAAATCTGGACTTGAGGATGACTGCGGCGGCAATTTTCTCAGGAGTGGTGCTCGACGAATACGGTGATCCCCTTCCCGGAGTTTACGTTGTCGCAGAGCCATTGGATAAAAACCTGCTGCTGGGAATTGATCTGATCGGCAGGGGCAACTCTGATGATCGCGGCCAGTTCAGGTTTCAAACGACTCCTGGCAAGTACCGTCTGCGGACTCAACTCTTCAATGAAGGTGGAAGCGACCTACCCGAAATCAGAACGGATGGCACGCAGCCCGCCAAGTATCGCGATGTCTACTTTCCCGGCACAGAAAGTTCTGCCATGGCAGCTATCATTGACGTCAAACCCGGCGAAGAGCGAAATGGGATTGAATTTCACCTGACAAGCATGCCAGTTCTCAGCATCACGGGCTCGCTCTCTAACCCCCCGGCAAATCTTGACGCATGCAGCCTTGACGTGGCGTGGGGGACGACTCCCGACAGAATGCAAAGCGGATCTGGCGGGACGCAATTCACCTATGGACCGGATGCAAAGCGTATCAACAAATTCGCACTGGGCGATTTGAAGCCCGGCTACTATAAAGTTCGGGCCCATTGTCACACGGATACTGACACGCTTTATAGCCAGGTTGAGGCGATCAATCTCACCCACGCCAGTGTGGAAGGCCTTCCCTTGTATCTCTCGGCCGGATTCGAAGTGACCGGAATGCTCCTCCCGCCACGTTTGTGGACGTCGTCTGGTTCACAACCGCGAATCGCGCTACAAGCCACGGACATGATGCTCATGTCTGCTCCGGCAGCCGACGTAGCTCCCGATGGTTCGTTCAAGCTAAAAAATGTTTTGCCGGGTAAATACCGGGTGGCGGTTGTACCTCTTCCGGAAAACGCTTTCATACAGTCAGTTAAAAGCAATGGAAGCATTTCATCAAACAAGATCGTGGAACTCTCCGGTTCAGGCGCAACTCTGAAAATCACCGTCAGTGATCAGGGAGCTGAAGTCTCCGGCGCAGTCCGCGACCAGCAGGGTCAACTGCAACCTCTTTTAGCGACGGTGTTTCTCCAGCCTGCAAAAGAAGAACCGAAGATTGAGAACTCCTTGTCGTCCCGGGTTAACGGCCAGGGAAAATACAACATCAAGGCTGTGCCTCCGGGAACCTACCGGCTGTTTGCTCTTGGCTATAAGAAGCTAGCCGCTGGCGGGGAGACTGATACATATGCCAATGCCACCAGGACTGCCGAAATCATCGTGATAAAACCCGCAGCCAGAATAGACAGAGACCTGGAAACCATTCAGTCCGGAGAAGACGATGCTGTCACGAAATAATCTCTCCCGACTTGCGTCGGTGTTTCTCGCGGTACTCTGTCTTCCAGTAATCGCCCAAAAAGCCGCTCCCCCGCCAGTAAAGACCGCGGCCGTAAAAGGCATCGTAACTAATAGCGTCACCGGTCAACCGGTGGCCCGCGCTCATGTTGTGATCAATGGGTCTTCGTCGCGCGTTTATGGCGCCATCACCACTTCTGACGGACGCTTTTCCATGTTAGCCGTCCCGCCGGGGACCTATTCCGTGACTGCAAGCTGCCGAGGCTATCAGGGTTCCATCAGCTTTCCGAGTACTCCTCAAATCACCGTAATGGCTGGCGAAGCGCCCGGCGACGTCGTAATCAAACTGGCGCCCTGGGCCGTGATCTCTGGGCAGGTCGTCGACGAAATGAATCGGCCGGTATCTAACGCCTGGGTGGAAGTCATTGGAGAAGATTCTCGCGGAGGCGCTCTATCTGACGATCTGGGAAGGTTTCGCATTGCAGGGCTGTCCAGCAGTCGCTTTCTGGTCAAGGCAAGAAACAACGAATCCCTGCCGCCGGAAATCCGCACGGATGGTACAGTGCAGGTCAACTATGGCGCCACTTATTATCCCAGCGCGCTGTCCCCGGAATCCGCCGCTCCCGTCACTACGCACGCCGGCCATGAGACCGCTGACATCATCATCAAAATGAAACCTGCTCCTTTGGTTCGTGTGAGCGGAGCACTTACCGGAAATCCTCCCGAAGATACGGGAGTATCTTTGGCCATTGGATCTGAAACCGGGTCCTCCAGGATAGCTCTGGACACAATGAATCGTTTTAGCTTGTGGGGATTGGATCCGGGGCGTCATACTCTGTTTGCACGGTGGAACTCAGGAAACAAGACGCTTCGCAGCGGGCCCACAACCGTTTATGTTGCTGATACAAATATAGACAATCTGGTTGTAGCCTTAATGCCACCCTTTGCGCTAGGTGGAAAGATTGCCGCGGAGCACACCCTGAGCAAAGCGGATCAGGAAGCCTGGCCTGCTCAATACCGGAAACTGCTCGTAGTGCCGGCCGAAGGCCTTTCGAACCCCCGCGCAACGATGAGGGTAGACATCGACGTCAGTGGTGATTTCAAAACTCCAACTCTCTGGCCTGGTACCTACAGTTTCAGCCTTCAAGGCTTTCCGGAAAATACATACGTCAAGAACGTTGAATCCGGGAGTCTCAAATTGGAAAAGGGCATGCTGGATTTGAGTGGCGGTCCACCAAACCAGCCCTTGACCCTTGAGCTAGGGACTGATGGAGGCCAGATAACCGGCAACGTACTAGGACCGGATGACTCGCCAACCGTGGCCCGAGTCAGATTGCTGCTGCAAAGGTCTGAAGGCTACACGATATTGAATGAAACAATGGCGTTCAACTCTCCCTACTCGTTTACGGGACTTCCTCCGGGGAAGTACTTCTTGTTACCTCTGCAAAATTGGGGCGGCGCTAGTATAAGTCCTGAGGAATTTGCAGCGATCTACAGTGGACGAATGGAAGAAGTTGAAGTTGGCTCCGGTGAAAAAGTCACCAAGGACCTGAAACTCTCTGACACGTTCCAATGAAATCAGCGCGTTGGCGCCGGCAAGCAGCCAAGCTGGTTTGTCGTTTCAATCGTTCCAATCGTCATCTATAATCAGGCTAAGGTTTCGACCACATCGGGCCTAAGGGAATACCCGGCCAGTGTGGCGGCTTCTTGCAAGCGTGCAGGAACAAGGGTTTAGCTGGCAACGGCTGGGCCTCCCGATCTGAGTCCACGTCGCGCATTCGACATGACTCGATCTTGGAAAGGAACTGGAACGCCGCAGGCGTATTCCTTCCTTCCGTGCACTCCTTGCAAAAAAGAAAAGACCAAACCCGGATTCAGGGAAGAGCTTTCCATGCGTCTTCGCGACAAGCACGGGCGGTACATTACTGATCTTCGCGTCAGCATCACCGATCGCTGCAATTATCGCTGCGTGTATTGCCGCACCGGCAGCCAGGGCGCGCAATACTCTGAGCTTCCCTTCGCTGATTATCTGCGCATGGTGCGCCTGCTCGTCGGCCTCGGCATAGAGAAGATCCGGCTCACCGGCGGTGAACCTCTTCTGCGCAACGGCCTGGTGGATTTTGTACGCGACTTGGATAAGCTCCGTACGCTCGAAGGCGACTCGCCCGACATCGCCATCACCACCAATGGTCATCTGTTGTCTGATCTGGCCGCGCCGCTGAAAGAAGCTGGCCTCAAGCGCGCCACCATCAGCATGGATGCGGTTGATCCGGTAAAGTTCGCCCGCATCACCCGCGTACCCAAAGGTTATGACGCCGTGCTGGCGAGCATTCGTGCCGCCAAGCGCGTCGGCCTGGAGCCAGTCAAAGTAAATTGCGTTCTGCTGCGCGGCTTCAATGAAGACCAGATCGTGGAATTCGCGCGCTTCTCTCGTGAAGAAGGCGTGGTGGTCCGGTTCATTGAGTTCATGCCTCTGGAAGAAGATCGCGTGTGGACGCCGGACATCGTCGTGCCGATGGATGAGATTCTGGAGAAGCTGAATGAGTTTCGTCCGGTAAAGCAGTTGCCGAATGCGCTCAGTGAAACTGCCCGCCGCTATACGTTTGACGATGGCATCGGCGAGATTGGTATCATCGCGCCCGTTTCCCATCCTTTTTGTGGACATTGCTCCCGCGTGCGCCTTACTTCTGATGGCAAGCTGCGTACCTGCCTGTTTTCCCTGCTCGATCACGACCTTGCCGGACGCATGCACCGCGGCGCCTCTGACGCGGAGTTGGCTGATTACGTTAGTTCAGTGGTCGACCAGAAGGAAGCCCGCCATCATATTGGAGAACAAGGATTTATCAAGCCTTCCCGCAGCATGGTCCACATTGGCGGGTAAATCCCTGATTGCCCGGCAATAATTATTCTAGGTAGAATCCATCAAAATCCTCCCCGCATTTACAGGCTTGCCATCAATGGCCCAGGCCACGGGCTGTTTGTGTATGGCACCGGTTGTGGCCGCGTTGGCTTTTCCCCTGAACAAGTTGAACACAATGACTTTCGTGGGTATTCGCTGGAAAACGGACATTGCATGACGCTGGCAGTGCAAGTCGCAGGCAAAACTGATATCGGCTGCGTACGCGAGAACAACGAAGATAACTTCGGTTATGACTCGCGCCACGGCATCTTTGTGGTGTGCGATGGCATGGGCGGTCAGGCTGCCGGTGAAGTCGCCAGCAAAATGGCCGTGGACGTTATGCTGCGATACTTTCGCGAAGCCCACAACGGCAACGTTTTCCATGGCAACGGTAATTCCCTGACAAGTCCGTCGCCCATCGCAAAGTCACTGGCCAACGCACTGCGCCTGGCCAACCAAACCATCTTTGCCGCGGGTGAGTCTGAAGCTGGACGAATGCGCATGGGCTCCACCGCAGTCGCCGCCGTGGTTCGCGGTCATTCGCTGGCCATTGGCCACGTTGGCGACAGCCGTATTTATCTGGTGCGGCAGGGATCGATTCAGCAACTCACGCAGGACCACTCGCTGGTAATGGAGCAGGTGCGCATGGGCTTAATGTCAAATGAGGAAGCCTCTACCTCCGCAATGCAAAATGTCATTTTGCGCGCGCTCGGCACTGAAGCGGAAGTCCAGCCGGACGTGGAAGATTTGATTGTGATGCCCGGTGACACTCTGTTAATGACATCGGACGGGCTCACGCGCCTGGTGAACGATGATGAGATCCTGAACATTATTGTGGACAGCCCCAGCCTGCAGCAGGCATGCAACAAGCTGGTGCAAGCTGCCAAACATAACGGTGGCGACGACAACATTACCTGTCTGCTTCTGCGCATTGTGGAGCAGCCCTGGTACAAAAATATTTTGACCAAATTGTTTTCCGGAGAGCAGAAATGGCAAAACTCTTTTTGAAATTTGATCAGTCCGTGCTGAAAGAAGTAACGCTATCGCAGTCTGCCACCACCATTGGCCGGCTGCCGGACAACACCATGCAGATTGACAACCTTGCTGTCTCCGGCCACCACGCGCGAATCACATGGGAGCAGGACCATTACGTGGTGGAAGATCTTGGCTCGCTTAACGGAACATTTGTGAACAATGAGCGTGTGGGCAAGGCGAAACTACGCCACTGCGACCTGATGAAAATCGGCAAGCATGAGATTGAATTCAAAAATGAAGGCGCGCTACCCGTTGCTGCCATCGCCACCAAAACTGGTCCGGCGATGCCCAAGCTCGAAGCCACTGTCATGCTGGACACACGGCAGTCGCAGGAAATGATGGGCAAGATGGCCGCGCCTTCCGTGATGACGGCGTCGGGCGCGCAAATCAAAGAAAAGATCGGTCTGCTTAGCGTGTTTGAAGGCAAGACAGACCAGGAGCGCTATGTTCTTACCAGCAAGATGACCATGATCGGCAAGTCAGCCATGGCGTCAATCCGGTTGAAGGCATTTTTTGCACCAACCTCCGCGGCCCTCATCAGCAAACGGGACAATAAATATTTTCTCGCTCCTGAAGCCAAGGCCAAAATCCGCGTGAATGGTGAAGAAGTTTACGGCCAACGCGAGCTCGCTGCCGGAGACGTCATCGAAGTCGGCAAAGTAAAAGCCTCTTTCAGCTTCCAGGAGTAACCTGGGCTTGAATGATTGTGATCGTAGGGCAGTTCCCCTTGTCATCTTGAGCGAAGTCGGAGCGAACGCGACGACGCAGTTGAAGGATCCCGAGGATGTCCGTTGCTACCATGCCGCAACAGGAAGTTCTCACGGAGCATTTCCCTTTGTCATCCTGAGCACCTGACCCGCGTCGCGGGTTGAAACGCCAATGAACATGACGGCACTTCAATCTCGATTGGGAGCGAAAAGACGACGTAGAGACGCGGCATGCCGACGGCGTGCCGCGTCTTAGGTCGTCTTAATCTCTCACAATCTTCAGGCCTGCCCATGCACAAAGCGCCGTAGGCGCGACACAGATCTAGCCCCGTCCGTTCCCGAGGCGCGCTGGCGCGCTGAGGGATAAGGGCGGGGTAAGTTCATCGAAAGACGCTACCACGCTGCCGCAGGCAGGAGCGTAGCGCCAGCGGAGCGACATAAAAACCGATTTGCGGTTTGGCATTTGGCAAATCTCATGGTAGCAATACCATAAAACAAGTCCCGCCAGGGACGGCTGAATACAATCGACGAACTTTCGCATCTTGCTCATTGGGCGCAGCAGTCGAACCAACGCCACGACGTAGTCGAAGGTCCTACCTATTTGGAATGTGGCCTGGACGTCTCCTCGGAATTCGCAGACTACCCGGGTGACTCCTGTAAACTAGCGCGTCTAACACTCTGAGGTCATTTCTGATGAGTTTTGCCCGTACCGCGCTCTGCTTTCTGCTGCTGTCTGCTATCGCGCTTGCCCAGACCCCAACCAACCTGCCTGCAACCACCACGCCTCCATCAACCACCGCTGAAAAGCCACTCACCGCGCTTCCCTACACGCCCAGCCTTGATGTAGCTTCCATGGACAAGACAGTTGACCCGTGCGTGGATTTTTACCAGTACTCGTGCGGCGGATGGAGGAAAAATAATCCCATTCCCGGCGACCAGGCCGCATGGAGCGTTTACGGAAAGCTGCATGAAGATAACCAGCGCTTCCTCTGGGGCGTTCTACAGGAGCTTGCCACCAGGCCCAGCGGCCGCACGCCTGCTGAGCAGAAAATTGGCGACTACTTTGGCGCCTGCATGAATGAGCCGGCCATTGAAAAACTTGGCGCCAGGCCGCTGCAGCCGGCATTGAACGAAATCGCGGCGCTGAAATCCAAGAAAGACCTGGCTGCTCTTTTGGCCGCCGAGCACCTCCGCGGCGATGAGGGTACCTTCTTTAATTTCGGTTCCGATCAGGACTTTGCTGACGCTTCCCAGGTGATTGCATTTGCCGGCGCAGGCGGACTCGGGCTTCCTGATCGCGATTACTACACCAAGACGGACGCCAAGTCAGAAGAAATCCGGCAAAAGTATCTCGCCCACATGGCAAAGATGTTCCAGCTTCTGGGCGATTCGGCGGATAAAGCTAAACAGGAAGCTGCCACCGTCCTCAAGCTCGAAACTGCTCTGGCTAAGGCGTCACTCACCCGCGTGGAGCAGCGCGACCCGCACAATCTGTTTCACAAGATGGACCGCAAGCAGGTCCAGGCGCTTACTCCGGATTTTAACTGGGATGTCTATCTCAGGGTCGCCGGCATTGGCAACGTGCAAACCTTCAATGTGACTGAGCCAAAGTTTTATCAGGCGCTCAACCAGCAGCTCCAAAGCAATAGCCTGGATGATTTAAAGAGCTACCTCCGCTGGCACGTGGCGCGTTCCAGCGCGCCATTCCTCTCCACTCCTTTCGTGCAGGAAAATTTTGAGTTCTATCGCCACACATTGCGAGGAGTACAGCAGATCCAGCCTCGTTGGAAACGCTGCGTGGGTTGGGTGGACCGCCAGCTGGGCGAAGCGCTGGGACAGGAATTTGTGAAGCGCGCCTTCAGTGATGACATGAAGAAGCGCACCCTGGGAATGACAAAACTGATTGAACAGGCTATGCAGGAAGACCTTGAGCAGTTGACCTGGATGGGACCGGAGACCAAAAAGCAGGCACTCGAAAAGCTACATGTCGTGGTGAACAAAGTTGGTTATCCGGACAAGTGGCGCGACTACAGCTCAGTCGTGATTAAGCCAGATGATTTTCTGGGCAATGTGCAACGCGCAGCAACTTTTGAATCGCATCGCCAGCTCGGCAAGATCGGCAAGCCGCTGGATCGTGGTGAATGGGGCATGACTCCGCCAACCGTGAACGCCTATTACAACCCGCAGATGAATGACATCAACTTTCCTGCCGGCGTGCTGGAGCCTCCGCTTTATGACATCAAGATCGACGATGCTCCTAATTACGGCAACACCGGATCAACCATTGGCCACGAGCTCACGCACGGTTTTGACGATGAAGGCCGTCAGTTTGATTCCAAAGGTAATCTGCGCGACTGGTGGACCAAAGAAGATGCTGAGCACTTTGAACAGCGCGCCAAGTGCGTGGTGGACCAGTACGCTCAATACACCGTAGTGGATGACATCAAGATCAACAGCAAACTGACCGAGGGTGAGGACGTTGCTGATCTGGGCGGAACAATTCTGGCTTACATCGCCTGGAAAGCAGCCACCAAAGGTGAGACGCTGGAGAACCGCGAAGGCTTCACGCCCGACCAGCGCTTCTTCATCGGGCTGGCGCAGTGGGCCTGCGAAAACGAACGCGACGAAAATCTGCGCGTGAATGCCATTACCAATCCACATTCACCCGGCAAGTATCGGATCAACGGCGTGGTCATCAACGTGCCGGAATTCCAGCAGGCATTTAGCTGCAAATCCGGACAGCCTATGGTCCGCGAAAACCGCTGCCGCGTGTGGTGACCCAGCCGCAAATCCGCGAGGGAGCAGTTCTGCTGGAGATTTGCCTGGATTCTGTGGAATCCGCTGTCGCGGCAGAACGTGGTGGAGCAGACCGGGTTGAATTGTGTGCCGGTCTGCCTGAAGGTGGAACCACGCCCAGCGCCGGCATGATCGCGGCGGTTCGCCAGAAGATAAAAATCGGCGTGCAAGTCATGGTTCGTCCACGAGGCGGTGATTTCTGTTACACCGCAGACGAGTTCAGCATCATGCAGCGTGACATTCTTATCGCCAAACAACTCGGCGCCAGCGGAGTGGTGTTCGGTATTCTGAACGTTGACGGCACCGTGGACAAGGAAAGGATGCGGCAGTTGGTTGAAATCTCGCGTCCCCTGAAGGCAACCTGCCATCGCGCGTTCGATATGACCTGCGACTTCCCCCAGGCGCTCGATGACCTCATTGAAGTTGGCGTGACCCGCGTACTCACGTCGGGAGGAAAGAAGAGCGCGGTTGATGCCATGCCTACCCTTGCCCAGCTTGTCCAACACGCCCAGGGAAGAATTTCCGTCATGGCATGCGGTGAGCTCTCCACGGCCAGCGTAAAAGCCGTGATCTCCTACACGCACGTCCGTGAAGTCCATGCCGGCCTGGGCACCGCAGTCACCAGCACCATGAAATTTCGCAATCAGAAAATAGCCATGGGCACGCTGGCAGACAGTGAATATCAGCATCAGGTGGTAACGGAAAACAGCGTGCGAGAGTTGAGAACTGCCATCGACTCAATCTAAACGCCATCCCATAACTTGCTTTGTCACGGCACGAGTTTAGCTGTGCCGTTCAAGACTTACCTGTCATCCTGAGCGCAGTCGGAGCGTATGCGACGACGTAGTCGAAGGATCTATGCATTTGCTCAATTCTCAGACATACTCCACCACGATCTAAACGTAACAGGGCCTGACTTCTAGTCAGGCCGTAAATCGCCATGAGAAATTGGCTTTAAGGCCCTGAGGTTTTGCCTCGTCAGACATCAGGGCTGGCTGTGACGCCGCGCCTCCTCGCCGTCTGCTAAACTTTTCCTTCATTTTCCTTTCAAAAGAAAAGGCCTTCATGGACATCAAGACAATCGGAATTATCGGCGCTGGGACCATGGGAAACGGCATTGCTCACGTGTTCGCCCGCTCGGGATACAACGTGGTCCTGGTAGAGGCGCAGCAGGCGGCGCTTGATCGTGGCTTGCAGGCGATCAACAAGAATCTTGAGCGTGAAGTCGCCAAAAACAAGATCTCAGCCCAGGACCGTGAATCAGCTCTCAAGCGAATTGATGCTGTACTGGACCGTGGCGCTCTCGCCAAATGCGACTTCGTGGTGGAAGCCGCGTTTGAAAGGTTTGAGATCAAGCAGGAGATCTTTCGCGACCTGGACAGCATTTGCCGCCCTGAAGTGATCTTTTCCTCCAACACCTCTTCCATATCAATCACCAAAATTGCCGCGCAGACCAGGCGTCCGGACAAAGTGATCGGCATGCACTTTTTTAATCCCGTGCCGGTGATGAAGCTGGTGGAAATTATTCGTGGTCTGGCAACTTCTCAGGAAACGTTTGCCACCACGCGCGACCTGGCCATCGAGGTGGAAAAGACCCCCGTTGAAGTCAATGATGCACCCGGCTTTGTGTCGAATCGTGTACTCATGCCCCTGATCAATGAGGCTGTGTACGCAGTCATGGAAGGCGTGGCTACTCCGCAAGCGGTAGATGAGGTATTCAAGCTGGGTATGGCCCATCCCATGGGACCGTTGACTCTGGCCGATTTCATCGGCTTGGATGTTTGCGTAGATATTATGCGGGTTCTGCTGCAGGGGCTGGGAGATCCCAAGTACCGGCCGTGTCCTCTGTTGATCAAAATGGTGGACGCAGGCTGGCTCGGCCGAAAAACGGGTCGTGGGTTTTATCAGTATTAAAATTTGCAGCCACTCTGCGGAAGTTCTTGCAAGTTCTTTTCAGTCGGTTAAGAATTCTCAAAGAGTTTTGCATTGCGCTCCGGCTGTTCTTGTGTTGACCGGAACAGAAAGATTGCCGCCCCCTTGGACTATAGTCGAGGTTCAGAAACCATTCTCTTAGTGGAGGACGAAGAACCGCTGCGCCGTTTATGCGCTGAATTCCTCGAGCAGCTCGGATACCACATGCTGGCCGCCGCGAATGGGAAGGAAGCGCTGGCCCTGGTGCAGGCCTACCCAGGCAAAATAGACCTATTAATTACCGACGTCCTGATGCCGGAACTGCCCGGCCCCGAGTTGGCTCAGGCCCTTCTGGCCATGCGTCCCGACCTTAAAGTCATTTTCATTTCTGGATATTCGGATGGCTCTTTGGCTCACGACGGCGTTCTCAAACCTGGGACCGTGCTGGTGCACAAACCATTCACCATCCGGGCACTTACAGCCAAGTTGCGAGAGGTACTCGGTCCCGCCTGAACGTGTGTTGATTCCAACACACGGCTGTGCCCAATCCAACACGCAGCGGCCTTCCTGCGGCTAGCTAGTTCATTTGCAATCAATGGCTTATAGCTTGGCGGCTTGAATGCTTTTCCTTCTGTCAGAAGCAATTACAGGAGGACGCATGCAGGCACTGAAAACAACAGCCGCGATTTATGAAGATGAACCAAAATGCTTTCTGATCTGGATTGCCGTCTGGATTGTGGCACTGGCAGTTCTGCTTCCAACATTAGGTTGATGCCTGGCCGCTAAGACTTTGAAGAAGCCGATTTTCTCGCCGACAGCAGAGTTCCGCGGTCAATTACAATCGGCAACAATGGCGGACGGCTCAAAAATGGAACCAGTCAATCAGTGGTGGGAAAAGTTCCCATTAAAAAGCGAACACCGCTGGCTGAATTACCTCCTGCTTCTGGTTCCGGTTGCCATCGCGCTGAGCATCTTCCATGCGGCCCCGCTTATCGTGTTCATCACCGCTGCGCTGGCTATCGCGCCGCTCGCTGGGATACTCGGGGAATCAACCGGGACCCTAGCCGCCTATTCAGGGCCCGCGATTGGCGGCCTGCTCAACGCCACTCTTGGCAACGCCACCGAGCTGATTATTGCAATCTTTGCGCTGCATGCCGGACACATCAGCGTGGTGAAGGCTTCCCTTTCAGGAAGCATTATGGGAAATCTGCTTCTGGTGCTTGGCCTGAGCATTATGGCAGGCGGCGCCAAACACAATTTTCAACGCTTCTCCTGCTCCAGCAGTTCCCTGAACAGTACCATGCTCATGATTGCGGTGGCTGCGCTGGTAATGCCCGCGATTTTTAATCTCACTGTGTTCGGCAATCTTGAACATCATTCCAGCGCGCGACTGGAAAATCTTAGTCTCTGGACCAGCGCCGTTCTGATTCTGCTTTATCTGGCCAACCTGGTATTCGTCTTTCGCACGCATCGTGACGTTTTTGTGCCGCAGGGAAATGAACCGGAAATGCCTGCGACGAGCAAAGGGCAGGCGATTGCCGCTCTTATCATCGCGACCGTCCTGATCGCTGTTCTGAGCGAAACGCTGGTGGATCAAATCGCGCCTGTGACCAAAGCCCTGGGATTGACTGAGTTGTTCGTGGGCGTGATTGTGGTGGCGTTGATCGGAAATTCGGCAGAGATCTCAACCGCCATCCTCATGGCGCGACGTAATCACATGGACCTGGCAATGACGATTGCCACCGGCGCCAGCACGCAGATCGCGCTGTTCGTGGCGCCAGTGCTGGTCTTCCTGTCACTTGCTCTGGGCCATCCCATGACGCTGCTTTTCAACGGCTTTGAAATTGCCGGTATATTTCTTTCCGTCCTGATCGTGGCCATGATCTCGTCTGACGGTGAGACGCACTGGTTTGAAGGCGCACAACTGCTGGCCGTCTATGCCATCATGGCCGTAGCTTTCTACTTTGTTCCTGAGTGATCGGGAAAGCTAACTGGTGATTTCGCGGACCACGGCCTTCTTAGCAGCGTAGGAGTAGTCCCCCTTCAAGGCATGCCAGCGAATGCGCATCGTATCGGCAGCCATGCGCATGCCGTCGCGTAGCGGAGAGATTTTTGACCGATCATCATGGCCCCAGCGCACCGGCACTTCAGAGATCTTCAATCCCATGCGGTGGCCCAGAAAGATGATCTCCGGGTCAAAGCCCCAGCGTGTTATGCGTTGTTGCGGAAAAATCATTTCCGCCGCTCGGCGGGTGAACGCCTTGAACCCGCATTGAGTATCGCGGTACGGGAACCAGAGCACCGAGCGCAAGAATAGGTTGTAAACGCGGGACAAAGCCTGACGCTTGAAGGATTGACGTTGAAATTGCAATGAAGGATCCAGCCAGCGGGAGCCAATAGCTACATCTGCGCCTTTTTCCAGCGCGGCAAACAGCCGCGGCGCTTCTGAGATGGGAGAGGACAGATCCGCGTCAGTGAAAAGCAGGATTTCGCCGCGGGCGTTCAACATGCCATTGCGGACAGCGTATCCCTTGCCCTGATTTCCGGGGTTTTGAATGATGCGCAGCTCCGGATTTTCATCTGCCATGCGGCTCACGAAGGAAAACGTCTCATCGCGTGAACCATCGTCCACCACAACAATCTCCGCGCTCCATGACTGGGCGCGCAGGTACTTCAGCAGCTTATCCAGCGTTTCGCCAATGCGGGCGCTCTCGTTATACGCCGGCACCACAATGCTGTAACGGGGTCGCGCCATTTGTTTTATTTGATGGATAGGAGGAAATTGTTCCCGGGCCAGACTCATGCCGCCTGTTCTTTCTGCTTTAGCATGGCAAGAAATTCAGACACCAGTTCCGGGTCCCAGTAACCGCGACGCGCTTCTTCCAGCATGGTGCGCTCGGCTTCTTCGTGGCCAAGCGCCGGCTTGTAAGGCCGTGCCGTGCGCAGAGCGTCGTAAACATCCACCACCTGAAGAATGCGGGCCAGCAGAGGAATTTCCTGTCCGACCAAACCGTCAGGATAACCCGAACCGTCCCAGTGTTCATGATGGTGGCGAATGATTGGAAGCACAGCCTTGAAGGAACGCAACGGACGGCAGATACCTTCACCGATGGCAGGGTGTTGCTTCATGATCATCCACTCCTGCTCGGTAAGCCGCGTGCCCTTCTTGAGAATGTCATCCGGTATGGAAACTTTGCCCAGATCGTGCAGATAACCGCCACGCTTCAAAGCGATGATGCTCTCACCGTTTAATCCGATGTGATGACCAAGGTCGGCCGCATAGGTGGCCAGCCTTTCACAGTGGTTTCCCGTGTACGGATCACGCGATTCGATGCCCAGGGCCAGAGCAACCAGCACCGCCTCAGCATTCTCAAGCTCATCAGTAAACTCTTTGAGCTTGATCAAAGATTTGACTCGGGCAAACAGTTCTTCCGGATAGAGTGGCTTGCTCAGAAAATCATCCGCTCCCGCTTCAATCCCCCGCACGCGATCTTCACGCTCGCTCAAGCCGGTGATCATCACAATCGGCACCAACCTGGTGTATGGATCTTCTTTCAGCTCACGGCAGAGATCGTAGCCTGACTTGCCAGGCATGACTACGTCCAGCAGGACCAGGTCCGGTCTTTCCGTGTGCACTATGCGCCGGGCTTCGTCCGCATCCGTCGTAGTCATGACTTCATAACCTCGCGACGTTAGCAGTTCACGCAGAAGGAGGAGCGTATCCAGTTTGTCATCTACGACCAGAACTCTGGCTGACCGATTTTTCAAACGGACGAACTCCTCACCCAACGCATTTGACAGAAAATCTAACCGTTGGTGAGAGGGTTCAAAGTCGTCGAAGGTTGCATCGAGCAACTCTGAGGGGCGTCTTGGATTGCGCTCTAAAGCCAATGCACTATCCTGTGCTGGACCAATCAACTTTGAGGGTTTAGGCCAGTCCCAATTGTGGAAATTGGGGAGTGTGTGTATCTTAGGCGATTCCGACGAAAATTTAAAATGAATTACAAATTTCCTCAGCCTTGCGGGCGCCTTCTCTCGCAGAATCAATGCCTTAAGTCCGCGTAGAACGGTACAAAACCCGCGAATTTCTTAGTTTGCTTAATAATCGAGCACTTGAGGGCCCCAAAACGGGAACGGATATAATGGCCTTTTGCATGACTCAACTTAGTAAATGGATTCCTGTCGGCTTGCCTCTGGTTTTGGCGATCGGAACCGCTGGGGCTGCGCCCCGTCAGCATACCGTGCTTCTGGGGCCATGGCGTACCGCGTCCGTCATTACGGAGAGCGGCAAGACCGTTCCTGTCAAGATCCGCAAGCTCATGGTGGATGACAAGTTTAAGGAAAGTACAGCCGGGCCTTCCCATGATATAAGTGACCACCTCTTTGTTGTCCGCAAAGCGGCGCAACTCAATGATTCCCTGCCCCAGGACGCAAACAAAACTCCGCGCTGGATTTGGCGCATTGAGGGTTGGGTTGGCGTGGACCGGCAGACCGGGCATGTGACCCAGTTGAACCTGCCGATGTTTGATCGTGAAACCTCAGACGTGAGCTGGTACCGTGACCTTGCGGCCTACTGCGGGACCTCTGATGATCGCAGCAAGGCCTATCTGATAGTTTTCCAGCTTGGTAAGCGGAAACCGCTCCTGAAAAAGGAATTCACCGGCGAACCGTGTTCCGCGCCAACCTGGGAGCGCCAGCCCACACGAGTCACTTTCCTGAATGGACCGGCAAAGAACAGCTTTATTGTTACCTCGCGGGGTGCGGATCTTCAAACTGAGCCCCCAGAACAAGACGAGGATGAATCCGAATGAAATCGCTGGACGAGTATTTACAAGACGCCGCTGTGGCCCACGGCCATCTCTGCGCCGGACAGGTTCTTGGCGTTCGCATGGCCATGTTCGGATTGGCCAGCCTGGGCCTGAACGATCCTCAGGGAAAGGATCGCAAACGCATCGTCACCTTCGTGGAGATCGATCGCTGCGCCACAGATGCTGTTATGGTCGTGACCGGCTGCCGCCTGGGCAAACGTGCTCTCAAGTTTCGCGACTGGGGCAAAATGGCCGCAACGTTCGTGGACGTGGAAACCGGCAAGGCTCTGCGCGTCGCCGCCAGAGAAACGTCCAAAGATCTGGCCAAACGCATGTACCCTGACATCACCGACAAAAACCAGCAGCAGATGAAAGCCTATCGTGAGATGGACGATGCTGCTTTATTCAGCTCGCAATGGGTCCATGTGGAGTTGCCGCCGGAAGAGTTTCCCGGATTCAAAGGTGAGCGTATTGTCTGCTCGCAGTGTGGCGAGGGCATCAGTTACCGGCGCGAAGTGAAGCAGGAAGGCAAAACTCTTTGCCGGGCATGCGCTGGCGAGAGCTATTTCCGGCCTTTGAGCTCGTCAGCAGATCAGTGAAGGCTGGTCCAAACGGAACTTTGCCTCGGCCTGCGACGTATATCAGATCGTGGAAATCAGGCTCCAGCCGGTTATTCGCTAGGGGTTCATTCGTTAGGGGTTCATTCGCCAGGGGTTGATTCGCTAG